>Ga0123355_10013316_pt1 | contig 12789 bp, 11 predicted proteins | sample TergutEmb28metaG_3_FD_89872 | JGI IMG/M metagenome (GOLD analysis project Ga0123355, IMG submission 89872) | Embiratermes neotenicus P1 segment gut microbial communities from Petit-Saut dam, French Guiana - Emb289 P1 | ecosystem: Host-associated > Arthropoda: Insects > Digestive system > Gut ...
AAAAAAAAAAAAAAAGACGAAACAAAAAAAAAGAAAAAAAAAAAAAGAGGGTCTGTCCTTTTTTTTTTTTTTTTTGTGGGGGGGGGGGGGGGGGGGAGACGGGAATGTGCAACGTGCATCAACTGACGGAATATATTAGAATGCCCTTGGAACGAGAAAGATGTGCCAACGGCCGTCAAGTGATGTCTAAATCCTGCTAAGTATGACCCCTGACCTCGTGCAATCCGAATGGTCATCACTTCAGCATCCGCAGCCACGAGGAGTCCGTGCGTCCATACGGGTGACACTGGTGACTTGTGGGTCACCACGGCCAGTCAATTTGCCCGGCTTCAACACCAGCTTCTGATACCCGCAAAGTTTAACAGGTAATGATGCTACATGAAATTTACTATTCCTAGATACAGTAATATTCTCCAGAGGATGGCGCACGAACAGCCGCAGCATGTCGATACGATGTACATATCTTAATAAATTAAATAAATAATTAAACTATAAATTTAGCAAGGAACAATGTATGCTCCATGAGGATGATCGTATGATCGAAGCATGTAGGAGCGTTTTAAGTGTTTTAATGTGAATTTTAGATCATTAAATGAATATATGTGCATGTGTTGGTGTGTTAATTAAATAAACTACAGAATGCACGGTGCAACGATAAAGATAATAAATGCCATTATGCCGACTCTGATATATGCATTTATTAACAAAGAAAATGTCTGAAGTTATCATCATCATCATCATATAACTTTCATGGAGTTGGGCCACTTGTTGACCCGTTCCGGTCTCACGTATCCAGAAGTCTCTTCAAAGGTCGACCATGATTCCTCTGCTAGTTGGGGAGTAGTGTTTCATTACCCTGGGTAATCTATTTCGAGGCCTTCTATTTACATGTCGTATCCAGGTTCTCTTGTACTCCAGTAATTTGTCCAAAATTGGTGTTATTTTTAGCTCCTTTGCAATTTGTGCATTAGGATTTATAACTCCGGAGTTCAGCCATCACACGTTTCAAATACCACTGCATATTTAACACTAATCCATTAACAGACAACGATGAATCCCAACGGATAGGAAACACACTGCACGGAACGTCACGCAGCATCTGCAACTGTGTAACTTTCCGCAGATCCTGCTATATCATCTCTGCCACTCAGCCACACGTGCAGTTCTGTACACTTTTCAGGGCCCTATCAGGCTATACAAGGTCAGCCTCCGTGAACATTACAGTAGGCTACAAAATGTTCCCGCACAGCCAAAAAAAAAGTTCTCTTCTACACACAACTGCAGGCCCTCATCAGGCATTAGAGTGACAGCAAGAAACTAAGTAAGTTTACAGCGTCACTATACCTAGAGTAAGGTATTAAAAAAAAACTCCCGTAACGGCACCAAAATATTCGCGAATTGTTGTACCTGTTGCCGTTACATTTTTCGAAATCATATATATTTAACGTCAGACTTTCCAAAATTGCGCTCTACACCAACGCGCTGGTAATAACTCAAATCAATATCTGGACTACACAGGGCTAGAGAAGACAGGACAGAAGGTTACGAAACAGCGTCGAAGGAGAGTAATAAGGGGTTATAAGTGTCGAGGATTAATGGCAAGACAGAATTAAGTTACGTTACAAAATATCGATCGATAACACAGGACGCCTCAAGACCTCGTAATATATCGACTGAACTGCAAGGGAGAAATGGACTCAGTACTATACATTGGGAACATACGGTAGCTTCGTGTTTGAACAGGCAAGAGACAATATTGATCTTACGGGAGGTGTTGGTGATAGCACTGATAAACGATAAATTCAAGTCTCCTTAAATCCCACGTGATAAGATAACAAAGTGTGTTAACTAAACCACGTATTTGGTCTGAACACGCGAACAGTATGGTCGTGGTAAAAGTGCAGGAAACGTTATGTACTTCTTCAGAAAAGTACCAAGTAAGACCTGAGGTTCTCAAGGAGGTAGTTATGAATACAGCATTGCACGTGATGCCTGTACAAACGTATGCAACATCGATACATACTGGTATCTACCAAACTACACGGCGTCACGCACCAGAACATGGCTGTCTTCAGACAAACACCAACATGGCATTATTGAAGTGAAAACTCAGAAGGCTACTAGTTTCTTTTAATTTGCATCTTACATTTAATGTTTAGTTATATTTCCGCTTAATCCGTTTCTCTCTGCAGTAATTTACAAGCGCAGGTAGTTTAGTAGACTGCCTTGGATCTGCACGAAGTCCTAGACGCTGACACAGTTCCACCAAACTCCACCCTCGCGCACATGCAGATTACGAATTCGAGTGGAAACTTGAATTTGAGATTTTTATGTTCAGTGGTTCGTGCATCGCGTAATATGTGTCAATAATTATCCAACAAGATGCAACAATATACAGTTTATTTATATCTGCAGACCGCTCTACATGTTTCGGGTGGTATCCCCACCCATCATCAGGAGCTCATATCACTGTATCTACAGTATCTGGCACATTTGAGACTGTTACTGCTACCTGCTGAACGTGACTGGATGGGAACTTGGAACCAGTTCCCATCCAGTCACGTTCACGACAGGTAGCAGTAACGGTCTCAATAGTGCCAGATACTGTAGATACAGTGATGTGAGCTTCTGATGATTGGTGGGGATACCACCCGAAACATGTAGAGCGGTCTGTAGATATGAATAAACTGTATATTGTTGCATCTTGTTGGATAATTATTGACACATATTGAATTTGAGAGCAGACCTAACACGTATGTTGTCACTAAGAATAAACTTAAATCTAGGAATACTCGCTCGCTGTCCTTACAACGTACGTTACGAATTCAGCAAATTTACTAATAGCTATACACGGAATTTATAGATTAGAGGTTCTCGGGAGGCGGCTACGAGGATATGGCAACGTGTAGCATGGCACAATTTACAGACATTCAACCATCGAACCATGGGATATTTGTATCAGTCCACACTGAGTCACATCCGAAAAGATAATCTTCATATATGGGAGTTTTCAGGACATTCAGCTGTTTTAATTGCAAAGTCTACAATTGATGCATAACAGAGATATAGTACCGGGGTGCTGATAAGTCCTTAGCCCGACCAGGAAGGAAACAAGCTCGGAAGCATGTCAGGCGACGCGCGCGATTTTAAGAACATAGAGACTCAAGTTGTCATCAAGTTTTTCTTCCTGTAAGACAAGGCACTGAAGAAAATTCACGCCATTCCGACAAAAACATTAGCTTGTTTCCTTCCTGGTCGGGCTAAGAACATATCAGCACGCTGGTAGTACGTGTTTTTGCGTACGTACAATAAGATGCAGGAAGATTCCTGATGTGGTCTACGCCAATTAAAAATAAACAAACATTACGCTAGTATGGACCGGTTAAATACAGGATCCGGCGGAGAAACCTGACGATTTTTTAGATACAATAAAATGAAAAGTATACTATCTTTTTACGTGAATTTATTACTAAAATTATCTTTATCTCAATGCATTTTAATTACAATATTCACTTCCTGAATATAGTGTCTGTGAGGTGGCGTCCTTTGTTGTCAGCAAATTCCCGCAAGCGGAGGACTTCTGACAAACGCCTGACGCAATCGTTCGATGTTCTCAGGAGTTCTAAGTGAAGGTTCTCTTCCTGGACGTTTTCTCTTTGCGGCAAACGCTGTTTCTCTTAAGTTTCTCACCCACAACAGTACAGTATTGCAACTAGGGACACTGTCGTTCCGATGAATATTGAAGTGCCGACGAAATATTCGCTGAGTCACAACGACAGAATCGTTGTTTTAGAAATACGTCTCTACAGCGAGAGACCGATGCTCTACAGACCAGCGGTCCATGGCAACTGAACTGCTTTGAGTCTCGCTAGAAGGGCGCTCAAGGACAAATTCCCCACGCCGACGATTCCACTCACAGCTGTGTTGCCAAATCGTCAGGTATTTCTACCGGACCCTGTACAAAACGTATTCTATGAAAGACTCAAAAAACAATTACCAAATTTGTCGCCGAACGTCGCGGTAGTGTGTTTAGCAGCCACGCTTCGGATTTGGAGGTCCTGGATTCAGTTGTCGACCTGCATACCTGCTATCCTGACTACAGCTTTTCGTGGAATTTCTTAACTTCTCTGGACAAATGTCAGCAGAGCACGTCAAAGTGGGCAACGACAGCTTCAAACGTATTTCCAGTTCACCGTCCACTTATCTATCACACCATATAGGGTACCGAGCGCTTAATTAATTTAGCCACAACTACGTACAATAAACATTTTCTCAAAGCAAGTGTGGGCACTGCTTTTTTTTCCTTTTTCTTTCTTTCTTTCTTTCTTTCTTTCTTTAGATGCCGGACTGCTGGCTAGAAGTCAGTCTTCGGAAGGTCCTGCGACCGGCCATCTCGACACAGGTTTTTCTTGGTTTCCCTGTGCTTAAAAGGAAATGCTGAGATGGTTCCCAAGATTCCAAGTCGCCACTACATGCTTCTCATGTAGCCCTCCCGACTTAAATTTAGTAGTAACCAATTTCATGTTTGTTTACATGTAAAATAACCACTGCCACCGCGTGACAACCCAATTGCAGTAAATAAGCATTATTATTATTATTATTACACAAGCTACTGGTACGTATTGGTAGCTATGTAAAAATCAGTTCCAAGATACAAATTTTTAGTTTTGGATACCTATCATACGGACACAATACATTTATGTGAGCAAGGATGTGAGGACCCGTTATTTTCGAACCCAAAAAGGGGTCCGCGAACAAAACGTTTTAGAAACACAACTCTAGATTGATGTCTGTTGCAGCTTTTTAAACATTTGTGTTAACATGTCAGACGGGGGCAATTCGTGTTGCAACTTCGTCAGGTTCGATATGACGAGTCTTTTGGCAGAAATAACGAAAAACAGAATACACTTGGTTTTGCACATTTACCACAATTTTATGACAATGAGAATTATATCCTAAGAACACCAAGACTTTCACTTTATACATCGTGCATTCCGTGACTGTAATGTTATTTGCCGTACGAATATAATAGACTCACTACAATCAACGGTTAATTGCAGTTCATAATACTTTCGAAACGAGAAACAGGGCGCCATAAATCGACCACATGGAAAGAAAACACAATGTAATGCAATGGCTTCCAGTATTTAGCAGCATTCAAACAACAATGCGGCTATTGTTCTTATCGCTGATACAGGTGTGTGCGTACGGGCCTTCATCTGAACGTGTGGGGTTAAAAGCAACAGGCAATGAATGGCCTGAACAATATATGAATGGCGCAAGACAGCTGGGCAACAGATTGCGCTTTAACGTCGACAGAAACTATCAGAAGGGAAGACAAAAAGCTACAATAACAGAATATACCAAGTACCGCTACTGTCTCCAGTGCATCTGAGACGAACTTACCCCATTCAGCAGAGTCCTTCCTGAGAAGCTAACAAGTTCTCAGCTAGTCAAGAAATTCTCAGCATTTTATGGTACCCGACGGATCATTACCAAATCCACAACAGCCCGCCACCTGTCCCTACTCTGAGCCAGATCAATCCATTCCATGCCCTCCATACCACTTTTTGAAGATTCATTTTAATATTATCTTCACATCTACGTCTGGGTCTTCCAAGTGGTCTCCTTCCCTCGGGCTTCCCCAACATAACCCTGTACGCACCTCTCCTTTCCTTAATACGTGCTACATGCCCCGCCAATCTCAATCTTCTTGATTTGATCACCAGTATCATATTCGGTGAGCAGTACAGATCATTAAGCTCCTAGGTCTTCATTCATGTCATACAATAAGTGAGTGAGGCTTTCGAATGAATATTCAACTGGCAGGCACTACGCTTAAGTTAAGCAAAACTTCAAGATTAGTAATATGGACGTTTGCGCTTCTCAAATGAAGAAACTGCACAAAATAAACGCATGATATGAAGTTCCCCTTTATACGTGCTGAATTTAAAACAGTGATCAACGTATGACGAAGCTGGGTATCGGATCTACACCACACTTCATATGGACGGCCCATTTATATTTTGTCCATACAGATCCGATGTAACCCTTAATTAACACGAGCCTCAAATCTAAAAACCAGTTTTCCCAAAACGGTTTGCCATACCTAATAATGGAAGAACATACACAGATGCAACACCTCGTGAAAATCTAGACGTTGATATAAAACATACTGCTAATGTTCTGGTGTGCATCCTGCAGTATGATCAGCTCTGAACCAAACATAGTGAAGCAGGTTGGGAAAAACGCCTACATTCTTAAATTCCGAAGATCCATTACAGTATAAAGACGCCCAACCCAGTTTTCATACCCAGTGTCACAGAACGTGGATTATTATGCGCCCGTTATCCACAAAGCAAAATCGACGTCCTTGAGATCATCGCTTTCAGGACTGTACAATCAACACTGCTTCTTTCGCCACATATCTGTGTCTTCTCCAAACACAAGACACCACACCTGCCCCGATAACACTTTTTATTGCCATTTCATCCACGGTTGAGGAAACGAGTCGTTCAAGTATATTACGTCGCATATCTTACGAACGATAAATACATGCAAATAAAACCTGTTTATTTATTAAACAATCCTCAGTAAGGAAAAGATTAAACAGCCTGAAGTAAAAATAAGTTACGGACAAAATTCGGGGACACGAGACAAGAGTTAGGTTACATCTTTTCTTACAAAAATAAATATTGCTGAGAAAATTGGTATGTGCGGAGAAGAGTCTGAAACCTTTCCTCTCACTCCTGCAATTATGAGGAAAAGATCCTCTTTATTTGCATAGAAAGCAGAATGACTGGTTACTTAAAAATTACGTCACACATTTAGTTAAATAGCAGAGGCGTGCAAATTGGCCTTCAGACTGAGCGCATATTTATGCTGCGTTCCGAACGTCTTCTCGATCAAACTACTTCCAATAAGAAAATGCACATAATGATATACCAAAACGTGATTCTGCACATTCTGTTGCGCTCAACGCATAGAACGATTGCGAAAACGAGAGGTCCTAACCCATGGGCTTAGAGGTAACAATTCTTATAATAAAACCAACTAGATGCACTAATTTCTCAAATTTATTTTTGGAACAAAACTCTGCATGTCTCAGACAGTTCCTCTGTCCATCATCAGGAGTTTTTCACTGTACACACAGCAATGGTATATGTCATATAGGTTTGCCGACAGCTGGCGAGCAGGATTAGGACGGTTCCGTCACGATGCACGGTCACCTGAACGCCAAATTAGAGGTATCATTTGTGCAGATCAAAGTCAGAATAGTATATTTTATTATTTATATATTTGTAGTTTATTTAAAGACGCTGTCCGTAAAAACAGATTTGATAGCACAGGACGACAGTGAAAAATGAAATAAAAGCTGTAGAAGAGAATGTCGTTAACCAATTTAAAATAGTATCCCCGCATTTGTCTTATAAGACTGAGGAAAACCACAAAAAACCTCAATGATATGTGACTCTTCTGCCGGTATTCGAATCGGGCACCTCCTGATGGTAGTTGGAACACTGTCGCCTCAGCCTGACAGAGACCACCAATACCACCTCCATCGTCATCACATCCTACAATTTTTGGCTCGAAAGCCCTCAATACTTGAGGTATCGAGATCACACTCAGGCACACCACACTAGGTAGGAGTGATCAGCTCTCAGCAGACAAAACACAACAGTCACAAAAGACAAACATCTATGACCCCGGCTAGATTCGAACCCACATTCCCATTACGCCAGCGGCCGCAGACCCACGGCCTAGACCGCGCGGCCACTGGATTGGCATATCATTTTTGCGGTGAAAGAAATGAAGACTCAATTAACGGGAATGAATTTCCGTGGCTGGGAACGGATGGCATCTCGGTAACACATGCGGACACGCGCACTGCGTACAGCCCACACGGTACGTTCATACCGATATGCAGCGAAGTGAGAATGAAATTGAAACTTAGAATCCCAAGAGAACAGAAAACTTGTGATATCTACTGCAGATTTACCGGGGTGGGGGAACATAAATAAAATTGCATTCAGGGAACAGAACGAGATTTGGAATTCTGTGACTCCGATTAGGAATCAGCTGCGGGACAGCAGCTTGACAGGACGGAATCAGCTACGAGGAGCAAATCCATGGGAACGCAGCTGCTCCGTAAATCGGAGCACGCTGTGGCCATACTACTGCGGTGCTGTCACCACCACCTGACAGGACAGCTGCTAAGTCAGTGGCCAAGTATGAAAGATCAGTGTTGCTACTGTCCATTGTATTGAAACGTTGGTCCTCCGTGCCAAGACAGCGTCATTCAGCATTAATTCTAATTTCTGTAAGGCCATAGCACAAATCAAATCGTTATAAACACCGACAACTCACCGAGGAAGCCTTTGACACTCTGCAGTTGGAGGCTACTTTTCTCTCCAAATTCTTTCCGTTTTACCTCATCACTCAACACTCCCCACAGTTTCTTGAATTACTTACTGCAAGCTAAGGCGTGCAACAGGTACCTGGCGCAAGGCGTCATCACAAATTCAGTCCTCAGCTGGACTTTCATCTCTGACCTAACGTTGGGCTAGACCCACAACAAAATAAGAAGTGTTACTGCAACAGGCAGAATAAGGAATACTCACTTCACACTGTCACTAGACTGAACGTACCCACAGAGAAAGGCAAAATGCTGCCCTCTTATAAGCCTTGGCATGTTCCCGGTTCAAAAGATGCATATATTTCATCTGATCAACAAGCAGTGCATAGTGATGCCTGGTTGATATAGGACGTTGACTGGTGGTTATTTACAACCAAATGGTCAAATTCTACGACCGAATGCTCATCATGAACTTGGATTGCCGTCTTCGTATTTTGTCTTCTTCATATTTACATCCAGTAGAATCCAACATTTTTTTTCCTTGGACCAACAAAACTGCTGCGATTTTCCGCGACCGTCTGTCTGTCTCACATTCGACAATTCATGTGCGAAGTCTATCAAGAACAGATCAGGGGCAACCGTTATGAAGCCACTGTTGAAGACTGAGGAGATACAACGGAGTTCGCTGATTGAGCATAAAAATTTTATTTGATTACTTTATCAACCACACGACACATTCGATTTATTAGGAACCAATAATTGTTACTGTTAGAAATAAAATTTCCCTTGCCCACAAATAAAGCTGCTCGTTGTACGGTACAAGATGCCTCTTCGTTTTCTTTCCGGACTGTTTCGTACAGAGGCAAGGGCATCAATGGCTGACCGCAGGTCATTGAATGATTGTGATTTCTCTTAATCAACTAACTCCCTCATACATATCCAGAGGATCAACATAGAGCGAGATCTGGTGAAAGGGGAGGCCAACCGTGACGGCCAATCTAATGACATACGTTGCGGTGATCAAACTATTCTGATACTCGCAGCCACACTAAGATGAATCGCGGTCTTCTTATAAAAAGAGCAGTACCCAATTCTGAGCAAATTAAATTTGCAGTTTCCATGACTCCATATGGCTCGTTGGATATCTGTATTTTAAACAATGTATCAGTAAATAATTTTTAAGAACCGGCAGAACATTAGGATACAAAAGGAAGGGGAAAGATGGTGATTCAGCCACGCCTACTCAGCCCTTAAAAAAGCGGTAGTTCAAATTCTGGTAAAAGCCATATAGCTGTATGTTTAGGCGTTAAAGCTCGATGTGACAAAAAAGGAATAACGGAAAGAAGAGGGCAGACAATCACAAATACAGTATATATGTAGTTGTGACTCTCATTAGTTCCAAGTTTACTATGGGTATTATCACAACACTACGTTCAACATAGAGAAATACAGTAGCCTTTGACTGCCCTCTTGTCTACATTAACGCTCTACAGAATTATACTTTGCTGATAGGCATCTTGAAAAAGACAAAATACAAACAACGATGAATGTCAACTTACCGCCTTGCCAACGTGGAGCTTCTCTGTTCCAAACGTACACAGGGACGTGTTCTTGAGGCGGAAAAATGCTTGGTTCTGGCTGATGAGGTTGGGACAGCTGCTCCACAGCGTAACTGACCCTTTTATACGAAGCTGAAGAGTGTTCAGCGGCATCACGAGGCCTGTCCTCAGTATACTGTTGTATGTTCCCAGCATTCATGGGTTTAACACTGACATGCGTTACGTCTGGCTGTTCACCATCACTCGAGGTTCTGTGTGATGGCAATGAAACGACACCGGAGTCAGATGAAACTGAGGATGAGGTCGAGGGCGCAGAAAGGGTAACTTCTAACTCCCCACCACTTGTTAAATGTTGAAGCAGAGGGCTAACATCCGAACCTTTAGCAAGTTCTGACATCGCGACTATAACAGGTTTTCTTGCAGACTGGCTGTGAGCCGGCGAGTCCTCCCGCTCTGATCCTGCACGTGGGGGTTGAACATGCCTTGGTGATATTTGCTGAGGGTAGTGTAATCGTTGCAGAGGTGATACTGGTGGCACTGCACGTGGTGCAGATGGTGTTTCTGCGTGCTGATGTGTTGGTTGCAATGCAGGTGCAATTTCCTGTCTCTCATTCCCAACTTCCGAAACTCTTGTTGGTGAGCCTCTGGCTCTCTTAGGAGGCCTCAATAAACACTCCTGCAGTCGTTTATTATTCCTGAAAATTCAAGAAAATTAAAAACAATGCACTAAAATATCCTACTAGTGAATGTTAAAAATATAACGTGTTTTGCTACGCCTCGCAAAGGTTTCGATGTTGGTGTGAAAAAGCGCAAATATACCCCGTGAACTAGTTAATAATGTAACTCTGACTATACCGAACTGTATATGAAACACGTTATTCTGCATGCGCTACCACCAACTTCCCACTTCGTCTCACTACTGGCATGCAGTCACACCACTGGTCAAAAAAATTCCCCGTTTTTATGGGACCATACGGCTTATTATCAAGTTTACAAAACCCAGTCTTTGGATCCTACATTCTGGACCAGCTCAATCCATTCCACACTGTACCCCCGCATCCATTACAAAAAGTCTCCCAGCTGGCCTTATTCCTTGACGTTTTTCACGCATATGTTGAAAGAATTTATCATCGAGGCCTTGTGTACTACATGCCCAATCTCTCATGTCCTTAACTTAACCCTCATAATGTTAGCTCCTTCGTATGTACTCTTTATTCTCCCGATATCTTCTCTCTCTTGGACACAAATGTTAAACTAGTTACACTAACTTTAACTCCAGACGTCAAACAATGTTAGAAGGAGGTTTTTTAAACGACGAATCCCACAAATCTAAGACAATAACCACCACATTGTTCATATATGTCCGTCTTTTTGACTCTGTGATTCACAAGCTGAATTCAGTCCACGTGTTGCATCATCGAAAACAATTTAGAGATCATCCTGCGGTCAGGCCCTCTACGTACATACTATTACCACAAACCTCTGTTCTGATGGACTGGATGGCGTGGTAGGAACGCTAGTTCTTGCGGCATCCGAAGAACTGTTGGAAACACGATGACTCACGACACTTCTGTTAGTTTCCGAAGCGGGGATGATCTTGTTGGGAGGATCAACAACCGGTCCACCGCTGACACGTTTTGGGGGCAGCACTGTAGTCACGCCTCCATTCCGTATCTTTTCTTCCAGCCAGTTGAAGCCAGGAAGTTCCTGTGCTAAGCGACGCCCTTTCTCTTGCATCTGGGCCGAAAGTTTGTTCTGCGTGACGTTCACAGCAGCCGAAGCATCGCCTGAGAAGAAAGCGACCAAATATATTTTGAATTTGAGAGCAGCAGTACCAGCAGTTACTATAAAAGTCACTACGGAAATACCCGCTGAATCTTCATCGGATAATTTAGACTGGCAAAACCGCGTAGTAGATTTCCACTCTCAGGAAAGCAGCGAGGAGAGGAAATGAAGGGGAAAGAAAAGAACTCGACCAATTTCACGAAGCACAGCCGCGCTATCATCCCCCAGTAACTGCTCTAAGCTTCCAACAAGTTTACACTGATAATCAACTACTTTAGGTGCGATCAAACCCTCGCGGAGCGTCTTTTAAAACCGCTCTGTCAACCCGTATGCAACAAACTCGACAAAAGTTGAAACATCTCCATAAAATTCGGTATGGTGTATTTTACGAAAAACTATCAAGCCATCTGGTTCAAAACGAGCAGGCATAACGAACACATTACATGGATATCTAGTCTACATCACCAACGCGCCCATACACAGCGTAGAATGACAACACCCAAGCGAAAAGCACACTTGCTTGTGCACAGGCCACAATGAAAAGCGGTCTGCTCTAAAGTTTTGATTTCGCGCTTTGTGAAAATACGACATTTAAGATTCACTCCCCAAATCTGACGTTCATAGAGCTGTGCATCATAATATTATTTCTATAGTAAAACCAAAAAACAAGATGCACCAATGTATCAAATTTATTTTATTTTGGAATGACACTCTGCATGTTTCGGACGGTCTTTCCGTCCATTATCAGGAGTTCAAGACTGTACATACAGCAACAGGCATTTGTGAAACAGATGCTGCGCTTTGCTTGCTGGCGGGTACGAGATGGAACATCTCATAACCGCCGGCAAGCAGACAGCAGTATCTGTTTGACATATGCCTGTTACTGTATGTACAGTCTCGAACTCCTGATAATGGACGGAAAGACCGTCCGAAACATGTAGAGTGTCATTCCAAAATGAAATAAATTTGATACACTGGTGCATCTTGTTCGTTTTACTATGGAAATGATAGAAATAATTCACCCCAACCCACATTCCGCTCCAACCCCAAACTCTTTTCTTTCTTTTACATCCTTCTATTTTAATGCTT
>Ga0123355_10013317_pt1 | contig 12789 bp, 6 predicted proteins | sample TergutEmb28metaG_3_FD_89872 | JGI IMG/M metagenome (GOLD analysis project Ga0123355, IMG submission 89872) | Embiratermes neotenicus P1 segment gut microbial communities from Petit-Saut dam, French Guiana - Emb289 P1 | ecosystem: Host-associated > Arthropoda: Insects > Digestive system > Gut ...
CTCACCAGCGCCGGCGTCGCCATCGGCTCGCTGCTTTACATGTCACCAGAACAAATGCGCGCGGAAACTCCCGACGCCCGCTCCGATCTTTACTCCCTTGGAGTCACGCTTTATGAAATGGTCACTGGACGCGTGCCGGTGGCAGGCGGCAGTTTCTACAGCATCCTGCAGTCGCATCTGGAACAGAGGCCGCGTCCGCCGATCGAGCTGGCGCCAGACCTCTCGCCCGTGCTTTCCCGCGTCATCGAAAAGGCGATCGAAAAGAGGCCGGAGGATCGCTTCCAGACGGCAGCCGAATTCGATGCCGCGCTTCGATCCCTCAACCATTCCGCGGCGCCGACCCCGGCCGCAACCTACATTTTGGGTGGCCGGGACTTCGTTACTCCTGTTCCGCGAAACCCGACTCCGCTGCCAGAGCCGCCGGCTCCCACTGCGCCCACAGCGACCGCGGTGACGCGAAGCACTGGTTCGAGGTCCTGGGATCCAGCTGTCCTCGAAAACGCCCGCAAGAACCTGGCGGTCTTCGTCGGTCCCATGGCCAAAGTTCTCGTGAGCCGCGCCTCAAAGAATGCCCGAAACCTGGAGGATCTGTATCGCGCCCTGGCGGAGGAAATTTCGACCGCCGCAGACCGGGAGAAGTTCCTTCGCTCGCAGCACTTCTAGCCCTCCTCTGGCTGCTCCAGCATGCGAATCGCCTTCACCAGGCTGAGATACATCCGGTTGAAGGACTGTGCCAGCTGCGAAATCTCGTCGGAGCCTTTGGCCGGCAGTTGGGGAACATTCAAATCGCCCTTGCTGATTTGATCGGCCACTTTCGACAGCCGCGTGACTGGACGAATCACGATCAGAAAGATCGCCAGATCGAGGAGAAGCAAAGTTGCCAGGGAAATTCCGCCGAGTGAAAGCATCAGGCTGCGAAATGCCCGGTCGGCGATGCCCAGCGGCACCGACATTGGTACGGAGATAATCTGCGCACCCACGGTATCGCCTAACTTCCAGTCAAAACCGTTGTCCTTGCCGTAGATCCGGACCATCGCCGGGGGAGCCTCGCGCCAGGTATTGTGACACTCCAGGCAAGGACCCACAGCGACGATGGGCTTCGCCAGAAATAGCGTTCGCCCCGCGGGGCTGTCCCGCTCACCGAAGAATTCTTTCTGCTCGGAGTGGGTACGGAAACCCTGGATCACGTCGGCTTCCCAATCAACCGCACGATCGCGAAGGTTGGTCGGATTCAGCGTCGCTTCCTTGTAGGTGTAATCGGGATAGTCCGTGTGCAGATAATTGAAACCCTCGGTTGCCGAGTAAGCTGGCACAGTCTGGGGCAAAAAAGTATTGATCTGCTTCTGATGCTCCTGCAGTAGCGGACCAACCTGCTTGGTGGTGTAGGTGCGCATGGCGCCGGCCGAGCCCATCATCAGACGTGCTTGCTGCAGCACTTGATCGTGGGCACTCTGTTGGAGGAAATTGCGCGCAAAATAACCGGCTGCCGCCATGCCAGAGCCAAAAACCAGAATAAGAATCAGATTGAACTTTAGGAGAAGACGCATAGGGCGGAAATTATATCTTGGAAAGCTCTGCGAATATTTGGGGCCTGAGGTAGGGTGATCGCTGTACGGCGAATTTACCCGCCAATGGCGAAATTCCACTCCCCAGATCCCGCTACCAGTTTCCACCTAAGGGTTCGATAAGCTCCTGAGCCCGCGAGGTTTCGCCCTATTCGGGCCATTGGCCTCCCCCTTGCATTTTCAAACGATGCACCGCTCAGCACACTTATGTTCAGGAGGCTTTCGAATCGATATGAAACGCACAGGACTGACAACTTGCTATTGTCTGGCAACCCTGGCGCTCGCGGCCCTCGTGTGGGCGGCGCCTGCGGGAGCACAATCGCAGACCAACCCAACCCCACAGGACCGCGATGATCTGACCCGGCAGCAACTGGCCGGTTTCGACCAGTTTCTCGACAATCACCCCGATCTCGCGGCTCAGATTCGCAAGAATCCGTCGCTCGTCAACAACGAGGAGTTCGTCGAAAACCATTCCGACCTTCAACAGTATCTCGAGCAGCACCCTGAAGTGCGCGAGAATCTCAGCCAGAATTCAAACGCGGTAATGCGCCAGGAACAGCGCTTTGAGCGCCGTGAAGACGCCGATAGCAACCGTAAACGCGATAACGATGGCGACATTAACCGGCGGGAGTTGTCTGCAATGGACTCGTTTCTCGACAACCACCCCGAGATCGCCGAACAGGTGCGCAAGAATCCGTCGCTCGTCGACAACAAGGACTTCCTGCATAATCACCCGGCTCTCCAGACCTTCCTGTCGGAACATCCGAGAATCCATGAGGAAATACGGGAGAATCCCAACGGCTTCATGTCAGCCGAACGCCGGTATGACAGCCGTGAGGATCAGCGGTTCGCGTCCACCATGGATGGTTTCCTGGACAAACATCCAGAGATCGCAGAACAGCTGCACAAGAATCCGTCGTTGGTCAATAACAAGGAGTTCGTAGAGAACCATCCTCAGTTGCAGCAGTTCCTGAAAGATCATCCCGAATTACGCCAGGAGTATCAGGCCAATCCCAACGCTTTCATGCACCAGGAGCAGCGCTTTGACCGCCGCGAAGATCAGCGGTTCGCGTCCACCATGGATGGTTTCCTGGACAAACATCCAGAAATCGCAGAACAGCTGCACAAGAATCCGTCGCTGGTCAATAACAAGGAGTTCGTAGGGAACCATCCTCAGTTGCAGCAGTTCCTGGCAGATCATCCGGAATTGCGCCAAGAGTATCAGGCCAATCCCAATGCTTTCATGCACCAGGAGCAGCGTTTTGACCACCGCGAAGATGCTCGCTCGGCCCGTGATGGCGACGTAACCCATGGCGAACTGGCCAGCTTCCACGAGTTCCTCGAGGGTCACAGCGGCATCTCCACGGAGCTCGCTAAAAACCCGTCTCTGGCAACCAACGAGGAATACTTGGAGAACCACAGTGCATTGCAAACGTACTTGAAGGCCAATCCTCAGGTACGCGAGGAACTGAACGAGAATCCCCAATCTTTCGTGAAGTCGGCGCAGACCTTTGACGCCAACTCCAATGCGATGGTCAAGGGCACGATGAAGCTCCCGGCCGAACCCAAGAAGTAGTCGGCCAGGATCAATGGGCGGTCGTTCTACCGGCCGCCCGACTTTTCTCGCACGGCGCAGCAAACCGCCGCCAGAAAAACCTGCGAAAGGGAACCCAAGAAAGGTTGGCGTCATGAACCGGAAGACGATACTCATCGCAATCTTTTCGCTGTCACTCGCGCTTCCCGCGTTTGCGGGCAAGAAACACGGACAGCGCGCCCTGATCGAAAAGATGGAAGCCGTCCCCTGCGGCGCCAAAGAGCGCGGCTTGTCGGGCCTGGGGAGCGTGTGGGCTTCCATCGGCGCAACTGACATCCATACCGACGAGAAGCTGTGTCCCCAATATGAGCTCAAAACCGACGAAATGGAGTATCACGTTCGCCCACTCGACCACAAACATCCTCGGCTTCTCCCGGTCGGACAGGAGAGTGAACTCAGAATCTCCAAGGACGTGATTGTAATGCGCATCCCCGACGGCGACCACAAGATGCGCCGCTATCAGGTCGTATCGATGAAGCCGATCGACCACTCAGACACAACTGAAGTCGGCGCCTACAAGAAGTACGACAAGCCGCAGACGAGCCCGTCCGACAAACCGGTGGCGCAAGTCCCACCCGCAACCAAGCCGTACTAACCTCGCCGGCCGCAGCTTCCCGCGGCTTCTCCGGAACGTCTAAAATGAACAGGCTCTCGCCCCAGGGAATCGCACTCGGGCGAGAGCTTTCCACCCGCCGTTCCTGAGCATTCCATGAAGCTGATGGCGGTTGTTGCCGCTTCCTTTCTGACTCCAGCCGCCATCCTCTGTGCCGCGCAAGTCACAACCTCGCAGTACAACCATGCCCGTACTGCGGCAACTCCGAACGAGAAGAGTCTGACGCCGCAGAACGTCAATCCCCGGCAGTTCGGAAAACTCGGACGCGTTCAAGGTGGAACGGCCCGGTCTGCGCTCAGCCGCTCACCGTACGGGCGGTCTCCATCCCCGGGAAAGGCCCGCACGACGTTATCTTCGTCGCCACCGAGCATGACAACGTCTACGCCTTCGACGCGGAGCGTCCTGGAGATCCCGGTCGGGCTCGAAGCGTAAAGCATCAGACACTTATGGAGCCAGAGGCTGCGCTTACTAGGAATGGCTCTCCGTCCACTTCAAGACAGGCGAAATAGACCGTATAGAAGTAGACAGCAAATGGCCTGGCCATAAAGACCATCGCTATTGCGACCAGAAAACTCCGGCTAGCGAGGCGAAACTATTCCGCCCGGCAGTAGCAGTACAGGAACTGCTGCGTCGTGCCAAGGGGAGTGTGATGGTCTTCCTTCGAGCTTTCGACCAAGCGGAAGCGTGTGCCAAACTCAGCGTGGAGGGAATCGGCATCGTAACGCAGAACATCGAGGCCACTGCATTTCGTCGGCCCTTCCGGTCCAAAGGTACTCACAATGACGTACCCGCCAGGTTTTACCGAGCGCGCGACTTGGCGAACGTAGGCAGCGCGTTGTTTCTGCTCGGTCAGAAAATGAAATACAGCCCGATCGTGCCATACCTGATAGGCCTTGGGCTCCAACTCGACCTGAGTGATGTCGGCAACGATCCAATGAACTTGCTTCGCTCTTTCTCCCAGTCTGGTTTTGTTCACGTCGATGGCGGCCCGGGACACATCCAACACCGTGATGTTCCGGAATCCTTGTTCGAGTAAGTCATCCACCAGGGTGGACTCACCTCCGCCCACATCGATAATGGATGTACTGCGATCAGTTGCGGAGCGCTTGATGAAGGCCAGCGATGTCTCCAAGTGCGCGCGGTACCAACTGACCTCATCGGGTGCCTTCGTGTTGTAGATTTTCTCCCAGTGGGTTCTTACATTCATAATTCGTCCCTCCTAGTGCGTTTGGGGGAGTAGGCAAAAATGGGCCCCTTTCAGCGTACCCACGTAAAGGACGTCGGAAGACGTGCCGATCCCTCGGACGGTTTCCGGGAATTGAACTGAAAAAATTCCTATCTTCATCTGCACCCGCCATGAATTAGAAATTGGCGTCACTCTAGCCCGAAAATACGCTGCCACTTGGACATGGTCAAGATTGGCGACTCTCCACCATCTCCCTTTCGAAACATGGGGGGATCAGGTCACTGCGACGAGAGATAGCCAACGCTGAGGAAAGGAGGAATTTCACCAGATGGCTGAGAAATCTGGCCGAACTGCGCCCAACTTGTTGTTTCGTCGTCCTGGCTTAGGTTGGGGTCGGGGGTGAGGAAGTTGTGCATAGCGGCTGAAGCAGCACGCGTTGCTAAATCCGGAACGGTAGTAAATGTTGGTCGAGGCGCACCCGCGCCTTGACCGATCAGGCCGATGAAGACGAACTGAAACCATCCCTACGAATTCATCAGATTTTAATCTTCCGTTAACCGTTTTCAAGCCTTGAGGGGTAGTATTTAGTGGGGTTCGCCATTTCGCCGCTAGGCGTGATTTTCTTCAAACGGAGGCTTCGGATGCTGCGAACGTCCCTCCTGCGCTCAACAAGGCTTAGAACTGATCCTCGTAGCTATACTTCCGGAGTAAAACCACGGCTGGGCTTAACAGCACGCTGACCGACCGCAAGTAACGTGCTTGCGCGCGGTGACCGCGTGCACATCCAGAACAACAGAAGTGAAAGCACGTCGAGCGCCCAAACCGGGTCGGAAATTCTCAGATACTGGTTGGTCGACTTCACTTTGTTCAATCGAAGTCTCTCAACGCCTACATCGCGTAAGAGAAGGAACCGAGATGGAGAAAACTGAATTAAGGAGGAATTGACAATGAAAAAATTGACCCTTAGCCTCGGCCTGGCAGCTCTCGTCTGCCTACCCATGTCCGCCATGGCCCAGGTCACCTATACCTTCCAGACGGTGAACTTTTCAACCGACATCTTTACCCAGTTGCTGGGCATTAACAACTTCGGCGTGATCGCTGGGTACCACGGAAGTGGGCTAACCGGACACCCTAATCAAGGCTTCAGGCTCGATCTGCCGAACAGTTTCACAAAAGAGAACTTCCCGGGGGCGGCCCAAACCCAGGTCATCGGCATCAACAACGCTTCCAACACCGCGGGATTTTATATAGACAGCAAGGGGGCTAACCACGGCTTCCTGAAGGTGGGCAGCAGTTTCAAATCGGTTGACTTTCCGGCCACAACATCTGTTCCAAAGGTCAACCAACTTCTCGGCTTGAACGCGCAAGGACAATCAGCCGGGTTCTACAACGACTCTGCCAACAACTCGCACGGCTATATCAACGCCAGCCCCTCTGGCGTGTTTTTGGTGTTCACCATTCCGGGTGCAACCAGCGCCACGGCCACAGGCGTAAACGAGTCCGGACAGGTTTCCGGATTCTACACGGATAAGGCCGGGGTTATGCACGGTTTCTTGCTCAACCAAGGGCTGTTCAAAATACTCAACTTCCCGGGAGCGACGGCCACACAGGCCTTCGGTCTGAATAACCAGGGACAGGTGGTTGGCTCTTACACCGATTCTGCCGCTATGACCCATGGATTCATTTGGACCAACGGGCATTTCCAGGGACCGGTTGATGATCCGAGTGGAGTCGGCGCAACCATCATCAACGGCATTAACGACGGGGCTGTGATCGTTGGCTTCTATGGAATGTGCGTGTCGGCACCGGTAGGAGCCACGACCTGTGACGGATTCGTTGGCACTCCGTAACCTGCAGCTATATTTCCTGATGAGGGTCGGTTCCTAGAATTCGACCCACGAAGGAGCTTTACCCGTTTTGCTGCGCTGGTAGCCACACCGGGCAGCAGAACGGGCCCTCGCTTGTATCCGACTTTGGCATCTGCTGTAAAAAACAATGGTGTGGAGGAGCACCAAGAATGACTGCCGAACTTCTGCATCCACATTATTCTTATTATTCTTGATTCTTGGCGAACCAAAGAGGCGGCCCGCTCGCGGCCGTCGTTTTCGCACGAAACGCTTGCTGGCAAGACCTGAGCAGCCTCAGCCGGCCACGAGCGAGAAGGAGTCGCTTATGGGTAGTCCGATATCCGTTGATTCCTCCCTCGATACAACCATTTCAGACGCTCTAACCGACATGGCGCTAGACCTGAGATGGTCGTTCAATCACTCGGCCGATCAGCTTTGGAAGAAACTTGACCCTGAACTCTGGGAACTCACGCACAATCCCTGGGTTCTGCTGCAAACCGTATCTCGGGAAAAGATGCAAAGTGTTACTGCCGATCCGAGCTTTCAATCACTGCTGGCTGATCTTCGCCGCGAGAAAACGCTTGTGGAAGAGTCGGAAGCGTGGTTTCAAAAGGCACATCCGCGTTCGGGAGTGTCGACGATTGCCTATTTTTCCATGGAATTTATGTTGAGCGAAGCGCTTCCGATCTATTCGGGCGGGCTCGGCAACGTGGCCGGAGATCAACTCAAGGCTGCAAGTAACCTTGGCGTTCCAGTGACTGGAATCGGTCTGCTCTACCAACAAGGCTATTTTCGGCAGGAACTTGATGCGGGAGGCCGCCAGCAGGCTTTGTATCCATTCAACGATCCCGGTCAGCTGCCTATCCGTGAGGTGCGGGAGCCAAATGGTGAGTGGCTGCGGTTGGTCGTCGCTTTACCCGGCTTCAAATTGTGGATCCGAGTCTGGGAAGTAAGGGTAGGCAGGGCGAAATTGTATTTGCTTGATACCAACGACCCCGCAAACCTTCCAGCCTACCGAGGAATTACCAGCGAACTTTACGGCGGCGGTCCGGAGCTCCGATTGAAACAGGAGTTGGTCCTGGGTATTGGAGGCTGGCGGCTTCTTCGGGCGCTGGGATTGAATCCTGAGGTTTGTCACCTCAACGAGGGCCACGCCGCGTTCGCGGTGCTGGAGCGAGCGCGTTCATACATGGAAGATACCGGTCAGCCATTCGAGCTGGCGCTTACGGTCACTCGTGCAGGCAATCTGTTCACCACCCACACTCCCGTGGAGGCAGGCTTTGACCGGTTTGATCCCAGCCTGATCGAGCGATACCTCAGAAATTACGCTGAAGAGAGGCTGTTGATCTCGCTCGAGAAGCTTATGTCACTGGGCCGGAAGGATGCGCGAGACTCGTCCGAACCCTTCAACATGGCTTACCTGGCCATCCGCGGCAGCGGTGCCGTCAACGGTGTCAGCCAGTTGCACGGTCGAGTGAGCCGGCGAATCTTCCAGCCCCTGTTTCCCAGGTGGCCGGAAGCAGAGGTGCCGGTGACGCATGTGACCAACGGAGTTCACACTCCTACTTGGGACTCCGCACAAGCGGATCGCTTGTGGGAACTCACGTGCGGAAAGGACCGCTGGCGAGGAACGCTGGTCTACTTGCATAGAGAGATTCGTTCCGCGAGCGATGGCGACCTGTGGAAATTGCGAGGTGACAGCCGCAAGGCTCTCGTGGATTACGTCCGAAGACTTTACACACGCCAATTAGCAGGTCGGGGAGCATCGTCGGAAGATCTGACGCAGGCGGGATTGGTACTCGATGACAATACTTTGACTCTGGGATTTGCCCGTCGCTTTGCGACGTACAAGCGTCCGAACTTGCTGCTGCATGATCGCCCGCGGCTTCTCCACCTCCTGACGAATCAACAGCGCCCGGTGCAACTTGTCTTGGCGGGCAAGGCACATCCTCAGGATTTGGAGGGGCAGGACATGATCCGGCAGTGGGTCGAGTTCGCCCGCCGCCCCGAAGCCCGATCCAAGGTGGTATTTCTTGCCGACTACGATGTGCTTATGGCAGAGCATTTGGTTCAAGGCGTGGACCTTTGGGTGAACACCCCGCGACGCCCATGGGAAGCTAGCGGCACCAGCGGTATGAAGGTGCTGGCGAATGGCGGTTTGAATATTTCGGAACTTGATGGCTGGTGGGCCGAAGCGTATTCCCCGGAGGTAGGCTGGGCCATCGGAGATGGTCGTGAGCATGGGGATGACCCTGTTTGGGACGCAGCCGACGCTGAAACCCTTTATTCGGTACTCGAGAAAGAGGTCATTCCAGAGTTCTATGCTCGCGACGAGCGTGGAATTCCGCAGCGCTGGGTTGCCCGCATGCGCGAAAGCATGGCGCGCTTGACTCCAACCTTTTCCACAAATCGTGCAGTGCGACAGTATACTGACGAGCACTATCTGTCGGCGGCAGCTGCTTTTCGCCAGCGTGCCGAAAATCGAGGTCTGTTGGGATCCGAGTTGATCGCTTGGAAGGTGGAACTGGAGAGAACTTGGCCTGCACTGCGATTCGGTTCCGCGACCGTTCAAAATCAGGGCGAGCAAAACCTGTTCCAGGTTCAGGTCTTCCTTGGCGATATTCACCCCGATGCGGTGAAGGTAGAACTCTACGCGGAGGCGCAGAAAGAGGAGGACTCAGTAACCCAGAGGATGAAGCGTGGCGAACCCTTGGTTGGTGCTGTCAATGGCTTCACGTACTCTGCCCTTCTCCCAACCTCTCGCCGTCCTGCCGACTACACGCCGCGAGTTGTTCCTCAGCACGCTGGGGCGCACGTGCCGTTAGAGGCGCCTTTTATTCGCTGGCATGACGCACCCTCATGGCGATGACGGAAAATGTCCTCACAAATCGAAAGTTTAGCATCGTGGCTTCCGCGAGTAGGAAACGACTTCAACAGCGGCCTTACGATGTTCAGTTCCTTTTTTGGACTGTGTTTCCCTGTCAATAGACACAGTGGTCGAACGCCACAGTCTCACCTACCACATTCGTAGAGCTGGGAGAAGAGCGAAAGGGTCGAAGAAGCGAAATTAGTCGGCATCCCCGGTTCACATTCAACACCATCCCGAGGACACGTGGAGAGCGCTGGTGCAGCTTATCCTGCAAATTCGGCGGAGGAAGGGCGCGAAATCCTTTTGTCAGATCCTGGAACGAACTGATGTTGGCGATCAACTCCAAAAGCGCGGTACTTAAGAAGGCCAGCTGATTCATTCAAAGTAATCTAACCGTCAAAATCAAAATGGGATTTTTCCCACTTTCGTAGAGTCAGACGAAACGTGACTATGACAGGAAATTTTTGGCGTAACTGGTGCCACTTCTTGCCACAGGCCGATGTCAGGCGGGCTCAGCGGGCCTTGCCGGATTTCGTTGTCGGCCTCCGTGGAAGGAGCCGTCTATGCAATCGACGCCGTTCCGGGTCAGTCCCTTGAGAACTGGAGGCTCAGACCAATGCAAAAAGTAACAGGCAAAGTAACAGACAAAAAGATGGCGGCAGACATTGTTCTGCGCGATGAAATTAACCAGAGGCTGCGTTTCGCGGCTACCGCTGAAAGTAACGACTTGCTTGCCAAGCTGGGCACAACGGAGGGCGGACTAAACGAATCACAAGTGGACGCTTCCCGCGCGCAATACGGGGAAAACAAAGTAACCCACGGCAAGCGTAAATCCCTGTTGAGGAGGCTTGGCGACGCCTTCGTCAACCCGTTTACATCTGTCCTGTTCGTGTTGGCGGTGGTGTCCGTTTTCACAGACATTGTTTGGGTGGAAGAGGGCGAGCAAGACCCGTCCGCCGTCATCATTATCACACTTATGGTAGTGATTTCGGGCATCCTGCGTTTTGTTCAGGAAACAAGGAGCGGGAACGCCGCGGAAAAGTTATTGAAGATGGTTAAGACTACCACCGCCGTCGAAAGGCAGGAAAAAGGCGAGGTGGAAATCGGGCTTGATGAAGTCGTTGTGGGCGACATCGTGCATCTGGCGGCAGGCGATATGATTCCGGCAGATATGCGTATCATTCGCGCCAAAGACCTGTCGATCAGCCAGTCGGCCTTGACCGGCGAAAGCGTGGCGGTAGAAAAGATCCCGGGTGTTACGAAAGACGACCACGATACCCTGACCGAATATCCCAATCTCGCTTTTATGGGGTCAACCGTCGTCAGCGGCTCTGGTATTGGCGTGGTTGTGACGACCGGCAATGACACCATATTCGGCGATATGTCGAAGAATATCAGTGCCAAACCAGTAAAAACCAACTTTGAAAAGGGGGTCAACTCGGTATCGTGGCTGCTCATACGCTTTATGTTGGTTATGGTGCCGTTCGTGCTACTGGTCAACGGTTTCACCAAGGGTAACTGGACCGAGGCGGCGCTGTTCGCGCTTTCCGTCGCTGTGGGGTTAACTCCGGAAATGCTCCCCATGATTGTCACCGCTTCACTGGCCAAAGGCGCGGTGAAAATGTCCAAAGAAAAAACTATCATCAAAAACCTGAACTCGATTCAGAACATAGGAGCAATCGACATCCTGTGTACCGATAAAACAGGTACGCTCACGCAGGACAACGTGGTCTTGATGTATTACTTTGACATCCACGGAGCAGAAAACTTACGGGTTCTGCGCCACGCTTTCCTGAATAGCTATTACCAGACAGGGCTTAAAAATTTGATGGATGTGGGTATTATCAGAAAGACAAAGGATGAGCAGGACGATGAAGGACATGAAGAACTGCGCGGCCTTGCCGAGAAATTCACCAAAGTAGACGAGATACCCTTTGATTTTGAACGCCGCCGCATGAGCGTGGTGGTGCGAAACGGCAAGACAGAGATCATTACCAAGGGTGCGGTAGAGGAAATGCTTTCGGTATGCTCCTATGCCGAATATGAGGGTCAGGTTCAACCCCTGACCGAAGAAATCCGGGCGTATATCCTGAGCAAAGTGGATGAACTCAACGACGACGGTATGCGAGTTATCGCTTTGGCACATAAGACCAATCTTTCTCCCGACGGCGCTTTCTCGGTGAAAGACGAATCGGATATGACGCTGCTGGGCTATCTCGCATTCCTGGACCCGCCGAAAGAATCTACCCCCGCCGCGATTAAAGCTCTGAACGACAATGGCGTCAGCGTCAAGATACTTACCGGCGACAACGACAAGGTGACGCGCACCATCTGCCGCCAGGTGGGTATTTCGGCTGACCGTATCCTACTCGGTTCGGATGTTGAACTTATAGACGAAAAAGAATTGCAAAGCACAGCAGAGACAGTCAGTGTCTTCGCCAAGCTCTCACCACAACAGAAAGCGCGTGTTATCACGGCTCTCAGAGATAACGGCCACACCGTCGGCTATATGGGTGACGGTATCAACGACGCGGCAGCGATGAAGGCTTCCGACGTGGCGATTTCAGTGGATACCGCCGTTGACATCGCAAAGGAATCCGCCGACGTTATCCTGCTCGAAAAAGACCTAATGGTGCTTGAAAAGGGCATTATCGAGGGACGTAAGACCTACGCCAACATGATTAAGTACATCAAGATGACGGCGAGCTCGAACTTCGGTAATATGTTTGCGGTACTAGCGGCCAGCGCGTTCCTACCATTTATTCCGATGTTACCGATACACCTCATATTGCTCAATCTCATTTATGACATTAGCTGCACGGCGATTCCGTGGGACAATGTGGATAAAGAATTTCTCGCTATACCGAGAAAGTGGGACGCTTCTTCTGTGGGAAAATTCATGATGTGGATAGGACCGACGAGTTCGGTGTTCGACATCACTACATATCTGTTGATGTTCTTCGTTATCTGTCCGAGGATGGTGGGTGGACTACAGTTTCATCAGCTTACCGACCCGGCGAAGATAGCGCTCTTTATCGCGGTGTTCCGTGCGGGATGGTTTGTGGAATCCATGTGGACGCAAACGCTGGTTATCCATATGATTCGCACTCCGAAG
>Ga0123355_10013319_pt1 | contig 12789 bp, 11 predicted proteins | sample TergutEmb28metaG_3_FD_89872 | JGI IMG/M metagenome (GOLD analysis project Ga0123355, IMG submission 89872) | Embiratermes neotenicus P1 segment gut microbial communities from Petit-Saut dam, French Guiana - Emb289 P1 | ecosystem: Host-associated > Arthropoda: Insects > Digestive system > Gut ...
CAGAGTTTGGCGTTGTTGCTTTTGATAGAGATGGTAATGTCCAATCTTTGGAAGAAAAGCCAGCTCATCCAAAGTCAAAATATGCAGTTCCTGGCTTGTATTTTTATGAAAATAGTGTGATAGGGGTTGCTAAGAATATCAAGCCGTCTGATCGAGGTGAAATTGAAATAACAACTGTAAATAACGTTTATCTCGAAAGAGGTTCATTAAAGGTTGAGTTGTTTGGAAGGGGTATGGCGTGGTTAGACACCGGAACGCATAGCGCACAACTTAATGCTTCAGTATTTGTTGAAACAATTCAAAGCCGTCAAGGGTTATATGTTGCTTGCCTGGAGGAGATAGCTTTTATGCGCAATTATATCAATAAAGCCACTCTGCTATCACAAGCTGAGAAAATGAAGAATACTGAATATGGTAAATATCTATTTCGCTTAGTAGATGAAAAAGAAGTGGGGTGAGCTTATGCCTTCTGTACTAGTTACAGGTGGTGCTGGTTTTATAGGCGGAAACTTTGTATATCATATGTTGAACAAGTACTGTGAGTACAAAATTATTTGCCTTGACGCACTCACTTATGCTGGAAATATGGAAACCTTGAAAACGGCAATGCTGAATAAAAACTTTCTCTTTATTAAAGAAGACATTACTAATCGAAATGAAGTATATAGCATTTTTGAAAAACACGCCCCTGATTGTGTTGTAAACTTTGCAGCAGAAAGTCATGTAGATCATTCAATCACAAATCCAGATGTTTTTCTTCGAACAAATGTTATTGGTACAGGTGTGCTTTTGGATGCTTGTAGAAAGTTTAATATCTCGCGCTTTCACCAAGTTTCTACAGACGAGGTTTATGGTGATTTGCCACTAGACAGACCAGATTCGTTTTTTACTGAAGAATCACCCTTACACACATCAAGTCCATATTCAGCGTCTAAGGCTTCCGCTGATTTATTAGCGATAGCATATCATCGAACATATAAATTACCTGTAACAATTTCTCGTTGCAGCAACAATTATGGACCATATCATTTCCCTGAAAAGTTGATTCCTCTTATGATTGTTAATGCGTTAAATGGAAAGCAGTTACCAGTGTACGGAAAGGGTGAGAATGTTCGTGATTGGTTGTATGTCAAAGACCACTGTGAAGCTATTGACATGATTTTACATGCTGGAAAAATTGGAGAAGTTTATAACATTGGTGGACACAACGAGCGTACTAATTTGGAAGTAGTTAAAACAATTTTGCACGAACTGGATAAACCCGAAAGTCTAATAGAATTTGTATCTGACCGACCAGGACACGACCAAAGATACGCAATAGACCCTACAAAAATAATGAGCAAGCTTGGATGGCAACCTGCTACAAGCTTTGATGAGGGTTTAAAATCAACAATTGAGTGGTATTTAGATAATCGTGAGTGGTGGGGAAATGTATTGTCTGGAGCTTACAATAAAGAGGTTCTAGATGATTGATAAGATTCTCAACTTCGAAAATATATATGAAAAGGACGACATCTTCTATACATATAATCTCAGTTTTGTTGAGGGTACATTTGAGGAAAATATGCATGATGGGCTATACACACTGGAAGACAATAGCTGGTGGTTTAAGCATAGAAACAGAATTATATATAGTGCCATAGAGTGGATCCCCCCCCCACAAAATAACTTGGCAGATGTTGGGGGTGGGAATGGATTTGTTTCATCCTACCTTACCCAACAGGGGATAGAAACAATACTATTCGAGCCTGGAAAGCATGGTATAAAAAATGCTAAATTAAGGGGGTTAAAGAATCTTGTCTGTGCCCCACTTGATAAGTCAACAGTAAAACCAGGAGTGTTTGCGTCTATTGGATTGTTCGATGTTTTAGAGCATATTGAAGATGAAGTCTGTTTCCTTGACGAAATGAAAAATGCACTTACACGTGACGGTATGTTGTATGTGACAGTACCTGCTCATCGTTGGTTGTGGTCAAAAGAAGACGAAGCAGCGGGACATTATCGTAGGTATGCATTAAAGGGATTAACCGAAACATTGAAAACAAGTGGATTTACAGTGGTATATGCTTCATATTTCTTTCAGATGTTATCATCAGCAATTTACGCGTTTCGTGTGTTGCCATACAGGATTGGAGCTAAAAAAGCACATAGTAAAACATTAGAATCTAACAATTATGTTGCACCATCGGCTGTTGAGAAATTGCTTGAGCTTTGGCTAGGACGAGAGGCAAGAAATGTAAGACTTGGAATATCTATGACCCATGGGGCAAGCATTGTCGCAGTGGCGCGAAAGGATACAGATTGATGATTGCGTTTAACATGCCACCATATTTGGGGGTAGAAAGTGAATATGTTGCCAGAGCGATAGTTGAAAATCGCAAGTTGTCTGGTGATGGAAGTTATACATCAGTCTGCCATGAACTACTACAAGAACAGACGGGTGTTAAGAAGGCACTGCTCACAACATCCTGTACTCACGCACTGGAAATGGCAGCGATATTATGTGATATCAAACCCGGCGACGAAGTTATCATGCCATCATATACATTTGTTTCTACAGCAAATGCTTTTGTCTTGCGGGGTGCAAGCATTGTTTTTGTAGATATTCGTCCCGATACAATGAATATTGACGAAAAACTGATTGAAGAAGCAATTACAGAAAAGACAAAAGCAATCGTCCCAATGCATTATGCGGGGGTGGGTTGTGAGATGGATATTATCAACGACATCGCTGGTAGATATAACTTAACTGTAGTTGAGGATGCAGCACAATGTCTAGGAGCGCAATACAAGGCTAGACCACTTGGTGCTATAGGTGACATGGGTACATTCAGTTTCCATGAGACTAAGAATGTTTCTTGCGGTGAGGGGGGTGCATTGCTACTGCGTGATGACAGAAATATATTGCGTGCCGAAGTGATAAGGGAAAAGGGAACGAATCGCAGCAGATTTTTTCGAGGCGAAGTGGACAAGTATTCATGGTGCGATATAGGCTCGTCATATTTGCCAAGCGAATTGAACGCTGCGTATTTATGCGCACAGTTAGAGCGTGTAAATGAAATCAATCAGAATCGAATGTTAACTTGGAATTTTTATCATCAAGAGCTTCTATTTCTAGCTAACGAAGGAATGATTGAAATAGCGAACATTCCCAACCATTGTAAACATAATGCGCATATGTTTTGGGTAAAATTGAAGGATTTGCCTGAACGAACAAAATTTATTGATTTTCTTATTAAAAAAAATAGCGTTTATGCTGTCTTTCATTATGTAGCACTTCATTCATCAGAAGCAGGAATGAAATTTGGCCGATTTCATGGCGAAGACAAATTTACCACAAAGGAAAGTGAGAGATTAGTTAGACTGCCGATGTATTATGGAATGACGAATGAAGACAGAGAAACTATCGTTGAAACAATTAAAAGTTTTTTTAGAGTAGGTGTTGATAGTGCGTCAAAATGACAGTTATTTTTCACCTCGTGAACTTAAGTCACTTGGGTTTAAGTCCGTAGGTCAAAAGGTGAGTATAAGCCGTAAGGCAAGCATTTACAATCCGGAATTGATGATGTTTGGCAACAATGTCCGCATAGATGATTTTTGTGTTTTATCTGGGAAGCTAATATTTGGTAATTACATTCACATTACGCCATTTTGTTTGCTAGCTGGTGGTGATGAGGGTATATTCTTTGAAGATTTTTCTACATGTGCGTATCGATGTACGCTCTTTACTCGATCGGATGACTATACCGGAGAAACACTAGCAAACTCAACTGTTCCTGAAAAGTTCAGACATGCAACTATTTCACTACCTATATACATAGGAAAATATGCCATTGTTGGAGCGAATTCCGTGGTGTTTCCAGGCGCGCATTTAAGCGAAGGAGTTTCCATTGGTTCTTGTTCACTTATCACAAAGGAAACAGAACCCTGGGGAATTTACTTCGGTGCACCCGCGAAAAGAGTAAAAGATCGAAAAAAGATTTTGATTAACCAGGCATCTCTGCTTCACTGAGCAATTTGCAATTAAACTAAAATATGCGCATATCACCAGAAGGCTGTAAGATCTATTGGTGCATGTCGACGAGTAACATATATAACTTTGTGCGTACATTAGGTTCGCCATATCCTGGTGTGTGTGCAACTTACGCGCAAAAAAGTTGAAATACTGCACACGGAGGCAATCCCGGACATGGAATTTGTGATTATAAATTGTGGTAAAATATGGCGCTTGAACAAGAATGAGCCAATTGTTATTTGTGGTAAAAGAATGATACGAGTGAATTCTGCTTTAGACGAAGATGGGATTGTATCCTTTTTAATGCCGTATGTCAACGATGGGAATAGGAGTAGCAGAAAATGACAACCACGATTTCATGTGTTATTCCTTGTTACGGTTCTAGGGACACAATTATAAATGTTGTTGATAACTTAAGATGTGAGTTTTATAGCCGTAAAGATTATCAATATGAATTAGTTCTTGTTAATGATGCTTCGCCTGATAACTTACTAGACATCTTAATCGAGCTTACCAAAACTGACTCAAACATCAAAGTAGTAGACCTTTCTAGAAATTTTGGTCAACATAGTGCTATCATGGCAGGGATAAACAACGCCATAGGAGATATCTTCGTATTTCTTGATGATGATGGGCAAACACCTCCGTCACAAATCTGGAAACTCATTGATGCTTTGGATGATTCATGTGATGTTGTGTATGGCAGATACGAAATAAAGCACCATTCGTTATTAAGAAACTTTGGCTCCAGTATTAACGACTTCATGGCTCGGCTTCTTATAGATAAACCGAAAAAGTTGTCACTAAGCTCATATTTTGCTTGCAAGAGCTTCGTTGTTAGTGAGCTCACAATGTATAAGGGGTGTTTCCCATATCTAGCAGGGCTGGTTTTGCGTACTACAAAACGTATTAAGAACGTAACAGTAGAACATAAGGTACGTGAACATGGTGTATCCGGCTACAACTTTCGCAAATTACTAACGCTGTGGTTGAATGGTTTTACTGCATTTTCAATAAAGCCTTTACGGATTGCAACAGTTATGGGTATGATTGTGGCATCATTCGGTTTTTTTTACGGTTTGTTTATTATAGGAAGATCACTATTTTTTGTGTCAGAAGCCCCCATGGGTTGGAATTCTCTAATGGCTGTGTTGCTCCTTATTGGAGGTATGATAATGATTATGCTTGGCATGATTGGTGAATATATAGGTCGAATATATATGAACATAAATAATTCGCCTTTGTTTGTAATACGTGAAAGGTATGGTTTTGATGGTGTCAAAGTGGGTAGCAAAAGCTAGTTCGTGGCTTTATTTGTTAATGTTCATGAATTTCATCATTTATTCCTTATGCTTGGTTTTTGCAAGCTGGGCAGGGCAATTTGCACTGTTATCGGTTTCGGCACTATGGAGATACTTAGTTGCAATCAAACTTTTAAGTATTTATGCAGTCATTTGGCAGCAAGTCTTGAAGTTTGTTCCTCTTACCATTGCATATGCCGGGCGAGCAGTAACGGTGCTCTTGGGCATGCTATGGGGAGTTGTTTTTTTTAGTGAAGTAATCAATGTTCAAATGGGCATTGGCGCTGTGTTTATAATTGGTGGTATCTTTTTGGTGACTCTGTGATGAGTGATGTAGTAATTTTTTCATTGGTCTTACTTGTTGCTGTCTTTATTGCATCTTGTTCGCAAATTCTGTTAAAACGAGAGGCAAATAAAAAACATGAGAGTATCATGTCTGAATATTTAAATTGTCGAGTGTTTGGAGCATATAGCTTGTTTGGTATATCTGCAATTGTAAGTATGTATGTGTTGAGGCATGTCCCATTATCTCTGGTGCCCGTGTTAGAGTCTGCTGGTTATATTTTTGTAGTGATGTTAGGATGGATTTTTTTGAGCGAGAAGTTAGGTGGACGACAAATTCTTGGGATAGGCTTAATTATTTTCGGAATTCTTTTTTTTAGCTTTTCCTAATCAAGGAATGACCCGAATGCAGATATTGTTTATTACTCAACAAGCAGATCATGGGTTTCAGAGGCTTCAGAAAGACAAATCTGTTCAATATTGGTCAAGCTAGAGATGAAGTCAAGAGATGTATTTCAGTATGAATTCCACCAGAATATGTGTAGGGCAGTTAGATTAACCTCGTATCCATGCAATATTAAGAGTGAGAGTGCTACCAAATCGTTTTTTGGTGATAAGTACACATATTTCCATAATTCGCAATTTAGGCGATAGCAAATAGTGCCCCCACTATCATCTGCACAGCATTGTTGTATCCGAACATCCGAACAGCTACGTGTATGGTGTAGTGCGTCAAAATAAGAAAATGGTACGAATCGATGTAATGTAATGCCACAAGGGAGTAATACTCATGATGATAATCATAGCACTTTTTATGTTGCTGGTACCCGGCTTGATTTCACTACGGGTTCTTTGGCGCGGAAAGCCTATTGCCAAATCTGATTATAAGTACATCGTGTGCGATTATCTGGTGTACTCGTTTTTAATAAAGTTGCTGGTATACGGCTTTATGTTCATTACCTACCCACAGCGTACAGTTTCATTTTCCATGAACTTGCCTGCTATAAGTCATATTTTGTCAGCCAGTTTTGTTTTTAAGTACTTGATAGTTTCCCTCACTTTAGCTATGGGATTAGCTATTTCCATCCCACTGCTGATTGGTTTGTATGAAAAGTATAAGAATCACTTTCAATTGATAAATCAAAGCATAACAAAAGAGGGAAAAATTTCTAAACGGATAAAAGTTTTGTTCTTAGTAATTCTAGCCATAGCAGCAACTTATTTTATTCCAAGAATTTATGCTGCTTCCTACGCGCCGCAGATAATCATTATGACACCCATTGAGATTAACCAAGGTCAAAATACAAAAGAAGGTCAAAATACAAAAGAAGATGAAATTACCCAAGGGGAAGTCTCTCAGGAAGATAATGAAACTAATCATGGACAAGATATAGTGGTTACAATTGCGGGCACTTCCTTGACATTAGATACCGTTGTTTATGCAAACAACTTAAGGATAAGCCATGTATGGGAAGTAAAGCTTGGTGATCCAGAATATGATTACGATGACGAATCAGAATACGATTTTTTTCGTTCAGAGCTTGATGGATTTAATAGTGGATTAAGATTTCGTCTACCCCATGCACTATTATTAGAACCCGGCGAAGTAAGCATTGTAGCGGTTAACAATGCCGATGCCGTTATTCCTGCAAGGTCAAACAGAGTATCTCTGAGGGTAAGAGAAGTGGAACACCCTGAAATAACAAACATTATTGTAACCCGCTTAACTGATATGATTGTCAAGTTACATATCTATGGCGAGAAATTCGCGCTGGATGCCGATGTGCTCATAAACAATGTGCTACACAACGCAGCACATATATATGACGAACAAAATATTTATGTGTATTTGGATGGCACTAATCTGCCGCTCATACGGCCACTAGCTTATGATTGCGATGTAAATCAAGATGAAATTATTATTGTGGTTCAAAACAGTGAAGGTGTTGCTAGTATAGAATACATGTTAACCGGATTGCCAAGATTAGATGCGGCAGTTGCCGTTATGAACCATGCTGATTGGCTAAGAGCCGACACTAACCTAATCGCTGCTGCTTTGGGTGGATGGGAAGGCTTAACAAATACCAACAGCAGGGAAGCCTTTTTACATAACTATGAACAAGGGTTTAGAGCATTTGAATTTGGGACTCAATTCAGCGCAGACGGCGTACTTTTTGGGATTAGTACTACAATGAGAACTCCCCGCTTTACTTTCTGGCAGGAGCAAGAAATAGCACCTTATACCCTCATGCCTTTTGAGGAAATTGTTGAATTGATGCTCGAGTATGACGACTGGTATCTTATCACTGATACAAAATACCATAATAATATGCAGGCTCTGCAAAACTCTTTTGAGTATATGCTAGATGCGGTGAATAACGCAGATACGAATCTGCTAAACCGGATAATAGTGCAAATATATAATCAGCATATGTACTATTTTATGATTAGCAATTTCCCGTTTAGTGCCTACATATACAACATATACGCATCCGATGATAGTAATGAAGCGGTGCTTGAGTTTGTAGAGAAGACTGGCGTGACTGTTGTGGCTATGCCTATTGCCCGTGCTACACCAGAATTTGTAGAAGCATTAAACGGGCTGGGCGTGGCTTCCTTTATTAATTCAACAAACTATCTGCGAGAAATACGCAAAATGTTAGAAATGGGAATAACGGGGGTATATACACATTCTGTTACCCCAGATATGATGCAAAACATATTACATATTACAGAAGAAGAACTTAATTACAGAGAGCTAATGCTGATTGAAGAACAAAACCATAGAGAGTTTATCGATATTGTAAATGAACTGCATGGAGATATTAACGAAAACTATATCCGCATTGTTATCCCAGGTAATATGGCCGAAGTGTTGGAAGATGATGAGGATACATTTCTGAGACTTGTACCAGATGATGTTGGAGATGCGATTCTAGCTTTAATTGGCCTTGAAACATACCTCGCATCCAATGTTGCAAACGATGGCTATTTGTCTATAGATGGCTACAAATATAACCACAGAATAAATAAAGACGCAATAACTTTTATAACCTTTAATCAGGCCAACACGCGAGTTACACAAGCTACTGCCTTTGAACCGCAGAACCTTTTTATGAGGACTGATTACGACTTCCAACGCGAAAACAACCGCAGATATTTTATGGAGTATTTAGATAACTTGTTACAAGAAGATTTCATGATACTGCTGTCTGTCAGGGATGACGCTTCAGAAGATATGGATGTAGGTATGCTTGAAAAATTAGCGTCTCTTGGCCTTGTAGAGAGCCTGCAAGACAAGAATAGATACAGCTACATCGCCATAATTGACGGTGACAAAGTGATATACGAGAGTCTTTCTGATGAGAGAATTGGCTACGTGGAATTCCTTGATCGCTGGCTGATCGAAGTGACAAGTGCCGGATGGCTGGTAGGTGACGCTTCAAGCATAAGAATAGACGGTATAGAGCATTCCATGAACGAGCGCGGCATAAACATTGTTGTTTTTAACAAACGCACAGGTATGGTAGAGGATTCTGTAGCTTTTGATACCCATTATGATATACATGCACATAGATAATAGGGAATAGGGGTTTTACCGAATGAAAAGGGTTGCAGTAAACGCTTTTGTATTGACGACGAGTATTGCTATTTTGTACACAGTAACTTTGCTGGGAGGTGCATATCTGCTTTCGCCGAGCCACCTTCTAATACCTCGCCCATTCCCTGCGGTAGTTATCTTGGACATACTAATACTATGTGTTTTGCCTGCTATGTTTGTTGCAGCTACGTATGTGTTGACTTATATCTGGCTAAAAAACAAAGATTTGTTAAATTCTTTTCTGAATATTATGCCGCTTATATTGCTTGTCACAGTGATATTTGCAGTTGATAATACCTTCAGGCACGCTGTGCGCGAATTTTCTGAAAGTGAATTTTTGAGTTACACAACCCCCGCAGGTATCGCTTTCGTTTTTCCAAACATTGGTCGCATATGGCTTGTTGCCATTTTTGCATCCATAATTCTAGCGGTTTTGAAATGTGAGTTCATGCCTAATATACTGGCTACTCCAAGTTCAGGTGCACTTTCAGAAGAAGTGGTCAATGGCAGATTTGATGGTGCATTTTATTTCATGTCAGCTTTCTTTATGCCAAGTATATTGCTGTTTAACTTGTATAACCGCAATCGGATTGAAAACCACATTATCTTCACCCATGTACTTATTCTGGCTGGCATATTGGCCGTTTTGGGAATATTGATATTCTTGGCCTCCAAGCGAGTTACGAAAAGTGCGGAGGTGGCACTACTGATTTGCATTTTGGTCTGGCTGTGCTTTTGGCTATTCGAAGCACTGTTCGGTGTGGTGGCAAGATACTATGCTTCGATAAGCTCTACTCAGTTAGTGATAGTGTTGGTTTCGATGCTAGCTTTTTTATTAATGATACTCCGAAGATATATGCCGCTCTCCGCTAAAGTCCGACCGGCTTTTAAAGTATTGGCAATAAGCCTCATAGCACTGTTTATCTTCAATATAATCCCTGGCGTCAATCATGAGTTAGTGCTTCATCGTGCAAGAGTGGCAGGTGCTGATGAAGAAAACGCCCCATTTTATATCAAGCGGGAGTTTTTCATTGACCACACATTGCCAAGCCCGGATATTTACTGGGTTCATGTAGACGGCATGATGAGTATGGAAACCGTAGAGCAGTTTTTTAGGGTATCTCAGGAACATTTGCGCGAAGAACTTGCTCGTAGGGGTTTTATAGTGAATCCAAATGCAGAACTAAACGCAGGATACACTGTTTCTGCACTTCCCGCGCTACTTTCGCCTACGTTTTATGACAGCTTCTTTGAAAATGTGTTAAATAGCGCAGAAACGGAGTTATTAGTGTCACGGCAAAGATCACATACAGATGCATTAGCACAAGTTGGACTGACACTTAACTATGTATCATCGTATCACGAGTTATTAAGTGCTCTTATTGAGCGTGGGTATAATGTTCATGGCATAAGTTCGAACCACATTACTATAGTGTGGTATACAGGGTTTTGGCATCGCTTTTTAAGTAATGCCGGAGATTTACCGGAACTGTTGAATCTAACTACTCCGCTGAGCATCACACCTATTTCAGAGCGAATAGTAATCGAAGTTGAGCTACCAGATTACGATTATGAACCATTGGCACGATTTACATGGACTTTATATGGCGACACGCATGGTGGTTCGTTTTGGCAACATGACCCTACTATAACAACAGTTGATCCCACAGCCTTTCATGTATATCCCCTTGCTTATGCACAAATAGCACGAAGAGCACTTAACTTCGTTGATTCTGTACTTGAAGAAAACCCCAGTGCCGTGATAATCCTTCAGGCTGATCATGGATTACATTTGCAACAAACTCAGGAACACCTGTTAAGCCAAGGCTACTCACTAGATCAAGTAGTTGAGTTAATTCATTCTGTGTTTAGTGCCGTGCGTATACCGCCCGAATACGGAGGGCTGGATGCGCCGATAGCACCGTTAAATATATCACGTGAATTAGTCAACCGTTTTGTTGGAAAAAACTACACTTTGCTACAAGATGATTAGGGAAGATATCCAGCGAGGGACAAATTGAACATTTTGAAGGGTTTTTACGATATGAAATATGAACCTATAGACGTTCTTCGCACAATAGCTATAACTATTGGCTAAAGGTGTAGTTGTTAAATATGTGTTTTACTATATGTGTATTGTACAACGGAAGGATTATATTTTATGTACCTAGACCCCGGCTTTGGAGGAATGCTTTTACAAGTAATCGTAGTAATAGCTGCTGTAGGCGGTGCGATTCTATACTCAATGAGGAAGAGAATTCGCGACCTATTAAAGAAGAAAGATTCAAGTGATGATAATAACTCAATAAGTTCAACTGAAACTATGCATGCTGATGATGACACAATTGACACCCTGGCTGTAGAGAAAGAAACGGAATGAGTTACATCACCAGTCTTCTGATTGCTCCACTCGGCTGGCTGCTCTATATTGCTTACTCCATAACAGGTAATGTGGGATGGTCGATTATTATATTTTCTATAGTAGCTAAGATCGTTCTATTTCCAGTTTTACGCATGGCTCATCTAAACTCAATTAGACTTTTGCGCTTACAGCCAGAGCTATCTGTGATAAAAAAACGCTACCCACACGATAAGGAGCAACTTAATGAAGAGCAATACAACCTTTTCCAAAGGGAGAAGTACAGCCCATTAGTAGGTGTTATCCCTCTACTGGTTCAGCTTGTATTGCTCATGGGCATGTTGCAAGTTATGTATGACCCTTTGCACCATATGCGCTTACCACAGAGTACAGATTTGGGCTTTTTAGGCATAGACTTGGGCGAGTTTCATATTGTCATGCCCTTTTTATCTGGCGCAGCAGCATTGGTATTTTCACTAGTACAAAACGCAGTCAGCCCTGGCGCACTTAGCCAAGGCAAGTGGACAAACATCGGGTTGATTATCTTCACAGTTTCTTTAAGTGTTTACTTCGCCGCAGTCACTCCGGCGGGTGTTGGACTATACTGGACTGTAGGCAATCTTTTTGCCATCGTCATTGTAACTCTACTCTATCGCATGTACAACCCTCATAAAATGGCAGGGGAGGCACTGGCATTCAAAAAATCAGAGCAAAAGACCCCCTCGAAACTCAAACAAGAACGCGAACATAACAAAATCAATAAGTTGCGAGAACAAAAGGATATAGAGAGGTTTATATTCGCTGAGAAACAATTGGTTTTCTTCGCTCTCACAAGCGGGCAGTATAGATACTACAAGACCGTCATTGACTACATTTTGACCAATTCCGACATTCTAATACATTACCTCACCAATGACCCAGATGATGCTGTTTTCAATGAAAGCAACCCGCAAATCATCCCATACTACGCAGGACACAAGAAAACCATATCATTAATGTTAAAGCTGGAATGCGACATGCTTGTAACAACCGTGCCGGATCTACAAACATTTCACATCAAACGCTCGATAGCTAAAAGTAACATCGAGTATGTATACATATTTCATGCGCCCGTAGGCTCTGCGCTCGTTTATAAGGAAAAAGCATTTGATTTTTTTGATACGATATTTTGTGTTGGACCACATCAGACAAAAGAGATGCGCCGTCGCGAGGAGTATGCAAATATAAAAAA
>Ga0123355_10013320_pt1 | contig 12789 bp, 8 predicted proteins | sample TergutEmb28metaG_3_FD_89872 | JGI IMG/M metagenome (GOLD analysis project Ga0123355, IMG submission 89872) | Embiratermes neotenicus P1 segment gut microbial communities from Petit-Saut dam, French Guiana - Emb289 P1 | ecosystem: Host-associated > Arthropoda: Insects > Digestive system > Gut ...
AGGAGCACTTTCCAAATCCAGCCACACTTCAACCCTGCCTTGAAGATGGAACCGACAGAGGGTTCCGAAACGTCGGATTTTGAAAATTGGACGCCGGGGAGATACCCAAAAGAAGCTAATTTATATCCGTACCCTGTTTCTAAACCGCACTGTGGTAGGTCGATTTTTGTCGTCAGTGTCATTTATGGTTGCGTTTCACAATCCTGAGAACAACAAGGTTTTTGAATATGAGTTTTTAATGTATTTTAGTGCCGAGATGTGAATAAGAAGTATAGATTCTGAGGTTTCCCGAATAATGAACGTATTATTATTATTATTATTATTATTATTATTATTATGGAGCCGGGATAGCTCAGTCGGTATAGCGACTGAGCTACGGGCTGGACGGTCCGGAGATCGAATCTCGTTAGGGGCTAGATTTTCCGTAACCGTCCAGATCGGCCCTGGGGCCCACCCAGCCTCTCACACAGTAGGTGCCGTGTCTTTCTCGGGGGTAAAGCGGTCGGGGCGTGTCATTGACCACCCACCACCATCTAGCGCCGAGGTCAAAGAAAGAGTCCTCCCCCTCAGGGCCTTCGTGGCCTGTTCTAGGGTGAACTCTTAAATATTATTATTATTATTATTTTTATTATTACTATTATTATGTCAATTTGTAGCCGATGTCTTGCAAAAGACCTCACCGCTGTGCTTGATATTTCTGTTCGGAAAATTCATTATAAATGCGATGCCATTTTAAATTGTTTCCGAGGAGGGCTTGTGTAAATTGTGAAATGGTGCCCTACGGCTGTCTGCAGCAGCCAGTAGCGTGTATTTTTTATTTCTTTCTGCATCTGAACTTGTCCCTGAGAGTTTGAAAGAACTTTTCAATATAATATTCAGCTGCTGGATGTATGAGGAATTGAAACGTCTTTCCGTCCCAGCTTCGTCCTCGGACGGACAATGGCCGTATAAATTACGGCGAGCCTGTAGTTCGGAAACTTCCGTCGGGATTTAGAAGTTTCTGATGGGAGATTGCCATGTCTGCCAACATGAACGCGTCGCACAACGTTCGATTTTCTGCTGCCGTGCGACGCTTCAAGACCTTTACACTGATTGGTGACGCCACGACAAGTAAGTGGGCACGGTACCGTTTGGTGAGAATTACGCTTGCTGCTGGATTCTAATGGATGGTCCAGGGATCGAATCTCGGAGGGGGGCGAGATTTCCCTCTCTCGTCCAGGCCTGCCCTGAGGCCCATCCTTCCTCCTGTATGATGGGTACCGGGTCCCTCTCCCGGGGTTTAAAGCGACGGGGGCGTGGTGTTGACCACCCACCCCCGTCTAGCCCCGAGGTTAAAGAAAGAGTAGAACTATACCTGTACTTCCCCTCTGGGCCTTCATGACCTGTTCTAGAATGACCTTTACATTTTCACTGGTTTATAAACTGTGTCGGCTGTGATTGACTTGCTGCTGGGAGTGCCGTAATGGTACCCATGTGCAGTATTTAAGGAACAGCATCACTTTGTCAGATCAGGATATAGCTTGCTTACAGTTTCATTGGAAAAAGCTGAACTTACTGTATTTCAGTACGAAAACTTTGTTTTATAGTGCCAATCGCCCTGACAATAATGTACCTAAATAGCGGGCACATTATGTCACGACGGTCGGCAACGTACCGACTGCGTGGTAGTCTGACTCCCACCACCGCGCCACCCCTTGCGAAGCGAAGGATGTTGACAAAATTTCTCCTTCTTTCAACCTCGCCGTTAATTGGCATCTTTCGAAGCGCCGTTTCGGTGCAGTTTCTGCTGATACTTCACCACATCGCCGTCCAGCAGTAACTTCTACAACTGCCGTCCGCTGTAACAGACAGACAGACAGACAGACAGACTGACTAGAAGCATCGGCCGTGATGGACTGCATGACGAGATGAAACGTTACAGTGGCGACGCTGAGTGTGATCGTGATGGGCTGGTTGTTGTGCAAGTTTACACAAAATCCTGTACTTAAGATGCTTCAGTCTGACGTCACTCATAGCAGTGCGCGATCTTTTCAAAGTTTTTTTTTGAGGCACCGGAATACTGTCTGTAATAGTGGACGAAAAATGGGACCACATTATACTTGAGCGATGTCGGCACTTTAATTCTTACATTTTGACGGTATTTTCCACGATTATAAAACGCTGCTGGTCCCTGGTGTAACATATTGGTCGGGCCTGTTATTGTTTATGAATTTCAAGTCTGCGAGGTAACTCTAAATGGTCAGAAGAAATGTTTATGTAAAATCTGTTTTTTGCAGCCCGAGAACAAGAGCGTAGTGGATGCATTGAGGAGCTCTGGCTGTGTAACCTCACACAGCACATGGACACCCCTGTGAGTCGTAACACTTCCCAGAGCAAAGAATATTTTGGCTGATGATCCGTGAGAAAGGGATACAAGACGCGACGGAATTACGTGGATGTGGGGCGGAAGACGTCACATTGACGTTGAAGGTATTGCCGTAATTTGCGCGGAAACAGGGAAGCTGATGGCTTCCAAATTGTACACTTTGTATTGGTTTTTTTGCGCGAAGTACATCAAATGAACGCGTGATGGTATGTCGTAACCAATGGTATATTCAGTGTGCTGAAGTAGGTGTCAAATTTCGATGTGGCGAAGACATCGGGCGATTTTATTTGGTTCGACGTCAGTCCTTTAAAGCTCCGACGTCATAGTCGTCTTTCTAGACAGCCTATTCGTGAAGCGTACGTGAGCGTCCTTGTTAGGTTAGGCCTTTCGATAGGAGCGTCGCGCTCTGTGCTGGTGCTTCACGTTGGGCAGAGCAACTGTAGTGCCAACCGCGCCCATCGTTCGACCAGACTGCACGGTGTTTCCGTCTGCCTGCACTTTGGCTTAGTTACATGGCTGTACGTAGCGAACGGGATTGAACTGTTGATCTCGCGTTCTTATTACACAGGACACGCGCTTTAGTCTGGTATATTAACCACACGTGTCATATTGTTTGCCGTCACAATGCACACTGTCCAGAACTGTGCTGTATCTTTCACAACAGGGAACAGTAATACAGTTTCTGCCTGCTATAAGCGGGTGGGTTGCCTTAGGGTAGCACACTTAGAATACAGTGTCGCAAGTGAAATCTCATTTTCTGTGTTGAGCTTCAAACTAAATCGACTGGCACAACGTACAGCGTGTTCCTTTCCACCGCCGAACTGTCGGAATCTACATTAAGTTTGGGAAGAACTGTCACTTCTCTGTCCCTTTGAATCATTTCTCGTGATTCAGCGAGTTAAGGAAAAATTGATAATGTATGATGAACTGACTTCTTTGTTCGTGTGAGCCAGTTAATAAATGTTCATAAAGCCCGATATTACTATCTCGGCCACGGGCGGTCGCAGACCGGTCGAGGCCCGCCTGCGGATCGTCTGTGTACATCTTTTCTGCGCTGTTTGGTCTTGAGGTGGGCCGATGTTCCCTCCAGAGATTTAACGTATTTTGCAACATGAAGTGAGAATCGGAAGCAAGAGGCCACTGATAGGCAAAGTCAGTGTTAGGGTGGTGGTGAAGGTTAGGGTACACAACTGGAGGTGTTCGTCCACCTGACTGTTTTGTATGCACGTGCAGCTTGGTCGTTTAGATTAAGGGAAGGCATACTGCGGGTGTTTGAAGGTATGGCACCGAGGGGAATATCGGGACACGCGGGTGGAAGCAACAGGAGGCTCGAGAAATTTGAATAATAAAGAGCGTCATGATTGGTTCCCTTCAGTTATTATTAAAGCGATCAATTTAAGGCGAATGAGATTGGAGGAACGTGCAGGGAAGGGAGGGGAACAGCGGAACCGAGGGCAGAGGGCTGCAGACACTGTCAGGTGGCCAGATTCTGGTTTGTGACAGCAACACATTTTGGCGTTGAAGTTGTGTCTGTAATATAAACCAAGCTACTGAAGGTTTTGTGTGAGAGCACCAGAGTGGCGTTGAGTGCGGCCAGAATTGCGCGTGGATTTTTCTTTTCGTTGTGCCATTGTGCTGTGCATTGCTTTGCTTGGACGTCCGCAAGGCTCACATTTGTGAGGCCAGCACCACGTGTGACTCATTATTACAGGATGGCTGGAAAATGTTGCAATGCACGACGGCCATATTTAGCAGGGTTGCCAACGGCCATAGCGACTGTAACTTTAGTAAGGAGAAAGTCCAAAGTCTACGGCTGCCGAACGGCAATTCTGTCGAGGTAGTTCGGCCACTTGACTGACATGAGTGTGCGTGTCACTGGGATGACGCTGACCTTTCCGCTGTACCTTGAACTTGTATCATTGCCACTAAACCCCGACAGCTTAAGTTTGTGTCACGAAAATGAAAACGTATCTACTTGTTTTATATGTTCCATGTTACGTCCATTCATCACATGTACAATTTTTTTTATAAAGGACCAACAAATGCACTTGGATGTATGAATGTAATTTTAGTTCACAGTAATAAACGACATGTTTCGGCCAATTATGCAGCCATCTTTAGCGTGGCGAGAACGAGAACGCAAATTCGATTTAGACACATTGTGACTGCATTTGTGTTCTTGTTCTCACCAACCTGAACATGTCTACATGAATGGCCGAAACATGTCGTTAATTACTATGTAATAAAATGACATTCATACATCCCCGTGAATTTGTGTCTGTCTTTTTAAAACGTTGTATCTACACGTGTTGTATTATTTAACGTAGTCAGTATAATAATTAGAGCAGGTATGTATGTATGTATGTATGTATGTATGTATGTATGTATGTATATATTGTATGTATGTATGTATGTATGAGTACATATATGTATATATATGTATGCATGTATGTACTGATGCTGAACAGCTGTTCCAACTGACATACGGTCATGTTCAGTCTGTGTACGTTTGATAGAACCAAGTAGGTGCATACAACACCATCGCTTTGTTCCTTTTCTAACCATAATTTTATTAATTTTACTGATCAGTTACTAATGAAATGTTAATCGACACCATTTTTTTTCCTGTGATACATTTTTCAAATTCTACAAGACAGCATGTTATACACACACTTCTTTTATAGTCAGCACGCATTACCGATCATGTAGAAGGTATATTTGGAGACTTTATCTACTTAATATTCACTTCCTTGAATACGATTTTAAGTCATGTGTGTTTATATGCTTGTATTTCTCACCTAATATTGTTCGGGTGATCAAATGGAGAATGAGATGGGTGGGGCATGTAGCACGTACGGGGAGAGAAGAGGCGTATACAGGGTTTTGGTGGGGAAACCTGAGGGAAAGAGATCACTTGGAAGACCCGGGCGTAGATGGGAGGATAATATTAAGATGGATCTTCAGGAACTGGAATGTGGGTGCATGGACTGGATCGAGCTGGCTCAGGATAGGGACATGTGGCGGGCACTTGTGAATGCGGTAATGAACCTTAGGGTTCCGTGATATGTGGGGAATTTCATGACCAGCTGAGAATCGGCTAACTTTTCAAGAAGGACTCAGCCCCATGGAGTTAGTATTTGTTTGCATTCGTGTAAAGATCGCGATATGAGTCTTCAAAACACGTATATATATAAATTGGCAGAGAATCTACTATCTCATAAACGTGTTCAGCCTGAAATGATCGCATGTCGGTCGAAACATGTAGCTGTACAGTGTTACTAGATACGTACCATACTTGTTTTGTGGACTGATATGAATTACTTTAGACCATTGAACTCCAGACACAACAGGACGCACAGTATCAGAGATATGTACGTCTGATTTCAGGCCAGTGGTAATTCCTTACCACTGCTCCCTGCGTAATAGCCTAGAAGAGCGCAGTTCTTATCTACGTTTTTGGTACCTCAGAGCTAAAGATGTGTGCATTTAATGTTAGGATTTTTGGAGCTCGATAAGAGAGGTAGCTGTAACCATATCCTTACTGCTGTATAGGGCGTGTGTCTGTCTGTCTGCCTATCTTAGTTTACCTTAACTATGTATCAGAGTGTCAAAATTATTGCGAATTTCTCTCAATAAATGAAAACTCGTTACCTAATGTACTTGTATTTCTTACCTCAGTTTAGGTGGATGCATTAAATGTTCTTTCACAAATATGGAAAATCAGAACCTGGCTCATGTGCATGTACTTTCCGTGACATGACTACGTTTTGTGACTTTCTCATGTTGGCAGCCTTGTTGTACACTGACGTTTAACGTACACCCATAAGACCTATAGACTGCAGATAGGAACACCACTGAATATTAGACGTTCTCCGCCACTTTTGCGATAACCTGTTCATTTCTTAAACGAATAATAGTATATCTATCAGCTGGTGAACAAGTACTTGCCAAACGGTGTGTGGCGCGGAATACTGTTGTGTGTGGCGGGTTGCCGCCATTGTGACCACACTACACACAAAGAGTGTGTCCTGGTCCCTTTGTCGGCTGGGCCTAGACTGACGCATGTATCTGACTTGTGTTGCATATTGATACACTTTGTATTTCCGGCTGCTGTGACGTACTGTTCAGCTGCTTGATAGCTTACACTCACAGTGCACCATGGCAGGACTTTGTGGATGTGTGCGACATTCAGCAAATGGAGACGTAGCTACTCGAGCGGTGTACCCCTCTCTTGTTTGCGTCCCATTTCTACATGCCAGCGACGTATTTGAACCAGCTCAAATGCGAACGTACATTAGGTACAGTGACCGCTCGTATAGTCACTATGCAAGTGTTGTCTATGTGAAGAGCCATTTTGAATGGATGCGAACGTTTTGGTATCAGTGACTAGTACTGTGAAGTGACTGCTTTTCGAAGTGATTCGCTTGTAGTTAATATGTGACATGTGTTAACGTGAATTTGTACAGTGATTTATTAGCTGCTTGTCACTTATTCTAATATATCTTCAGACTAAATATAAGCTTGCTTTTACGTTGGAAGATGCATTTACTGTGAGCGTGAGATTTTGCCGAATAACGAACCATGTTTACAATGTTACAGGAAGATCCACAGCACACCAGACCTTGTTATACGCCCTAGTTGCGTTACGGAAAAATTGGGCCATGAAGGGCGTAAATAAGAAAGTATATTTCCGTCACAAATGACTAGTTTAAACGATTGCAGATGAACGAACTAGAGGCTTTTTACCATGTATTGTGATAACAATTACGTAACGTAAACCAACAAATGCGCATTATTCATATTAATGTCTTAATTAAATTCTTGGCGTCTTCTACTTGTTTCGGTCATCATGTGTTCGTGCAGCTTTGTATTGTATGTTTTGCTTACATTAATGTATGAAAAACATGCCATACAAAACTACATGTACAAATGGTCTTCCTGATGTTCGAAACCGAAAATGAGGGGGTGGAAATCAATGAGTGCAAATTTGCAAGGGGCGTTAAAGCCAAAATGCAGAAGTGTGCGTGATGAGCGTAAACATATTGCGTGTTATATAGTAATGAGGGTCAGGATCGCTATTTTATCTGACCAATGTCGTTTTTCGCTTCTTGCCGTTGTTCCAGTATGCCGTGAGCCGGGGTGGGTGCACGTTTCTAGGTCAATATATTGCATCGGAAGTTGTGTTCTTAGGGAATGTACCCTGAATCGCCTGGCCCAATGTCGTCAGCTGCTTCGTCCATTGCACGTAGTGAAACTGGAGACACTGGAACGTAAATCCATAATCCTGCGTATTTAGTGCCATGATTCTTGCTCTGCTGTTTATCCTTCAACATGCCCCACCAATAAAAATCGTACTGGTTCGTCTGGCGAACGAGGAAGCAACAATTTCCGGCTTGTTATTATCACCAGCACCACTCTGCAAACAGCGAACAAAATTGTTTGTTGTGCGAATGTAGCATGTAGGTGCGAATATATGGTCACAGAAAAACGATCGGCTCTCTAAGTCCTGCGGACACACCACACAGCACACCCCAACCACATCATCACGTAATGGCAGTTCGTGCATTAACATGGGATTCTGCAGAGCGGTGTGTGTTATTGTGCAGCCACCGGGCTGAAACCAAATTCAACAGAGTGGCTTCTGCTGTTACATCGTACATCCCTAGAAGGTAACAATGCCAGTTCATACGTAGCAGCTGTCTTTATCATTTACTCTGCGCTTCAGTGGGTCATTCAGTGTGACTGGTGATGTATCTGGGCCTAACAAACACCGTATTGTACGTCGCGGCTGGTCGTTAGCGAACCGACAGGAAGTAACCAACGATATTCGATGTTTGTCAGATAAAGTGTTACTTTAAGTCAAGAGGCTGAAAATAGACGGTCATGCGATCCGGAAAATCGTCAGTGCGTAGGAAATTTGATGGAATTCCATTGAACTTATCTAAGCAGGAAATTAAGGTTAATATCTCAGTTAAAACGTGTCTTAGGTGTTTACGACCCGAAGATATGAACAAAATTCATTTGCCAAGGATGCATATTTAAGCACGTTCGCAAAATTACGAAAAGCGACGGTTAGCTTCGTCATGTCCGTCCGTCCGAATGGAACACTTCGAATGCCACTGGACGTATTTTAATGAAATTTGATATTTGAGTATTTTTCGGAAATATGTAGGGAAAATTCAAGTTAGATTAAAATCTTACAAGAACAACGGATACATTACGTGAAGACGTGTGTACGTTTATGGTAATATGTTGCTGAATTCTTGTTAGAGTGAGAAATGTTTCAGACATGAGTTATAGAGAAAATCAAAACACACATTTTGTGTTCAGTGAATATTTTCCGAAAATCTTGCCGTTTATGAGAGAATGTGGAAAAAATACAAAATACATTGTTGTTTCCGCTGCAACAGTGGTTTCAGGAACGGACATTGCCTATCTTGTTTATAACGACGGTGAACCTCAGGGATTCGATAACAACAAGAAAGTACTACGAAATGTGTGTCAGGAAATTTGAAGCTGTGAAGTGCGGTTTTATTTAAAAGTGAATTTACTTTGGTGTATATCATTGTATAGCATTATGCTATAAATCACATATCCATGTATTGCATCGTCTTTAAATAAGATACGAACAGGTAATGAGTTTAATGGGAGATAAAAGCGAACAGTCTTCCTTCCATTAACTGCGGACTGGCCGCCACATGGTTGTTGAACGTCGCTAGAGATTGTATTTGGTCGTGGGAACGCAACGGTCTGTGTGGCAGGTTGTCGACCTTTGCTTTTGAGACCACACAGTGTCAGCCGGGGCTAGAATCTAACCATGTCCTCTGGAATGGAAGTTCCTGCCCCGGACAGACTTTGCTCACATCTCCACATTTCGTATGCCGCAGTCGCCGTCAAAGATTGCGGCTGCTGCTCGTGTTGGGGCTGACGGCACGTAGGTTCGTGGAAAACATGTTTGTCGCAGTAATAACTCTGCCCTCAGAAAATGCTGGTGTTATTCGGAGCTCATTCAGCCCGTCTTACATTGAAAACGGGAACCTCCGCTTGTTCAGTTGTGTTTCCCCCCCTTCTGTCCGCATTGTGTGAACACAACGATCTCCTGATAGCTTTCATTACTTCGTGTTTACAGGATTCTAAAGGTGCAGTCATGTTTGCAGCTCACTTGCATGCAGCATGTTTTCTCTATTACATTCCCCATTGTTGGTCCTCAGCCTCTGTGGCTATGAGCTGAACAGTACCGTCTCTCTAAACATAAAGTACTTCAATCCCAGGTCAGTCCATCTAGTAAGCAAAGTGGCCGTGGGAGAAAATTTTTCTCATAGTACTTTATCCCCGCCCAGTAGGCTCATAATTTCAACCAGTTCTTCGTACTCTAATTTCATTTATCCACAACTGACGTCATTAGTAGCAACTGAAGCACTTCTTTTTAAGTGAGGCATCTCCGTTGTGTGTTCAGTGAATTAATAGAAATGTATAAATTTTTATAGTCTAACACAATTTTTATACATAAAATATAATTAAAGAAATTTCTTTAATTATATTTTATGTAATAAAGTTGTGTTAGACTATAAAAATTTATATATTTCTATTAAATACCTGAAGCACTTCTCTGTCTTGAAAAATGTTAGAGACGAACGTTAGAGTCGCTGGTTCGCATATTAGTTTATACCGTACACGTTTGATGGGTGAAGCGCAATATTTTCAACGAACACCAAATGCGAATGTGACCATTCTGAATGGATCGCATTTATTATGACCGTCTCTTTTCATCTGTAAGTACACTAATTAGGTGCCCTGTGCAGTGCACCACCCTTGAAGAACCGGACTTGGTCGCTGGCTATGGAGGTGTGATTGCTGCGAGCCTGGCTCGGAATGTGCGATTTGTGTATTCGTCATTGTGCCAGCTGCTGCCGTCACAACACTGTACCATCGCCCGCCAAGCGGAGAACGCATTCCTACCGTCTGAAGACAGTTATCTGTCAGTGTTTGGTGAATTGCCTTGTCTCCACGGAGAGTGAGTTCTTACAGTTGAGCGTTTCATGTTAGGAAAGGCAAGGATGAGGCTGGATCTAGAGGCTGGCTCGTGACAGGTGTTCTGTAAGAAATTACTGGCTTTTACATGAAATACATTGATTGCCCACCGCTTCCTACCTTGTTAGTTGTAATTCTTATCCAGAAACCACCCTGGCTTAGAGAGTTCAAATAATGTCATGAGATAAACCCTGAATATATCAATCCGTACTGCAGCCAACTTTTACGGTCTTGTAGCATTTAGCTTGTGACCGCAATCTGTGCCGGGTGTATGTAAGTTTCTCGACGGCCGCAAATCGCATTGTGATTATCGCCGTAGCTTGTGGAGTCAACACAGACCGTGAAAACACTGACACTCTGACGGGTGCAGAAGTGCCACACGGCTTGCTGTTTGCCGTACAGTTTATCCTGATATCGTGTCCCCATCTTTTGGACTTCCAAAGTGACAGTTTTTCAAGACAGTTTCTCTTAGCTCTTGGTCTGAACATCCTAATTATGTGTCCAGATTGCCGTATGCCAACCACTAAAATTTCTGTAGTTATTCCGAAGGGATCTGGCCCGAATCGTTGCTGGGTACGCCATGATGTTTCTCAGGGCTGTCTGTCGCTGATCCGATATTTTGCAGTGTGGTGTGACTACGTCCAAATTGTTGCATGTTCGCGAATTGTGGTTATAATCTTAGTATGTGTCGTGCTTTCTTGGTTTGTTGAACGATGTTTTTCTTCAGCTGCATATGTTGGCCTATGTAATACAGTCATTGCTACCTGTCTGCCCTTCATATCTTCAGCACAACTGGCCACTATGCATATGTTGGCCTGTGCCATGCAGTCATTGCTACTTGTCTTTCCATGATAGTTGCAGCACAACTGGCCACTATGCGGACGTATGAACGCCGGACTTGCTCGGTACAGATGTTCCACACTTGATTGTCACTGTCTTGCCCGCATCTACACCATAACGTGTTGCATTTCACAAGAAGTAATTATCTGCCTTTCATCGTCTCATCAACCTCACCTTCTGTAACAATTGCACTGTTGGTAATGAAACTTCTCTCTCACCAAGGGACTGATCGTCTGTGTGTCCGGCAGAGAGGCAGTTCAGAAACGTGTAATGACTGTCCTCACAGTTAGGTCACTTCATATTTCTAGTGCCGTTTGATCACGAGTTATGTATTAGCAAACAGCCAGAGATGTCTCCCAACTGAAGGAAGGAAGGAAGGCCGTGAACCAGAGTGTAGCCTCAGGTACGCAGTTGGCTGTCCACCCCAAGGCTCGTGATTGTTTCTTTGTACTTCCTGTATCACTTCATCCATACGGCGGTCCACTGGTCACGGAGCGACAGTTTTGACGCCCGTCTTGGTTCGCGGTCTCATCCAGGGGAGTCGGAAGTTGGGGGACGGCATCTCAATATCAGCTGTCACTTCCGTCCACGTGTCTTGAAGCCTTACCCCACTGTCGGTATACGTGTTGGTGGTTTGGTCCTTGGGTACATTGACAACATGCCCATGGCATAGGCCCGTAGTTTCATGTGGATGCCAAAAGTATTGAGGTGATTTGACCCAAAAGTATTGAGGTGATGTGAGTGCTGAGAGTTTTGTGTTTGCAGTGACGAGATTTCGGCTCTTGTTACAGACCGGTGAGTCAGTAAGTTTGTTAGTCTGTTAGGTATGTTGAGTTCAAATTTGTCTTGAGGCCTTGCCTTGCAGCCTGGGAATATTTTTCTGAATTTAGTTTCGTGCTTACGTTCCAAGATACTGCGTTGTAAGGGAAAGAGAACATCATGGTCGATTAGATAGTGCCGCTGCTGCGGACTTGGTAGGTTCCGGCCTCCAATTTCAGCCTGGAGATCCGGGTATCCTGACAGGCGTTTCTTGTCGTGACAGGTTTTCCGTGTCCTGACAGATGTTCCATATCGTGTCAGATGTTTCGTGTCCTGACAGGTGTTCCGTGTCCCTAGAAGTGTTCCGTGTCCAGACAGGTGTTCCGTATCGTGTCAGGTGTTACGTGTCCTGAGAGGTGTTTCGTGTCCTGACAGCTGTTCCATATCGTGACAGGTGTTTCGTGTCCTGACAGGTGTTCCGTGTCCCTAGAAGTGTTCCATGTCCAAACAGGTGTTCCGTATCGTGTCAGGTGTTCCGTATCCTGACAGATGTTTCGTGTCCTCACGCGTATTCCGTATATTCACCACGGTTCCATAGTGCTCATATTCCGTGATAATCTTTCTTCCTGGGCCTGTGCAAAGCATTGTTCGGTAAAAAGTAAATAAGCACGTGCCTTAGAGCTGACTTGACGTACCAGTGACAGCTTGGTGGGGGGGGGGGGGGGGGGGGGGGGGGGGGGTGTGAGAGGGGGGGGAGAGGAGGTGTTGTTGTTAATCATATTGTGTTATAGATC
>Ga0123355_10013321_pt1 | contig 12789 bp, 12 predicted proteins | sample TergutEmb28metaG_3_FD_89872 | JGI IMG/M metagenome (GOLD analysis project Ga0123355, IMG submission 89872) | Embiratermes neotenicus P1 segment gut microbial communities from Petit-Saut dam, French Guiana - Emb289 P1 | ecosystem: Host-associated > Arthropoda: Insects > Digestive system > Gut ...
AGGCTCAGGCTCGGGTGCCGGTGTCGGCGTTGCGGCGGCTTGTTGATTACCTTGTTGGCCTATGTCCGGTACATCCGGTGTACCTGCGTCTTCCTCGCTGCGGCAGGCAGTTATTAACGCGACAGCCAGCACCAGCATCATAATTGCGAGAATCAGTTTCCGTTTTTTCATTTTGTTTTTACCCCTTTCGTTGATAAATAGCAAAAATATTGGTCCGTTACTGATACCCTTTCCACCCCTTTCAAGCCGCGACCGGCTTATCCTTTTACCGCGCCAAGCATTACGCCTTTAGTAAAATATTTCTGTAAAAACGGGTATACCATAATAATCGGGATTGTACTTACCATTATTACCGCACCTTTAATGGTTTCTGGAGTTGGTGGCGGCCGCAGTGTATCCAGCGCAAGGTCTTGCCCCGGCATAAGCTGCTCTATTTGGCTCTCGATTAGTATCCGCCTAAGGACTACCGGCAAAGTAAAACGCGCACGCTCGTGCATGTAAATCATCGCGTCAAACCAAGCGTTCCAGTGTGCGACCGCCAGCCATAAAATCACGGTGGCAATAACCGGTTTTGAGAGCGGGATAATAATCTTGTACCAGATTTGAAAATAATTAGCGCCGTCAATTGTTGCAGACTCCTCAAGGCTTGACGGCAATGTTTCGATAAAGCTGCGCATAATTATCAAATTAAAAGCCGAAGCCGCACCCGGCAAAATAAGCGACCAAACAGAGTTTATAAGGCCAAGATTAACAATCAATAAATAAGTAGGAATAAGCCCGCCGCTGAAATATAAGGTAAATAGGAAAAATAATGATATAGGCCTAACAAAGGGCATGTTGCTTTTACTAAGTGGATAGCCCGCGAGAGTAACCACAATTATTGATGTAAGTGTCCCAAGCACAACCCTAACCAGCGCGTTGATAAAACTACGATGGATTTCGGCCGAGCCAAGTACACTTTGGTACGCTTCCAGTGTTGGGTTAAATGTAAACAGCCTTAGCCCCGGCTGCAAAGCCTCATTCCGCGGGGAAATAGACAGTATAAACGTGTCCCAAAAAGGATAAAGGGTAATAACCACAATAAACGCGATAACTACATAGCAGAAAACAGTAAAAACCTTGTCTCCAAAAGTGTCTCTTACCGAAAAACCAGCTGTGCTTACTTCTTTTACAGAGTCATCCATTTATATGCCCCCCTTAAAACAGTATTCCGCGTGAGTCGGGGTTTAGCTTGCGTATTATTTGGTTAACCGTAACAACAAGTATAAACCCTACGCCAGACCTAAACAGGCCGACCGCCGTAGCAAAGCTGTAGTTCATGTTTACAAGGCCCATCCTAAAGACATAGGTATCCAGGATATCCGCTACCTGGAAAACCTGAGGATTATAAAGGTTGAATATCTGGTCAAAGCCCGCATTCATGATGCCGCCCAGGTTAAAAATAAGCATAATACTAATAACCGGATAAAGCTGTGGCAGGGTGATATGCCTAATACGCTGGATACGGGATGCCCCGTCTACAATGGCAGCTTCATATAGTGTGGAATCTATACCTGCTATAGCCGCAAGGAAAACAACTGAGCCCCACCCGACTCCTTTCCAGATATTAGTGATAACGAGCATGGGCCTAAACCAGTCCGTACTGGCCATAAAGAATATGGGCGAGCCGCCAAATCTGACGATGATACTATTAACGATGCCCGTAGTAGGGGAAAAGAAATTGTTGATTAGCCCCGCCACAATAATCCATGAGACAAAATGGGGGAGGTAAGAAATTGACTGAGCCACACGCTTAAAATATTTGCTGCCTATTTCGTTAAAAATAATCGCAAGGATAATTGGCGCGGGGAACCCGAATATTAAATGGTAGATACTGATTATTACAGTGTTCCTAAGTGCACGGATAGCCCCGGGTGTTGTTAGGAAGGTTTCGAAGTGCCTTAGCCCTACCCAGGGGCTGTTCCATATACCAAGCCCTAAGTTAAAATTCCTAAAGGCCATTTGCAAACCGTACATAGGGCCATAACTAAATATCGCAACAATGGCAATAGCCGGGATAAGCATCACATATAGCATGGCATATGGCTTCATTCGCTTTGCAAGGCTGATTCGTGTTTTAGTACGCATTAACGCCCCCTTAATTAAGCGTTTTAATAGATGTCCGCTCTACAAGTTCGACAGGAAACACTACTTTTTCGGCTGGCATAGCCCGGTTATCTATTTTTTTCATAAGGAGCTCTGCCGCACGGTATCCCATTCCATAAAAATCTTGCCTTACAGTTGTTATGGGTACACCCATGTGCTGGAGTAGGACATGGTCGTCAAACCCAACAATAGATAAATCCTCCGGTACAGACAGCCCCATGTGTTCGCATGTTTTAACCATGTACATAGCAACAAGGTCATTGGAGCCTACGATGGCTGTTACCCCGCTATTTATAAGGCGCGTAATGATATCAGCAAAAAAACTATGCTGACTGTCTGCTAAAGGCAGGATATTAAAAACTTGATTGTATATATCCGGGTATGATTCTTTTAAAGACCTGTTAAAATCGCTTACGATATTGTCAAGGTTAATCCTTAGCCCATTTGCTTTATGGGCCATCGCGTAACCCAGAAACCGGTCTTTTATCGTCGACCTAGTGTTGATATTGTAATCCGCAACAAATGCGATATTTCTATGTCCCTTATCATACAAAAGCTGCGTGACCACCCGTGCTCCCTCGTAGTTATCTGATGTTACCGCGTTTATGGGTATCCCAGAAAATTGCTTATCTATAACCACAATGGGGAAATCTTCTACAGACAGGGTCGTAAGTAGCTCGGTAGTGTCGTTGTCCCGCTCGGGATAAAAAATTATACCGGCACAACCACTGTTTACGGCACGGGATATCAGCTCTTCGCCTGTAACAGAATCTGAAGAGCCGGCGATAATACCCGGTACATATCCTCTGCCAGAAAGCATGTCTGACGAGCCGAAAAAATATGTCATCAAATTACTTGCCAAGTAGCCATAAGGGAAAATTAACGTAATGTTTTTCCCTTCATCAACGTCCGAGCGCACAGAAAAATCTGCCAGATAGCTGCCGCTTCCTTTCCTACGCTCTATAATCCCTTCTTGTGTTAGTTCGTCCAGTGCCCTTTTTGCCGTTATACGGCTACAGTTGAAGTCGTTGGCAAGCGCGGCCTCTGTAAATTTATACCCGACGTGATATTCATTTTTACTGATCTTATTTTTGATAGTGTGCATAATGTCCAAATATATGGGCTGTTTAAGACTGCTCATTGTCACCAACTTTCACATTGCAGAAGATGACATATCATCTTTGGCAATATTCGGGGCATGTTTGCCAATGTTAGTATATCATCTTAGTTTTGCCTGTCAACAATGCACTAAAAAATTATTTATGTGGCTTGCTATTCTTGCATATTTCCCTTTTTGAAGCGCAGTTGACAACCATTCAACGCCGATTTATTCTTAACATAGTTGTTAAAAATCCACCAAGGAGGGCTTGATGAAACCACTGGTAGGTGTAATCATGGGCAGCATTTCGGATTTGGAAACAATGGAACATGCCTGCAAAGTACTGGAGGAGCTGGGGATACCCTACGAAAAAAGGGTAGTTTCTGCCCACCGCACGCCGGAATATATGGTGGAGTATGCAGCCGCAGCCGCCGATAATGGGCTAAAAGTGATAATTGCGGGTGCCGGTGGCGCGGCTCACTTGCCGGGTATGGTGGCATCTTGCACCAGCTTACCGGTTATAGGTGTGCCGGTGCAGTCTAAGGCGTTAAACGGCTTGGATTCGCTGCTTTCTATTGTACAAATGCCAGCGGCTGTACCCGTGGCAACTATGGCGATAGGTATAGCCGGGGCTGCAAACGCCGGGCTTATGGCCGCAAGGATATTGGCCGCCCATGACAGCGTACTTTACGGGAAGTTAGAGGCAAGACGCGCCGCTATCCGTGACGGGATACGACAATTGGAAATTAATAATTGAGATAGTTGACCAACTACGCCTGCAGTATTTGCGGTTTGCGTTGTTGGTCTTTTTTATGTGCTAGTGACAACATATTATAACGGAGGGCAAAGCCCGACCCGAAGGAAGCGGAAGCGGGCTTTGCCCGCTGTAGTGGCGGGGCTTCATGCGAACATATTTGCTAAGCAAATGTGTGAGAGAGCAGCGCCCCATTAAAAGGAGTTAAGCTATGAACAAGACAATCACCCCTTATAAGACCATAGGCATTATTGGTGGCGGCCAGCTAGGCCGTATGATGTGCCTTGCGGCAAAGGCAATGGGCTACTTTGTAGCCGTGCTAGAACCAACCCCTAACTGCCCTTGCGGACAGGTTGCGGACATAGAAATAACAGCGGCTTACAATGATATGGACGCAATCAAGCGCCTTGCCGAAATTAGTGACGTAGTAACCTACGAATTTGAAAATATAGACTATGGCGCCCTAACATGGCTGGAAGCCAACGCGTACCTGCCACAGGGTAGCCAAGTACTTAAAACAACCAGGCATCGCTTTTTAGAAAAGTCGGCTATTGCCGATATGGGGATCCCTGTGCCCAATTTTGTTTTAATCGACAGCGTAGAAGCCCTTGAGAAAAACGTATTCTACCCAAGTGTGCTTAAAACTACCACTCTTGGCTATGACGGAAAAGGCCAGGTCGTGCTTAAATCCGAAGCTGACTTGCCTCGGGCAAAAGAGCTTGCCGCAAGTAGCGAGTGTATTCTTGAGCAATTTATGAATTTCTCTTTAGAAGTATCTGTAATTGTGGCCAGAAGCACCACAGGCGAAACGGTTGTTTTCCCTGTAGCTGAAAATATCCATGTAAACAATGTCTGTCATAAATGCATAGTCCCGGCCCGCATATCCAAGAAAGTAGAAGAAGAAGCCATTGCCCACGCAATAAAGATAGCCAATACTTTGGATGCCATAGGGATACTGGCCATTGAAATGTTTGTGGTTGATGAGAAAATTTATATCAACGAGTTAGCCCCAAGGCCTCATAACTCCGGCCACTATACTATAGATGCATGTATAACCAGCCAGTTTGAGCAGCATGTGCGTGCAATTTGCGGCTTGCCTTTGGGTGATACATCGCTGCATACGCCGGTTGTGATGGTAAATATATTGGGTAACCATATGGATAAGGAAAACCTGCATAATCTAGCGCCATATATGCCCCTAATCCAGAGGGGTAAAATCCACTTGTATGGGAAAGGTAAAGACAAAGCGGTGGCTAATAGCAAGATGGGCCATGTAAATGTGCTGGGAGATATAAATCAGACCTTAAAGGCTATAGATGATACTGGCATCTGGAATGGGTGATAATCCCAATAAGTCCACTATAGCCAAATCCAGTATGCGAAGCATGAAACATGATACCGAACATAACTTGTTGCCGCATTTCAAGGGCTTTCCTGATGACTTCGCGGATTTTATGTTTCAGTTGCAATTAAACAATACGATGTCTGGTATAGAAGAAAGCAAAGTTAATTATAAGCGTCTCATTACCGAGCCGCTTACGCAGCTTTTTTATGCTCTAATACCGGTAGTAACTGCTGTAAGCGAGACTATAATAACAAAGCCGTCTAAATGCGTGTCAACTATGTACAGCGACATGCGCTTTTCGCGAGATAGACCTATGAAGGAATATATGTATATCCGATTCCGGGAGCCGAGCCGTGAGCGCGATATTCTTGGACTTTATTTTGATATGGGTAGGGAGCATTATTCTTACGGTTTGCGGATATATCAGCAAACTGCTGCCGGGATGGCATGTATCCGAGACTGTATTCTCGCAAACAGGCAATCATTTGCGCGTGAGTTAAAGGCCATTAATGACCAGGGAATGTCAATTAACGGCGACCTGTACGCCAAAGACCACTTCCCGGATATCAAGGACGAGATAAATAAAAATCTGCTTAACCGCAAGCATTTTTATATAAGCAAAGATTGCCCGGTTGGGGAGAGTGTTTTTAGTGGCGAGCTGGCAAGCGAAATATCTCAAGGGTTTGCTGGGTTAAAGGGGTTTTATCAGATGATAAAACACAGCTTCTAAGATAAGGTGATGACATGGAACCTGTCTTTTGCCCCAAGTGCGGCCAAAAACATACACATGATTATCTTTATTGCTATTGTCTTAGTTGTGGTACGCGCATAACCGCGCGGCATAATGTGCTGCATAGTCCGCCACAGACGCCACAGTTTGCTGAAAGCAGGTCTAATGGTTCTAACATTCGCACCGTCAATGCGCAAAAAGTATTAATTTATGGCCTGTTATCAAGCTTTATAACTCTAAGGTTTATATGGCTGACGTTTAATCCAAGACCAGGGGCTTCATTTGTCTTGCTTGAGCTTTTGCTGATTGTAATCGGCCCAAGCTTGGGCGTTGTCGGCTTGTTGAAGATGTCAAAATCTCAAGTTGTTGGCAATAAATACGCGAAAATATGCGCGCGTATATTGTTATGGATTAGCACTATCATTGGCGGCCTTATATTGGCGTTTATAGTATTGCTTATATTGGCAGGCGGCTGATTCTAAACGAATGTATTAGAGGGGTGCGTAAGTGAAATTAGTATTAATTTTCGGCCCGGGTGCGGTTGGCAAGATGACTGTTGGCCAGGAGCTTGCAAAAATTACAGGCCTAAAGCTTTTCCACAACCACATGACAATCGACTTGGTATCCAACTTTTTTAACTACGGCACCCCGGAAGGGAAACGGCTTGTAGGCCTATTTCGCAAAGAGATATTTGAAGCGGTAGCAAAGAGCGACTTGGATGGTATAATTTTCACCTATATGTGGGCCTTTGACGCGCAAGATGATTGGGATTACGTAGACAGCATATGTTTACTATTTGAATCCCACGGGGCAGAGGTATGCTTTGCGGAGCTAGAAGCAGACTTTGAAGAGAGGCACAAGCGGAACTCATCCCCTAACCGCCTGGCGCATAAACCCACAAAAAGAAATCTTGAACTATCGGAAAAGCTATTTATGAATGAGGAAGATAAATGGCGGTTGAACTCACTTCCCGGCGAGATAGCACGCGAGAAGTATATTCGTATTGATACTACTAATCTCAAACCTCATGAGGCGGCAAGATTAATCAAAGATACATTTTTTTTGTGACCACCCCGGCGCTACGCGCCACCCCTCCTAGGAGGGGAATTAATCTGCGGCTACCGTCACCCTTCCTAGGAGGGGAATTAATCTGCGACAACCTCCCCCCTTCCTAGGAGGGGAATTAATCTGCGACCACCACCACCCCTCCTAGGAGGGAATTTGAGATTGCTACGTAGGGGGAGTGACCATGGGGGATATATGGGTTTGTGTTAAATCTTTGATTATATTTAAAAGAAGAGTGCTAATAATCAAACGGTCAAATTATTCAGATATCGGTCAGGGTGAGTGGGATATCCCTGGCGGAGGCATGCAATTTGGCGAAACTTTGCTGGAATGTCTCAACCGTGAAATCAAAGAAGAAACAGGATTGACCGTTCGTGTGGATAGGTTGCTGTATGCAATGACCACACAAATAAGCCCAACCAGGCAAATTGTCGGCCTAACATATCTAAGCCACGCAGATACCGAAGAGGTCATTCTTTCTCAAGAACACACTGACTTTTTGTGGGCCATAAAAGAACAGCTTAAAGAGCGATTACCTAAGAAAACCTTAGACGACTACACAGGTAATTCAGTCTTTGACATATTAAATATTGATTGACGGAGGCCAAACAATGATAACCCCTATGCAAATTGAAGAAGCCAAAATCTACACCAAAATGGGAATGACAGACGATGAATTTACCCTAGTCAAAAAAATCCTGGGCCGCTTACCCAATTATACAGAGCTGGGTTTATTCTCTGTAATGTGGTCTGAGCATTGTTCCTACAAAAATTCCAAGGTAGTGCTGCGCAAGTTTCCAACAAAGGGCCCGCAGGTGCTTCAAGGCCCAGGCGAGGGCGCCGGAGTCGTGGATATTGGTGATGGATTAGCCGCGGTATTTAAATTGGAGTCACATAACCACCCGTCGGCCTTGGAGCCTTTTGATGGCGCGGCCACCGGTGTTGGCGGGATAATCCGAGATGTGTTTTCTATGGGGGCAAGGCCTATCGCTGCGGTTAACTCTTTGCGCTTTGGGGAGCTCGATAACCCGCGTACGCAGTTTTTATTAAAAGAATGTGTTGCCGGCATGGCAGATTACGGCAACGGTATGGGCATACCCACAGCCGCAGGGGAGATACAGTTTGATAACTGCTACGCGGCCAACCCCCTTGTTAACGCCATGTGCGTAGGCATCGTAAGCCATGACGGCATTAAAAAAGGTGTAGCGGCAGGGACAGGCAACGCTATTATATATGCTGGCGGCGATACAGGTCGCGACGGTGTGCATGGCGCAACCTTTGCCAGTACCGAGCTTGCCGAAGAGCAACCTGAAGAAGAAAAACCGATAATCCCCGCCGGCAACCCAAGCTTACAAAAGCGCCTTTTGGAAGCCTGCTTAGAGCTAATGGATCACCCAGCCCTTGTAGGCATCCAAGACATGGGGGCCGCAGGGCTGATTTCATCTTCGTCAGAAATGGCGTCAAAAGGCGGCATGGGTGTAGAGCTTAATCTTGACAATGTACCCCTGGCAGAAGAAGGCCTGACCCCTTATGAGATGATGCTAAGCGAGTCCCAAGAAAGAATGCTGTTAGTAATCAAGCATGACCAGCAACAAGAAATCATAGATATATTTGCTAAACATGGCGTAAATGCCGTAACCATAGGCAAAGTAACTAAAGATAAGCAAGTCCGCCTTTACCATAAAGGCGAAATATGCGCAGATGTCCCGGCAGACGCACTGGCAAACGAGGCCCCGGAGTATCACAAACCTTCACGGGAGGCAGCATACTATAAGACGCTAAAAACCAAGGACGCATCCATTAAAATAAGCGATTTGCACTGCCATAATTGCGATTTGCCTGAATGCGAAGACTTCGAGTCAAAGGATATTGCCGCCTATACGATAACCCTTCTTAAGCTACTTGCCACCCCCACAATAGCAAGCAAACACTGGGTATACGCCCAATTCGATAAGACAGAAGATACGCTGGTACCGCCGGGCTCCGACAGCGGCATCGTACGCGTACCCGGCACAACAAAGGCCCTTGCCATGACCGTAGATTGCAATAGCAGATATGTATATCTGGATCCATGTTTGGGAGGCAAGATAGCCGTTGCCGAAGCGGCTCGCAATATCGTAGCCTCTGGCGCAACCCCACTGGCCGTCACCGACAATCTAAACTTTGGCTCACCAGAAAACCCGGAAATCTTTTGGCAATTAGAGCAATCCGCCGCCGGTATAAGCGAGGCCTGCATAGCCTTCGACACCCCGGTTATAGGCGGCAATGTATCCCTGTACAACGAGCGTGGTGCAGCGGCTATCTACCCTACGCCCACAATCGGTATGGTAGGGCTTATAGATGATCTTTCTCATATAACCACTCAGGAATTTAAGAACGCCGGTGACGCCATCTATCTGATAGGCACAACCCGTCACGAGTTTGGCGGCAGCGAGTTGCAAAAGATGCTTAACAACGGGGAAATCTTTGGCCCTGTGCCTGCTATTGACTTAGCGGAAGAAAAACGCAATCAAGATATACTCCTTACAGCCATAAGGCAGGGGCTTGTAAACTCCGCCCACGATATCTCCGAAGGCGGCCTTGCCGTGGCTATTGCGGAAAGCCTAATGGATGCCACAAGCTTAGGCGCAAACCTAGAAATCCCAGGCAATGACACGGTTGCATTGCTGTTTGCCGAAAGTCAGTCACGCTTCGTGGTAAGCTGTTCCCCCACAAATCAAGCCGCTTTCGAAAAGCTGACCGGGGCCACTTTACTGGGTTACACAACAGATACTGGCAAGCTTAATATCCGCGTAAACGGCGAAACAATCATAGACACCCCAGTATCCAACCTAAGAGACACATGGAAAGGGGCCTTAGAAAAATGCCTTCAGAAATAAGGGGCTTAAACGAAGCCTGCGGTGTATTCGGGGTGTGGGGACATAATGAAGCCGCGGATATGGTCTACTACGGCCTTCACGCACTGCAGCATCGTGGCCAAGACGGAGCAGGGATGGTGGTTAAAAACGGGGATCACCTAACCCGCCACCGCGGTACCGGTCTTGCCGCCGATGCCTTCCCTAAAGAAAATCTAGATGCCCTTGAGGGTACCGCGGCAATAGGCCATGTGCGTTATGTAATGTCTGGAGTTCATAGCCAGGACGGCTACCAGCCGCGGCTTTTTCATTTCGAAAAAAGCAGCTTGGCTATCTGCCACAATGGTAGCTTGGTCAACTCCCAAGAGCTTAGGCATGATTTGGAATCCGAAGGCAGTATTTTTCAAACTACATCTGATTCCGAAACTTTGGCTCATTTGATAAGAAAAAGCCGGCATTCCTTTATGCTGGATAAGCTAAAAGCGGCATTGCGCAAGATGCAGGGCAGCTTTACATTTTTGCTGCTAACCCAAAAGAAAATGATAGCAGCCCGGGACCCACAGGGGATACGCCCGCTGGTTATAGGCAAGCTTGGGGAGGCATATATGGTGGCGTCTGAGACCTGTGCCTTTGATACGCTGGGCGCGACTTATCTCAGAGACGTAGCCCCCGGCGAGATAATTACTATAGACGACGATGGCCTAAAGTCCGAGTTTTATACAAAAAACACAGGGCTAGCCGTATGCAGTATGGAGTTTGTATATTTCGCAAGGCCGGACTCTAATATAGATGGCATAAATGTACACACTTCCCGCAAAAACGCCGGCAGGATCCTTGCCAAGGAATCCCCGACACCGGAAGCGGATGTGGTTGTGCCTTCGCCGGATACTGGGATATCTGCGGCAATTGGCTATGCAGAGGCCAGTGGCATACCATACGAGATAGGGCTAATAAAAAACCGCTACTCTGTACGGACATTTATAACACCTTCCCAAGAGCTGCGGGAACAAGGCGTAAAAATGAAGCTCTCTGCCGTGCGGGCCATTGTCGAAGGTAAATCTGTAGTGCTGGTAGAGGACTCTATTGTAAGAGGAACTACCAGCCGGCGCATTGTTACTTTGCTAAAAGAGGCCGGTGCAAGAGAAGTACACATGAAAGTGGCATCGCCCCTGTTGGTTCACTCCTGCTGTTATGGCGTTGATTTGCACACAACTACCGAGCTAATTGGCCACAAGCACACAGTGGATGAAATCTGCCGGATTATCGGGGCGGATTCCCTTTCCTATATAAGTGAAGGAGGCTTGGTTAAAGCTGTTGGCATCCCTTGTAAGAATGGCGGGCTTTGTATGGCCTGCTTTAATGGGGATTATCCGGCTGGTGGGGCAAATTAATTTTGCGAAAGGTGAATCCTCGTGGAATACTTTACAACCGAAAAGCAGCATATAGATATGAAAAAAATCGAGATTCCTGGGCGGATACTAGATATCGGCGGAGGCGGTGAGGGGGTTATCTCCCGTTGTTATGGTGATAGAGTTGTAGCCATTGATAAACGCAAAGATGAGTTAGAAGAATCCCCGGATATTGGCCTTAAAATCATAATGGATGCTTGTGAGCTGAAATTCTTAGATAATACCTTTGATAATATCACTTGCTTTTACAGCCTTATGTTTATGGGTGAGGAGGAGGTAGGCAAAGTTCTGGCTGAGGCTTACCGTGTGCTGGCGCCGGGAGGCCGCTTGTGGATATGGGATACGGATATGCCTTTCCCATCTACGGCGGATGTTTTCCTGGTTCCTCTGGAGATAACTCTTCCAAGTGAGATCATATCCGCAACATTTGGTATATCGTGGCGCAAAGGTCAGTCTTTGGATACGGTTTCACAAAAATGCGTTGCCGCCGGGTTTACAGTTTATGAGAACCGCACAGCAGGGCAAGGATTCTTTTTGCGGCTTGTAAAATAGACATTCAGGTGGTTTTGTCACTTTTGCCAAAAGCGATCGTTGATATTTTGAGCGTTTTTGGAGTGATTGTTGCTTTTTTAAAACTATACTCGCTATTTTAGCCTCGCGAGGCGAATACAAAGGAGATAAGCATGTCCAACCAATATAAGCAAGCCGGAGTAGATATAGAGGCCGGATACGAAGCCGTATCCCGCATAAAAAAGCATGTAGAAAAGACAAAAATCCCTGGCGTACTAGGGGGACTTGGTGGATTTGGGGGGCTGTTCGAGCTTACAAAGCATATGGCAGGCATGGAAGAGCCGGTTATGGTAAGCGGCACAGACAGCGTAGGTACAAAAGTAATACTGGCCTTCATGATGGATAAACACGACACAATGGGCATAGACGCAGTCGCCATGTGCGTAAACGACATTATAACCGGTGGGGCAAAGCCTTTATTTTTCTTGGATTATATCGGCTGCGGCAAACTTGACCCAACCCAGGCAGAGGCTATTGTAGCGGGCGTATGCGAAGGCTGTATCCAAGCGGGTAGCGCACTAGTTGGCGGCGAAATGGCCGAAATGCCCGGTGTATACAAGCCAGGAGAGTACGACCTTGTGGGCTTTAGCGTAGGAATCGTAGATAAGAAAAATATTATCACCGGCGAAAACATAGCTGCCGGGGATGTACTAATAGGCATAGCTTCTTCTGGGGTGCATAGCAATGGATTCTCGTTGATACGCAAAATAATTGCCGATAATAATTTAAGATTGGAAGAAACATACCCAGGACTAGATAAAAACCTTGGCGAAACGCTGCTGACACCCACTCGCATATACGCAAAAGCTGTAAGTGC
>Ga0123355_10013323_pt1 | contig 12788 bp, 10 predicted proteins | sample TergutEmb28metaG_3_FD_89872 | JGI IMG/M metagenome (GOLD analysis project Ga0123355, IMG submission 89872) | Embiratermes neotenicus P1 segment gut microbial communities from Petit-Saut dam, French Guiana - Emb289 P1 | ecosystem: Host-associated > Arthropoda: Insects > Digestive system > Gut ...
GGGCGCACTTATGTACCACCCGGAGCATGGTACATGAGTAAAGTGAATAATATCGGAGGCTACGAAATGCAAAAAATCGAAAAAAGAATAATACCTATTTCTGCCGCTTGCACTGCACAGCAATTGTATATGCTCGGGACATACAACTCTGATGGAACATTATTTTTACAGACACAAGCGTTCGTATGCTACATTCCGGGGCCGCCTGAAGGAATGATTGTCGGTGTAGTCGAATCTGATAAAATAAAAGAAAATATTATTCGTGAGCAATCATTTTCATTAAACCAATGTAATGTTGATATGCGTCCTATAATTGAATCTGCGTGGCGTGGTTATGCGCCCGATACAACGGGTGATGATGTGATTTGTTATTCAAACGGTGTTAAACTAAATGTTCCATTATTGGATGCAAGTCCGTATGTTATAGAATGCAAAGTGTCACAGTCATTTAATATTGGAAATACGATGGTTTTTGTTACCGAAGCTGTTTGCAACCATGCGGATAGGCGGTGCGTGCGTCCATATCCCGAACACGATGATGGCGTATACGATTGGTACTCCAAGCAAAATGCTAAGGAATTTAATCCATTATTGTACGCTGTAAAGTATTATACGTTAAACGAGAACATTGGGCAGTTAAACAAAAAGGATTTTTGAAATGCAAGTGTAAATCAATTTAGCGTTATTTCCGCCCTTAGTAGTATGCATTGTATGTTGTATTAGTATCATAGTTTTTCATATCAAGGCGAACGCACTTTCAAATGGGCTATTGCGAGTAACCACAACAGCCCATTTTATATTGGTGCTATAATATGCCAACAGTGTATAAAAACCGTTACTTTTCAAGTTGTGGCCAAAATGACGCTGTACAATTGAAGCAGCTTTATCCAAATTGAATAAACCGGAGAAAGCGCATGTTTTCGGAGAAAAAGAACCTTTGTCAAAAATGGAAAAACCCCAATTTATGCGGCCTACGCCCACTTTAAGCGTCTATGTGTGCAAATTTTTCCAGTTAAATTATTTGCTGATGACATGCCAATTTTCTGCCGATTTTACTGCCGATACCTGTACGACTTTACATGCCGCACATGCCGCTTACTTAAGACCTTTTTCATACGACGGCGGCGACTTGTTGCTACAAAAAACAATGAGATTATTATGGCTAGGATAATAATTGCTAAAGGCAGTGCAAGCTCTTGAAAATACTCGTTAGCCCATATACTTGTGGGGTATACCGTAAGGCCGGGGTAGTATCCTCCAGAGTACCCTCCCGGTGAATATCCGGCCTGCACCAAGATGCCGTGCCTTTCGCCGCCCCCTGCGCCCTCTGTTTCTTGATGATATTCCGAAACCGGCAACCCCATTACAAGATTTTGCGCAATAAGCTCTACCTCGCCAGCCTTTATATCTTGCACATATACTGCAACCCTGCCTAGGATATCACCCGGTGCAATGGGTGGGGCAACATTGGCTGGTATATTTAAATCATACCTAAGGTCGCGGATATCAAAGTCTTGAGGTAGCATGAAATAAAGATTATTGTCGGCTTGCAATGTCACATAGCCAATATGCAAAGGCCGGTCATTAATATTTTGATAAACGGGAACCATACGAATATATGCCGCGGCTTCAAATACCAGCCGCTGGTCAAAGGGCATGGAAAACCCAAAGGACATCAGTGCTAATGTGTCTCTAAAATTGCCGCCGGAACTAGCTTGCAGGGTGCTGATTATTAATCTGCGGCCTTCATGTTCGGCATAAGTTACTAGGGTGTGCTGGGCGGCACTTGTCCAGCCGGTTTTACTGCCTATTACCCATTCGTTGAAGTACGAGCCTGGGTGTATCAGCCTATTGGTGTTAAGAAGTTCTCTTGTGTAGTTTTGTCGCTCTGTTGGTGGTATATCAAAGCGGCGTGTTTTTATTATATCTACAAAGATTTGGTGATTTATTGCTTCCCGCATTATCAGTGCCATGTCGTATGCGGTTGTTACATGCCCTTCGTCGGGCAGGCCGCTTGGGTTTACAAAGTGGGTATTTATAGTGCCTAACTCTTTGGCACGTGCGTTCATTTTATCGGCAAAGGCCTCTACTGTACCGGAAACATGCTCTGCAAGGGCAATGGACACCTCGTTTGCCGATGATAGCATTAGGCCATAAAGTGCCTGGTATACGGTAAGTGTCTCGCCAACATCCATTGCAATATGGCTGGAGTTACGGGGTATTGAAAATACCGCGTTGTGGGAAAATTCGATGCGCTGGGTTAAATCGTGGACATGCTCTAATACTAGTAGGGCGGTCATTATTTTTGTGATACTTGCAGGATATAGCTGGGTATGATGCTGATTTCCGTATAAAACCAGGCCGGTGTCTGCGTCCATTACTACCACTGCCGCCGAGGTGTACCTTGGGGGGGTGATAATTGGCGGGGGCGTTGGCGGGTCAAAGCAGGGTATTTCCTCTTCGGGGAAATTTAAGCTGTAGCCGTAATAGCTTGAGGCATGAAGTTCATCAATTGTTGCTGTTGCAAAGTGGTCAAAGTCCGCATGATTATAGAAAATATCGGGGGATGGGCTTGCGAGGGATGGGGCGTCGTATTCATATGGCATTGCTTCTGGTATGGCCTCATTGTAATTGTAGTTTTGGTAATCATATGAATAGCCACCTAAAGCCTCGTCAAGTGCGGCGTATTCATAGGCTTCGGGGTCTGTTTCATTAGCACGGACTATAACAGACATTGATAGTGTGATGCATAGCAATAAGCAAATAGATGAGTATTTTTTCATTTTGTACCTTCCTTAGATTGTGATCAATTCAATAGGATTTGAGCGTGAGACTATGGAATTTTTTAAACGATATGCCTATATTATTTTGGCAGTGATGTGTGTGCTTGCCTTGGGTGGGCTGTACATGGTGGGGCGTAGTCGCCCTGCCGGGGTTGTTGATTCCGGTCACACAATCGTTAGCCCTAGGGATGTGTATGCAAGCGTGCCGGGTGATTTGGGTGCTGGGCCGGATGCAGCGGTCATACATGGTGCAGTAGATGCGCCGGATGTAACCGACGATACTCAACGTAGTGTCACCGGCGATATTTCCAGTGAAACCGTAGGCGACGCTGCCACAACACCACCGCCTGCCACAATTGGTGTACACATTGCCGGTGAGGTGTATTCTCCCGGTTTTCGCGAGGTGCCGTATGGCTCCCGGGTTAACTGTGTTGTGGAACTTGCCGGAGGGCTTACCCAGTACGCAGATATGCGGCGCATTAATCTTGCGGCCTTTGTCCAAGACGCCGACCAGATAATAATCCCAGCAGTTGGTGAAGAACTACCGGAAGCAGCCGACGGCTGGCATAACCAACATAACCTAGGCGGACAAAGCCAAGACGGGCATAGTCAAGGTGGACACAACCAAGGCGGGCAAGGCCAAGGTGTAGCAAATGCCGGTGGATTTACAGCCGACGGCAGGGTCAATATAAATCTTGCCACTTTAACAGAACTTCAAACCTTACCCGGCGTAGGCCCGGTAATTGCCCAAAATATCATAGACCACCGTGAGGTTAACGGTGGCTTTAGTTCAATAGAGGAATTGATAAACGTGTCGCGCATTGGCCAGGCAACTCTAGACAATTTAAGAGATTTGATTGCAGTAGAATAAAAATTAGAAAAGGTGATACACATGGCACATTCGATTTTGGTAGTGGACGATGAAAAACTCATCGTAAAAGGCATAAAATTTAGCCTTGAGCAAGACGGAATGAATGTAGACACCGCCTATGACGGCGAAGAAGCACTGGAACTTGCAAAAACCAATAAATACGACTTAATCATATTGGATGTGATGCTTCCCAAAATCGACGGTACCATGGTATGCCAGCAAATACGGGAGTTTAGCCCTGTGCCTGTGGTTATGGTCACTGCCAAAGACGACGACATGGACAAAATCATGGGTCTTGAGTTTGGGGCTGACGACTATATAACCAAGCCATTTAATATCTTGGAACTTAAAGCCCGCATAAAGGCAATACTGCGCCGTAGCAGCATGGGCAGGCCTCAGCCGGTAGATATTAGCAGTATAACCTTGCGCGATATTTCCCTTGATACCCAATCCAGAAGGGTGACGGTACGTGGGGCGGAGATATATCTCACGGCAAAGGAATACGATTTACTTGAGTTTTTTATGAGCAATGTGGGCAGGGTATATACCCGCGAGCAACTTTTAACCCAGCTATGGGGCAGTGACAACGCCGGTGACGAGCGCACAGTGGATGTACATGTGCGCCGTTTAAGAGAGAAAATCGAAGAAAACCCAAGCGACCCCAAATATATCTGCACAAAATGGAGAGTGGGCTACTATTTTAGATAAAGTTATCTGGTACAAGAGCCTCCGCTGGAAGCTGGCTTTAAGCTTTATTGCCCTAAGTGTGCTGCCTATTGTGATATTTTATTTCACGGTAATGGCCTATATCGAAACCCACTACATCGAAGAGCGCGAGTATGAAATGCGACGAAATGCATTGATGGCGTCTAATCGTGTCATAAGGCAGGGTTTTGACAGGATTATTGACCTTCCTGCAACACGGACACTGGTTGCGGGGGATCTTATTGGCCGCAGCAATGACTGGGGTATGCGTATTTTGGTTTTTGATGATGCCGCAACGGTAGTAATTGACACAAATGCTATTGCCGCCTTTGCCGATGCCGGAGGGCGTGCCGGGCAGACTTTAATCATACCCGAAGTGCTTAGTGCCATTGGCGGTGAGGAATCCATTGTGCTTCGACGCGAGGCGCAGATGTTGTATTTTGCTGTGCCTATTCCAAGATATAACGAGGAAATGGGCGCGATACTCATAGTTTCTTCTGTGGAAGATATATTTTACTCATTGGCCGCGATACGCGGCACAATCTTGCAGTACAGCCTTCTTGTAGGCCTTGCTGTGATTGTGCTTATCTTTGTAACATCTAACCAGCTAATTGCCCCTCTCAGGCGGATGCTTAGGGTTGTGCAAAAGATGGCCACCGGCCAGTTTAACCAGCGAGTACAAACCAAAGGCGGGGACGAGTATGCCATCTGGGCGGCGGCCTTTAATACAATGGGCGAGAAACTGGAAAAAGTAGAAAAGACACGTGAAGAGTTTGTATCCAATGTATCCCACGAGCTTAAGACGCCGCTTTCGTCCATGAAGGTGCTTAGCGAGTCCATACTCCTTCAAGAGTCTGTGCCCGAGGAAGTGTATCGAGAGTTTTTGCAGGATATCGTATCCGAAGTTGACCGTATGACTGACATAAACAACGACCTTCTCGCGCTGGTAAAAATTGACCAGCGAGAGCAAGGCCTTAATGTTCAGCTACTTTCTATTAACCAAATGGTGGAAGATATCCTAAAACGGCTTGCCCCGCTATCCGAGCAACGTAAGATTGCGTTAATCTACGAAGATGTGCGTCCGGTACAAATTGATGCAGACGAGATTAAGCTGTCTCTCGCAATCTCAAATATCGTTGAAAATGGCATAAAATATACCCCAAGAGGGGGTACTGTAAAGGTCGTGGTAGACGCGGACCATCAGTTTGTATTTATCACGGTACAAGATACAGGCATAGGCATACCGGAAGACGAACAAAACCAGATTTTTAACCGCTTCTACCGTGTAGATAAAACCCGCGACAGGGAAACCGGTGGCACCGGTCTAGGCCTTTCAATTTCATATTCTGCTGTGTTGTTGCATGGGGGAAGTATCCGCGTAAACAGCAGGCCGGACGAAGGGTCTGTGTTTATAGTGCGTATTCCTATAAGGAGGTCATAGATAAGCATGAAAAAATGGCTTTTTCCTGTAATTGGGCTATGTATTGTTGTTGTTATTGCCATTGTAGCGCAGCTTGTAATTGGCCGCGACAGCAATTATAACAATATTTATGTATATCATTTCAATCCATCAACACTTATGCTTGAGGCGGAATCACGTCCTCTGCCAAGTGACAATATCCTTGAAACTGCCCTGGAGTATATTTATCAGCGGCCTCAATCTGTCAATCTTGAAACAACATGGCCACTACAGGAGGCACCGTATATTGAGGATTTAGTAAAGACCGTTGTAATTGAAGAGGATATACTTGTTGCGTTTTTTTCACCGGTATTCGATGATGTGCCGCCACTTACACGCACATTATTTAAGACGGCCTTTGTGCATACAATGGAGTCTTTGGTTTACAGCGCGTTCCCGGAGATTACAGACATTAAGATACTGGTAACTGATGAATATGAGTATGCGTTTGAAGTTTTGATGCTAAATCTTTCCGCGGAAGAAGATGAGTATAGGCCCAATGTCCCATGGCTGATTTATGACGGTAGCCGGGGGGTATTTAACGACCCATTTTTATCGCCGGCACGAATTACACCGTTTGTGTTCGAGAGATTATACTTTGTGCATGAGTCAGGGCGTGGGCTTATAGTTGTGACCCACAGCACCGAAAGTATCGACCGCCGAGTTGACCAAAAAGCTATGTATGCCTTGGATTTATTAATAGACGGGTTAAGGCCGGAGAATGCTACATTTCCTATTCCCCAAGAGACTACTGTTACTGATATAATCATTGATGGTGACGTTATATTTATAGATTTTAACAGTGATTTTGAAAGCCGGTTTGATGGTGACACAGATTTAGCAATTGTCATGATTTACTCAATTGTAAATACAATGACGTCATTGTTTGCGGGTATACATCGTGTAAATTTTTTAATTGACACTCGGCAGCATGAATATTTTCACGGCATCGAAGATTTTCATATGTCATTTGAAAGAGATGACACCCGCCTGATGTCTTATATCTTGGAAAGAGATGTGCGTGCGGCGGAGGAAGCCTTTGAGGCAATGCAATGAATGGGGCCGTGATAAAAGCGGACGTGATAAAAGTGGAAATGAAACGCCCGCTTTTGTGGGCATTTGGTTTTCTTATCGCGGGTATTGTAATCGGAAGAACCCCGGCTTTTTTAGTGCTTAGTCCTGTTTTATTATTTGGCCTCAGTCTTGGACTGGGGCTTATTTTTTGTGGGTTTTTATACCGGGTATATAATTATAAGCCGGTGTTTGCATTTGTATTGTTTTTACTGGTTGGGCTTGTGCGTGTTGGTAGCAGTATGCATAGCCATGTAACAGAGCCTACATATGTGCGGTTTAGCGGGGTTGTACTGGATGTTGGGCGTACCGGAGGCGGAAACCAACGTGCGGTTGTGCGTGGGTATGTAAGTGCTATTGGGTTATATCTAAGTGATGGATATGATGTTGGTGAAAGGAATCATACAGGCGAGGAGTTTGCTGGCACAGGGTATAGTCTGGATGATGGATATAAATTGTCGTTTGTATATCTTGATGATGCAATATCATTTCGTGTAATGGCATATATCCGGCCCCATCAGCCCCATGTTGTGCTTGGGCAGGAGGTCGTTTTGCAAGGGACGCTGTTGCCGCTACGCAGTGCCGCAAACCCAGGAGGATATAACCAATTCCAGCATCTTCGCAGTCAAAAGGTTGATGCATCCATATGGCCTTCGGAGATTATCCGGGGTGAGGTACAGTCGACCCTTGTTGTCAGTCTTCGCCGGTTTAGGGATAGGCTTGCGGGTGTTTATGATTACATATTGCCGACGCGAGAGGCAGGCATCATTAAATCCATGGTGCTTGGAGATAGGCTAGAGCTTGACCGGGAACTTGCCGCGCAGTACCGCATGATGGGGATTTTTCATATTTTGTCCATTTCGGGGATGCATGTGACTATTCTTACACTTGCGGCGTTTTCTGTGCTTAAGCTGTTTATTAATCAGCGGCGTGCGGGTGTAATTGTGCTTTTTGTTATGATTTTGTACTGCCTTATGACCGGGGCTGCGGTGCCTACGGTAAGGGCTGTTACTATGGGTGGTGTGTTGGTTTTTGGGCGGGTTTTGCATCGTGATTATGATTTGCTTGCATCGGTTTCATTTGCCGGGATTTGCTTGCTTATTTACGAGCCATTGTACTTATTTAATGTGGGCTTTCAGCTTTCATTTTGTGCCGTTATTGGGATTGGTGTGCTTAAGTCGCCTATCGAGAGGGGGCTTGCTCTTTGTCGGTTACCTGCCGGAGAGTTTAGGGGCAGCTTGTCTGTTGGGATTGCTGCCGTTGTGGCGTCCTATCTTGTTTTTGCCCATCATTTGTACGAGATACCGCTGTATAGCGTAATTGGCAACATTGTGATTATGCCAACTGTTACGGTCTTACTTGTACTTGGCGCGCTTGTGGGGCTTGTTGGGCTGGTTTGGATGCCTGGGGCTGAGATTATGGCGGGGCCTGTTTATTTTATATTGCGGTTTTACGAACTTGCCAGTGGTTTTTTTGCTTCTTTGCCTGGGGCAATGGCACTTGTTGGCGGCGGTAGCCTTGTTGTTACCGGGGCTTTGGTGGTTGTTGTGCTGTGTTTTGCATATGCTTTTTCTGGGTTTGGGGAGGATTTTAATAAGCGGCTTGTCTTATTTTTCTCGGCGGTGCTTGTTTTAACTTGCTGTGTGTTTGTTCGTGATTTTCCCCTGGATTTGCGGGTTACTGTTTTGCAGGCCCGGGGGGAATATGCCGTGCTTAGGCACCGTGGCGAGATGCTGATTATCGGAAACGGCAGGGGAGGGGAGTCGGTACTTTTAAATTACATGGACAAGCGAGGTCTGCGCCGCGCCCATGGGTTGGTGCTTTCCCAGCCGCCCCGCCCTTCTGATATTAGGCGTCTTGAAGATTTACTGCCGCGGATTGAGGTGCTATATCTTCCGGGAGGGTTTGTAACCATTGATGGCCTGCGTGATGCGGCTGTAGCGCATGGTGTGGAGTTGGTACGGCTGCATGATGGTTACGCTGTTGCGCTTGGTGGGATGGAACTTACGGTGGAATCAAGGCCTGGGTTTGGCATGGAGCTTAGAGTAAGCTTTGGTGATTCGGTGTTGGGTTTTGTAGGTGATGGGGGTATGTTAGATGCAGGTGCGTTTGTTGGTGTCGCCGATGTTGTCATTGCTGATTCGACTGTTGTGTTGGGGCAAAATATGTATTGTACAGAGTATCATGGCGCGATATTATTACGTGTAGGCAGGCAGCGGATTCGGTACTGGGTAATGCGTGAGTAGAAGGCCGCAAACCCCACAAACCCCGCAAATCCTGCTGGCATAAGGCATACCCGGCATTTTTGAGAAACCTTTGGCAAAGTTGTCAAAATGCTCAAAGCTAAGAACACAGAGCTTTACACAAGGAGGCGTATTGTGTCCGATAAACAAGTAAACCAAGTATGTGCAGATACTGAAAAATGCAAATATTCAACCATTTTAAATAACTTTGCAGCACAAACAAATTGCATAATTGGCGTAAGTGACCCAAAGCCGCTACCCTATTATACAGACCGTTTTACGCCATTTGTAAGCACCAATCCAATACGACGGTCAAGCCCTGCCGCAAGTCTATCTGAGGTCAAAAGCATAGTAGTTGTGGGTGTGCCAATTAAGTTTAAAGCATTCAAACCGCCGCCGGAAGGTGCAGGTATACTGTCTGTGTTAGGTGCTCTAGATGACTATCATATAATTGTGAATTCACTGCTGAAAAATCTGGTGAATGAACTTAGCAAGCATTACAATTTTAAGCACAAAATATTGGTAGATAGCCCAAGCCTAGACGAACGGGCACTTGCAATAAAAGCCGGACTTGGGTTTTTAGGAAAGAACGGACTGGTGATTTCAAAAAAATACGGCTCGTGGTTTAATATTGGGGTTTTGCTTACAGATATTGCGTGTTCATGGGACAAAAAGCTTAAGAATGAACATCACCAAAAGCAGCCACAGTACACAATAGAAAGCCATTCGCCAACTTACGACAGCTATGTAAACACCTGTCCGCCAAACTGTAATAAATGCATAAATGCCTGCCCAAGCGGCGCGTTATCAGATACAACCGGTATCTTAGCGGCTAAATGCATATCATACCTAACCCAAAAAGACGACCTAACCCCACAGGAATCCGAAAACCTTGGCCAACACCTATACGGCTGTGATATATGCCAAGATATATGCCCAAAAAATCAAAATAAGCCCATATACTGGGCTATGCCGGAAGACTGGCTTAACATGACAGATGCCGAGCTTGTAAGCACATACGGCAATACAGCCATGATGTGGCGCGGGACAAAATTGCTAAGACGCAATGCAAAAGCTATAATTGCTAATAGAAGGAAGGAAGCGGGGACACATGACTAATGAAATAACAGTCGCAGAAGTTTTGCACCAAAAAAGAGCAGAGATAAAAACATTGCGCAATATTTGCATATTTTTATTAATCATTACCGTAATACTGATACTGTCGCCATATATCTGGACAACAGTTCTTGGAGTCGTAACATTATTACTATTGTTACTTTTGCTAATTGGATACCTAGTAGAAATATCCAATGCCAAAAAATTTGAGTTATACGCAGATTTTTACGACAAAAGTGATACCTTTCTTGAACAAATATCATCAAAAACGAACATAGCAGCAGCCAAGATAAAGACAGACCTGGATGCATTGGTTAATGCAAAAATGCTTAAATGTATCGCCATCTATGATGAAACAGGGCAAATTATTATTGCGCGCACTCATAGTTATATTGCCGGTAACTTTACAAAGTACATTCCATTTTACAATATAGGAGATACGCGGCTATCAAGTATTGCCGACAAACTAGATATACCACAGGATGCAGTATTAGTTGAGATTAACGAACTTGCAGCATTTGGGGCTATCGAAGAGCCTACAGTTGATGAGGCAAGTAATCATATTGATATAAAAACCATATCCGCAATTGCCTTCCCATCGCCAACAGGGGACGAAACTATTGATACTTTATTACAAGAAGGTGCATCTGCAATTACAGCATTTTCTAATATACGCGCACAGATTTCAAACAAAACCGTTAGGATAAGAATACGCGAGTTTATCAGTGCCACATGCGGCATCTTTAATAAACTAACCTGCGAGCCGGAAGTCTATGGCCAAGTTGTGCATTTTGCTAAATACTACCTACCAAAGACACAGCGGCTGCTTGCCTCATACGAAGACATAAGCAAAAACAGTATGCAAAACGAAAAAAACAGCGAAATGCTTGATAGGATACAATCTGCCCTAGATTTGCTTGTGGCAAAGTACAAAGAACTTCATGATTTACTTAACGACCATAAATTACTTGATATAGAGTCGGATTTAAAGACACTTGAGATGATGTTGGAGTTGGACGAATCAAGTAAGTAAACTCGTGCCGCGATTACAACATCTTATGAGGAGCGGTAGTTAATCAAGCCAACCCCCCAAGCGCAGCTTCAAAGTTAATGCCATGCCGTGGGTCTGTCTCCGCGTCATAGGTACGGCGAATGCCTTCTGACACAAAATTTACCGCGGTTTCCGTTGACATGTGCAGGCCATGCCCTTTAACAAGTTCGGCAAGCAACACACTTGCAAATATATCTCCTGTTCCGTGATAAAAACCCGGCACCCGTTTTGCCATGGCATAACTAACCTGCCCCGTGCTGTCGTATGCCGCAGCACCTATCTCGGTATCATTAAAATGCACACCGGTAAGTACAACCTGCTTGCTTCCGAGTACGGCCAGTTTTTGTAGTGTCGTCTCAATATAGCCCTTAGAATAAGGGCCTGGGCAGTACGGTTCCTCCAAAAGCAAGGATGCCTCTGTTATATTTGGGACGATAATATCGGCTTTTTTGCATAATTTGCGCATTTCGGCAGGGAAATCATTCGAAAACGTCTGATATAGCTCACCATTGTCGGCCATCACCGGGTCAACCATTATTAGATTATCCCCTGTGCGAAAACGGTGGAAAAACTCTGTAACAATCTCTACCTGCTGGTACGAACCAAGGAATCCGCTGTAAAGCGCGTCAAAGCTTAGCCCAAGCTGTTGCCAATGTATTGCAAATGACAGAATATCGTCAGTGAGGTCTCGGTAAGTAAAGCCCTCTAACCCCCCGGTATGGGTTGAAAGTACCGCCGTTGGCACAACACTGCACTGGATGCCCGCCGCCGATAAAATAGGAAGCACCACCGTAAGAGAGCAGCGTCCAAAGCCAGAAATATCATGAATTGCAGCAACCCGTTTTTGCCTAGAAAAGCCAGTAATACTCATGAAAATTGCCTCCAAAAATCGCAGTTGACAAAGTTGTCAAAATTTTATTCGTACAGATTAAGCAGCAAAAAAAATAATCTATCAAAGCAAATTAAACAGCAAAATAAGTTAAACAGCAAAATAAGTTAAACAACAAAACAAGTTAAACAACAAAACAAAGGAGACCTACAATGTACACAAAGTCTATATTAGAATCCACAATCGAGAAAACCCCAGGTCAATCAGAGTTTCATCAAGCCCTAAACGAAGTGCTTAGCTCATTATCACATGTAATAGACCAAAATCCGCGCTATCAAAAGGCAGGCATTCTTGAATTGCTTATAACCCCGGAGAGGATAATCCAATTTCGCATACCCTGGCAAGACGACAGCGCGAAAACCCAGGTAAACACAGGCTACCGTGTCCAGTATAACAGCGCGCTTGGCCCCTACAAGGGCGGTATTCGTTTTCACCCAAGCGTAAACCAAAGTATACTAAAGTTTCTGGGCTTCGAGCAAACCTTTAAAAATGCACTAACCGGCCTACCAATAGGCGGGGGTAAAGGCGGCGCGGATTTTGACCCAAAAGGCCGCAGCGACGCAGAAGTAATGCGCTTTTGCCAAAGCCTGATGACAGAAC
>Ga0123355_10013324_pt1 | contig 12788 bp, 16 predicted proteins | sample TergutEmb28metaG_3_FD_89872 | JGI IMG/M metagenome (GOLD analysis project Ga0123355, IMG submission 89872) | Embiratermes neotenicus P1 segment gut microbial communities from Petit-Saut dam, French Guiana - Emb289 P1 | ecosystem: Host-associated > Arthropoda: Insects > Digestive system > Gut ...
GATGGCGATGGGAAGCGCCGACGAGCGATACCGTACAGATTACACATACGATGCCCGATATGGGCAGCTATTGACCAGAACCTCCAGGCCGGACGCGCAGACAACAGTTGTTGAAAGAAATACACTGTCCGCCAATGGCAAAAACATCATCAGCACACAAATCCATTATGTAAACCTATACACCCCCAATATCACCCAAGCCGAATACATCCAGGGCCAAGAACGAAGCTTGATTAATAAATTATTGGGCGGCAGTGCAAAAAAGCTTGTGGCCTCTTTATGGTAAAGTGGGCAATTGGAAGACGAAGATATAAACGAGCTTGGCGCTGTTAAAAGGAGATGACCCCAAGTGATTTCTCCCGGCGTATTAACAAGCGGGTTGGTTCGTACGATTATCATCATGTCCATCTAAGGAATGTCCCCAAAGAGTCCATTACAAGAAATCCAAGAGTGAAAAAGGCGAATCCCTAAATTTGTGAAGATGCTTAGAGTTATTGGGCATCTTGTGGGTGACAGGCACCCGATATTTCAACTTGGCTTCACCGAACTTGTTGTAGGCATTAATGAACACTTCCAGAACGGCCTGTAGAGTTTCAAGGCTACGATAGAAACAACGGCTTTTGCGTGCAAGCCCAGGAATATAATGCCGCAGATCTGCATTAGTACCCTCAATTATATATGTGTCACGCTTGTTTCGTATATTGCGGATATGTTTACCGGGGAAAACAACATCAGGATACCCATTTTCGCCATCTGTACAATAATTTTGAGCTTCCGGCGCATTGTCAACCAGACCTTGTAACCTAAAAGAACTTTTATCGGCTTGCACATCAAAACTTACAATTTGACGCGGTTCACGACTTACCATGGTCATGATATATATGTTTTCGCGGGTTTTCGTCCGAGCTTTCTTGTTGATGAACCAATATACCTCATCAAGTTCAAAGGTTTCGTTGTTAGTTTTCCTGCTTATCCACAGGTTGTTCAGTTTTTTTTATCCAGCGAGTGACATTCTCTTTGCCCATGCCAAAAAGCTTCCCAACGCCTCTTGCACTTACACCGGAATAGTATGCTTTTATTGCCTGTTGTTTAAGTTCTTCCGGAAGTTCTCGTGTCTTTCCATTAAGCGTGTATTTGTATTTGCAATCCCTGCAAACACATCGCTGCGTTCCAGAACGATTATATCCGGCGTTCATCTGTCGTTCTGTCTCTCCGCACTTCGGACATTTGCGGATTTGTTGCGTGGATGATGTTTTCATGACGATATTATATCATGTTGGACTCTTTGGGGACACTCCCTCCATTGGCGCAAAATTGCCACGCCAAACCGCCATCGCCGCCTATGAACACAGCTTCTAAATTGCCTGTGCTGTTGTTTGCTATTGTGTTTGCAAAGTAGACATTTTGGGTAAGAATTGCTGCAACTACTATCATTTTAATTAACATGGTGTCGCCAATGCCTAAAAATGTCGAAAACCCTAAAATTAGCTGCTTTCTAATCTGCGCAAGGCGGCGTGAGTATCATCGCAAAACTTTGCAATTGCCTGTCTGCCGTGAGTTCATTTTGCTCATATGGCTTAATAACTTCTTTGATTTTTTCAATCAATTCTACCGCTTCACTACGGGAAGCGTGAATGGGCCCAATGAAAAATCCATAGCCGTCGCGGGCGATAATTACGTCACCCTCGGGAAGATTTTTTTTAAACTCGTCAATAAGTCCATTTACAAAGCGTTGAAATTGGGCAATAGATGCTGCAGATGAAGCATCATCGGCTATTGCCTTGAGTTCAGCATCAAAATCTATTGCCATACCGTAGACCTTTTCATTGACATTCCTTATTCGGTTTTCATCAACTACCTGTATAAGTCCGTCAGTAACCATGTTTTTCAGATAGCGGTAAAGGGTTGTTTGTGGGAGTTGGGTTGCGATTTCAGCTAACTCCTTTGTTGTTGCCCGTTCTCGATCTCTTATTGCTGTCAGCAACTTATTTTTCACTGGATTTGTTAAACATTCCATTAGCTTTTCGTTCATTTTGTACCTCCCACATCTTTATATTTCCTGTGTAGATATATTACCACTGTGGAAATATAAAATCAAGAGGAACCATCCTTGGTTGTTTTTGTCAGAGTTATTCTTTCGGTGTACTTCAAAACATGTAGTGCTCGGATGGAATGGGGGTGGAGGCAATGCATTGATGGTATTTGTTGTGAAATATGGATTATCTGTGGTCAATTTCGATAAGATTACACTTATCGTGCATTTGTTTGCGTTTTTCACCAGATGATGTATGCTTGTCATAACACCAGCGAACAAAGAGGCGGTTTAACCATGGACATACAAGAGAAGCTTAGAATCCTAACAGAGGCGGCAAAGTACGACGTTGCCTGCACATCCAGCGGCGTAGACCGCAAAGGCACACGGGGCACAGTTGGTAGTGCTGTGGCGTGCGGCATCTGCCATAGCTTTACCGCAGACGGGCGCTGTGTATCGTTGTTAAAATTATTATTATCCAATACTTGCGTGTACGATTGCCAATACTGCGTCAATCGCCGCAGCAATGATGTGCCGCGCACGACCTTCACACCCAAAGAGGTTGCGGAGCTGACGATGCAGTTCTACCGACGCAACTATATAGAAGGGCTTTTTTTGAGCTCTGCTGTAGTAAAAAACCCCGACTATACAATGGAGCTGCTTATAGAAACCCTGCGCTATGTGCGAGAAGAACACCGCTTTGGCGGCTATATCCACGTAAAAGCAATTCCCGGTGCAGATCAAGCACTGATATGGCGGCTGGGGCACTTGGCTGACCGCATGAGTACTAATATAGAGCTGCCATCGGAAACAAGTCTTAAGCACTTAGCGCCAGAAAAAACAAAATCGGCGATATTAACACCCATGCGGTTTATACAAAATCAAGTGCAGCAATCAAAAGAAGAGATAATACGATATAAAAGCGCTGCAGCCTTTGTGCCGGCAGGGCAAAGTACCCAGCTAATAGTAGGCGCGACTCCGGAAAGTGACAGCCAAATTGTTCACCTAGCCCAAGGGCTTTATAAGGGATATGGTATGAGACGCGTACTTTATTCTGCTTATGTACCCACGAATACAATGCTGCCTATAACCGATTCACCCCTTGTGCGGGAGCATAGGCTTTACCAGGCAGACTGGCTATTGCGTTTCTATGGTTTTACAGCTCAAGAGATGTTCCGCGATAAGGATGAGAATCTTACTCTCCACCTGGATCCCAAATGCCACTGGGCACTTAAAAACCTGGAGCATTTCCCGGTAGAAGTAAATCGCGCTGATTATTTCATGTTGTTGCGGGTGCCAGGTATTGGCCAAAAGTCAGCAAGCAGGATAATCGCGGCGCGGCGTATAGGCAGTCTAGATTTTGCTAATCTTAAAAAAATGGGTGTGGTGTTAAAGCGTGCGAAGCTTTTTATAACCTGCAACGGTAAAATGATGGAGAAACACCCTTGGGATCCCAAAGTCTTGGAGATGCGTTTATCCGAAAACTATATCGGCGGCACATATACACAACCCAGCCTGTTTGACATAGCGCCCGATGCAATACCTGCCAAAAATGTGTCAAGCCTGCTACCCGCACATACTTTACTGTCAGAAATGTCGACGAGTACCACCAAGGGCCTGCCGGTATTTGATAACCAAGGGGATATGCAAAGTCAGACGCCATTCCTTACCGGTGCTTCGGAGCCAGCTGGCCCATTGCCGCTTATCCCCGTTATAGAGGACGCAAGCTAATGCCCGCCCGCAGGGATGTAGCGGTTCTTTTTGACGGAAGCATCGAGGGATTTCTGTGCGTTATCCATGCTTATTACTACGAACACATATCGCCGCTAATCATCCAAATAGAAGACAGCCATCAGCCAACTTTGGACACAGAGGAATTTCATGTGCTTTCCGACGAAAACTTGGCCAAAACCGTACAGCAGGGCATAATTAAAAAAATCTCCCCCTCTGCCTGGTATCACGTTGCCAACGCTTTTTTGGCAGATGGGGAAGATAAGTTTATGGCAATGTTTCGCTATTTGCTGCTGGGTTTTAAAGTTGGCAAGTTAATTGATGATCATTTGCAGCAAGATTGCGTGCTGCGTGTGCATAAGCTGGCGCGGCAAGTAGGGCGTGAGGCTCATTTGCTAAAAGGCTTCTGCCGCTTTGCGGAGACCACGGGGCAGATATACTATTGCTCAATAGACCCAAAAAATTATGTGCTACCCATACTAGCCGAGCATTTTAGCGACCGTATGATGTACCAAGCCTGGATAATACACGATAAAAAACACGGCAAAGCTGCCGTGTATAATGGTGAATCCTATGTAATTGCGGACGTCCCCAAAACCGCCGAAGTCCAGTATTCCGAAAAAGAAGATAAAATCCAGGATTTATGGGTGACATTCTTTCATTCTGTGACAATAAAGGAGCGTATAAAACCAAAACTGCAACGCAACCTGCTACCTCTGTACTTCCGTAAATCTATGATTGAGTTCCAGAAGAAACTTACAACTTAGTCTGCGCTGGCAAGCTTGGGCACAATGGGCATTGCCCGGGTTTGGCATAGACCGTGAAACACAACCCCATCGTCAATGATTATAGTGCCGGCCAAGATATCTCCTATTACTTCGGCTGTACTTGTCAGATGAAGCGCGGACTTGCATTCTATATTCCCTAACACACGCCCAGCAATACGGGCAGAATCAACTGTTATATCGCCATCTACAAATCCTGTGTCGCTTAAGTTTAGTACCCCGGTTATATCAATATTGCCGATAACATTGCCGTCTACGCGCATTGAGCCATTATCTGCCCCACTTAGGCTTGCAGCATGTATGGTAAACCCAACACCTATTACTGTGTTGGTTGATACGTCAAAACGGCTTGTTGGCCGGCTACGCGACATATAATCACCTTTTCTTTAGCAAAATTATTTTATTCTATCACCAATGTTCGACCATAAAAGGACGTGGGTTCTGATGGACACCGTTTAATCTTACTTCAAAATGTAAATGTGCGCCTGTAGTGCGCCCAGTAGTGCCAACTCGGGCGATAATATCGCCGCGCTCTACTCGTTGGCCTACATATACCAGATTTACGGAGTTATGGGCATAAAGTGTTGTATACCCATTGCCATGGTCTATGATTACCGTGTTCCCGTACCCGCTCTTCCAGCCGTCAAAAGAAACCGTGCCGCCGCCTGCCGCCCGTATGGGCGTACCAGTAGGCGAGCGCAGGTCGATACCGCGATGATTTTCACTGCCGCCGCCAAAGGGGTTACGGCGCCAGCCGAAGGGGGAAGAAATTTCGGCGGATATAGGCCACAAGGTTGGGAAATTTCTTAGATGAGGATCCATAGTGCGCTTGCGAACCTGTAAATCCTCCAAAAGAACTAACTGGAGATCCAGCTCCGCTATAAGCATTTCAATCCTGTCTTGTAGGGATTCCTCGCTCAAAGTTGGCGCAGACTCGCTTAAATCGCCGGAAAAATGAAGAAACCCAACCGCCGCAGAAACATACTCATTTTCGTATGACTCATATGAATTGAACAAAATAGACTCTGATAGCAAGGTGGCCTGAGATTCCACCATCAGCCCATGAAGCATCATAACTGGAGGGATGAAAAGTCTGGAACTAAGGCCGTCAATTATCCCTTGCCTCTGTTCATCAAAGTAGCGGATCATCTGTTCCAGCTCATCAATTTGCATCCGTAGCTCGTTAAGCGCATTCTGTTGACGCTGTTGTAACAGAAATTGGTCTATACGAGCTTGGCGCTCTGCCTCTGTTAGCTGCTCATATAATAGAAGGTTTTCTTCCATCCGGCGTACTTGATCGTCTAAGCTTTCATATTGGAATGTCTCAAACCTATATTGGGTATCCTGTAAATATTCCCTTGTGTCTTGATATTGCTGCGCAAAACGCTGGCGGCTAATCCATAGCCCGGCGGTTATAGTAGATACTGCCGCAACAATACCCAATATACAATAGAACACGAGTCTTGGAATCCTTAAACTACGTGTTTTGCCGGAGCTGTAAGATGGCACCAGCATCAAAGAGAGGTACTTACGTTGCTTATGAGACCTTTTATCTACCAGTGCGCTAACTTTTTTGACAATCGGGCGTGTGTTATGTTTGCGAAACAAGGAAACTCACGTCCTTTACAAAGTAGTATATAACTCACACATAAGTATACTAACATATATAAATAAAAATATCAAGCAAATTTTAAAATTTTATGAAAATATGTTACGAAACTATTAAATCCGCTGATGGTACTTTTGGCGTTTGCTAACCTATGATATAGTTTATATACCGCTAAGCAGTTGAAATGCCAACGGCATTTTGTAAATTAGTCACGCTAAGCAGTTGAAATGCCAACGGCATTTTGTAAATTAGTCACGCAGAGCAGTTGAAATGCCAACGGCATTTCGTAAATTAGCCACGCTGAGCAGTTGAAATGCCAACGGCATTTCGTAAATTAGCCACGCTGAGCAGTTGAAATGCTAGAGGCATTTCTTAAATTATACAGTTTAGTAGTTGAAATTACAGCGGCAATTTCTTCAAATTTTGGAGTGTGATATATATGGAAAACAAACAATCGGACATACCACCAGTAAACCCGCCAATTTTGCCCGCCTTCGATGAAGACGACTTTGACCTGCAAGAGCATAAAAAAGCGGCGAACACAGTCGCACAAACTAAGGCTCATGCAAAAAGTGTCCGCCGCAAAGTGGCAGTAGGTAGGATTATTATAATGATAGCCGCTATTGCTGTTTGTACTTTGCTGTGGTTTATGTTGTCTATGATAGTAGGGCTGCTGTAAACAGGTGCTGCAAAAAAGCGGCTATGCTGCTTTTTATACCTCTACTAAAACCGGGAAAATCATCGGGTTTCTCTTGGTACGCTGCCAGATAAACTCCTTTAAATCGTCCTTGATTTTGTTCTTGATATACTGCCTATCGGCAGTATTTTTTTGTTCCATGTCATAAAGCGTATCGCTTACAATGGCTTTAGCGTCCAATAGCAAGTCATCGGATTCGCGTACAAACACAAACCCTCTGGAAATAATGTCCGGTCCCGAGATAAGCTGGCAAGTACCGTCGCTTAAGCTGACACCAACAGCAACGATAATCATCCCGTCTTCGGACAGGTGCTTCCGGTCTCTTAATACTACATTGCCTACATCCCCAACCCCTAAGCCGTCAACCAGTAGTTGCCCAGAGGGGACGGTGCCGTTAATTTTGGCTTCGGTATTGGTGATTTCTAATACATCGCCTATATCCATAACAAATATATTTTCTTTGGGCATACCCATAGACACGGCCAGGTCTTTATGGTGCTTAAGATGCCTAAATTCGCCGTGTACAGGCATTAAATATTGCGGTCTTATCAGCGCGTGCATAAGCTTTAATTCTTCTTGCTTAGCGTGGCCGGATACATGTACCTCCATGAGACCTTCGTATAGTACCTCTGCGCCCAGCTTCATAAGGTCGTTGATTACGCGAGAAACCAGTTTTTCGTTGCCGGGGATTGGTGAAGCGCTAATCATAATCTTATCGCCCGGGACAATTTCTATTTGCCTATGGTCACTTGCCGCCATACGAGAAAGGGCTGCCATTGGCTCCCCTTGGCTACCAGTTGTGACAATTACTAACTGGTTGGGTGTGTAATGCCGCATCATAGATAGTTCTATGATAACCCCATCGGGTACGACCAGATATTCCAGGTCTATGGCGGTTTTTACAGCGTTTACCATGCTCCGGCCCATAAACAGTACTTTACGCTTATAGCGTACAGCGCAGTCAAGCACTTGCTGGATGCGGTCAATATTGGACGAAAACATGGCTACCATTAGCCGTTCGTTTGGCGAGCTTTCGAATACTTGCTCAAAAACCTTGCCAATTGTACGTTCACTCATAGTGTAGCCCGGGGCAAGCACATTGGTGCTTTCGCATAAGAAAAGCTTTACGCCTTTTTTACCAAGCTCGGCAAACCGCTGCAAATCCATGGCTTCGCCTTGGATAGGGGTATGGTCAATCTTAAAATCGCCTGAGTGGATGACTACGCCCACAGGCGTTTGAACCGATATAGCAACCGAATCTACAACAGAATGAGTTATACGTATAAACTCTACCTTAAAACAGCCTATATTAACAGTCTCGCCGGCAGACATCTCTGTCATATCTGTGCCAGACATCAGGCCATGTTCCTTGAGTTTATTGCCTACAAGCCCTAAGGTCAGGCGGGTACCAAATACCCTCGTTTTAACCTCTTTTAAGAAATACGGTACAGTGCCTATATGATCCTCATGGGCATGGGTTAGGAAAAGGCCGCGAATCTTCTGCTGGTTTTGTGTAAGATAGGTAAAGTCGGGTATAACTAGGTCTATGCCCAGCATTTCGTCTTGGGGAAATGCCACACCGCAGTCTATAATAATAATATCGTTGCCGTACTCAAGTACGGTCATGTTTTTTCCGATTTCGCCCAAGCCGCCAAGCGAAAAAACCTTTAATTTATTTTTCCTGGGAGCCAAGCGATGGATCCTCCTCATCAATAATTATGCCTAATTCTTCATAGTCAGCTTTAAATAATTCCATAACGCGTTCAAAGTCTTCGTGAGACTCATCTACCAGCTCCAAGGGCATTTCATCTTCTTCCGAGCCTGTCTCTAAATCACCGTCTGCTTCCATTGCCGCGCATTTGAAATGCAGTACTTCAGATGTTTCCTCATCGTCTTCGGCTACGGCGGTTAGTAGGTAGATGCAATTGTCGCCTTCCTTTGTTGCTAATACGTGCAGTTGGTACTCATTGCCTTCCTCATCGGTCATGAGGATGATGTCGCCCATGTTGTCAAAATCTTCGGGCATGTTTGTTTCGTTTTCCATAGTTTCCTCCAATATATTTGATTAAAAATCTGATTTTTTGCTATCTAAAAATCCTTGCAAAATATACACTGCCGCCATCTCGTCTACATGAGAATTGTAAGTCTCGCGCTTTTTTTTGCCGCCGGCTGTACCGGAATAAAAGGCCCGGGTAACAGCCTGGGTGCTTAGCCGTTCGTCCCATAAAATAACTTCGACAGATTTGAAATTGCGTTTTAATTTATCACGGAAGTCTTGTGTTTTGCTGGCACGACTAGAAAGACTGCCGTCCATATTAATAGGGAAGCCTAGGATTATATGCGTTATGCTGTAAGCTGCGATTATTTCGCGCAAACGGTCAATACTCGGGCGTAGCGCTTCGGGTTGTGTGCGGCGTATAGTGGTAATCCCGGTTGCTACACGGTTATCTGAACAGCCTATAGCAATACCAATGGTTTTATCGCCAAAGTCTAACCCTAGACAGCGCGTTTTAAAAGCCATTCTTAAACTACATCACGCAAAAAATCGCGCACCAATTCCTCCAGCAGTTCGTCCCGCTCTAACCTGCCGATTATTGCCCGTGCATTGTCATGGCTGGTGATGTATGTAGGATCACCTGACAGAATATATCCGACAATTTGAGTCATAGGGTTATACCCTCTTTTGTCTAGAGCCTTATATACAGATTCTAATACCTCTTTGGCTTCGACATTGACTTCCCGTTTACAGGCATCGAATTTTTGTGTGTTCATAATTACCTCCTTTTTAATGGGGCTTGATTTGAATGGGGGCGCTGCCCCCATGCCCCCGCCGCTCCGGCGGGCGAAGCCCGCCTCCGCTTCCTCGCTTCGCTGCGGGGCCGCGCTGTTTGCGCGGCTTTCATCCGGTTTTGATGATACCGATAAAAGCGATATTTCCGGTTTTGATGATAATGATAAAGGTTTAGAGCTGTTTTGCATCCGTCTTATGATTTTATGTTTACCAGCTCACCTGTTAATCCGTCTTGGGTGGCGCCGGTAATTTGTACATGCTTAATTTGATTGGTTAGGTTGGTGCCTTGTACCTTTACATTGCAGTAGTTTCCTGTGTGGCCTTGCCATGTGTCGGAGCTATTAGAGTTTATAGATTCTTTTATCTTGGATTCGAACAGTACAGGCGTAAGTTTTCCTATTTGTGAATGTAGGAATTTCAGCTCTAGGCTTTTTGCAAGGGCTCTCATTTCTTCGCCTCGGGCTGATTTAACTCTGGCGGGTATCTGACCTGGCATATCTGCAGCCGGGGTGCCGTCTCTTGGGGAATATTCGAATACATGTATCCGCGAAAATCCCATGTCATTTGCAAATCTTAGGCTTTTGCTAAAGTCCTCGTCACTTTCGCCGGGGAACCCTACTATTATGTCCGTTGTTAAGGCCATTTCAGGCCGTAGATTCTTTAGTTTGCTTGCGGCGGTTGCGTAGTCGGCGGTGGTGTAGCGCCTGTTCATGCTGGCAAGAGTTTTGTCGGCACCGCTTTGTAAAGATAGGTGGAAATGGTCGCATAGGGTAGGGGAGTTGCTAACAGTCTCAAGAAAGGCGCTATCTACTGCACAGGGGTCTAAGCTGCTAAGCCGCAGACGCTTTGGGCCAAGGTCATTCAAATGATTTATCAGCCTTGGCAAATTGATATTTTCACTGTCCGTATCATAGCCATAGGCGGCCACTTGTATACCCGTTAATACAATTTCTTTAATCCCGTGCCTGATATGCATAGCGGCTTCGGCTAGTATATCTTCGGTAGGGCGGCTTACGACCGGCCCACGTACATATGGCACTATGCAATATGCGCAGTATCTGTTACAGCCGTCTTGGATCTTTATAAATGCGCGTGTGCGCTGAGCCGCCCCACTGACATGCATATCTGTTTCAAGCCCGGTGATTTTATCACTCGAATAGCCCGGTTGCTTATTAGTAAAATGTTCGTTTTGACAGCCCACACGTCCGGGGAAAACTTCTTCCAGTTTTGCCAGCAAATCCTCTGGCTTGCGGGTATCAAAAATAAAATCCGCCCCTGCATCTGATATTTTACCTGTACTGCTGGCTTGTCCGCGAGGCATACACCCACATACGGCTATAAAGGCCGCCGGGTTTTGTCTACGCGCACGGCGGATTATTTGCAGGGATTTTTTATCGCCGGCATTTGTGACCGTACATGTGTTTATAATGTATATATCGGCAAGTTGATTAAACTCTTGTATTAACACGCCGGCTTCTGCCAGCTTGGCAAGCAAGGCGTCGGTATCGTATTTGTTGACCTTGCAACCCAAGGTATGGGCCGCCAGCGATAGTGGAGTTGCATCTCTCATTTACGAATGTATACCCGGCAGCATTTCGCGCAGCTGCTCGGTTACTACATCCTTTTCCGGTATGTCTTTCCCTGTAGCAAAAATATACGCGTCACCTTGGATGCAATTAAGCCGTGTCAAATATTCTAACGCACGTGTCCTATATTTTTCTGTAGGGGTGGATGCGGTCATAAGCAGGCTAACCTTTGTTTTGCTCAGATCCATATGGTTTAGAAAATATGAATGAGGCCCGACAAAACGCCCCCCCCATATTGGCCCGCATACGTAAATCTCTTCCGGCACAGATGCCGGCATATTATTTACAGGTATCTCTTTGCCTGTAAAAACCGTTTTTAATGCCTGTATAAGAAACTTGAAACCACCCATGCTATCCAAATCTGATTTAAGCTCATAAAGCGGCTGTTCCAGGATATCATGCAAGGCTTCCGCGAAAATTTTTGTTTTTTGACTGCGCGTGTAGTAGAGTATCATTTATTGTGAGCTCCGGACATATTAAGATTTTATGAACTAGATATTAACACTGTGCTGTGGAAATTACAAGTAATGTAAAAATTGTTGGCTTGTCTTACTTTTGTCATTTCCGACAAAAGCGATATCGTGATTTTTGAATATATTTGCTGTTTTTATGTTGTTTTTAAGATAATTTGAGCGATTTTACATTTGCGAAGGATGCGCATAAGTTGGAGGTGCAACATGAAAGTAGTATTACAGCGTGTATCGCATGCGTCGGTTAGAGTAGGGGAGGAAATTATCGGCAGGATAGCCTGTGGATATGTCGCCCTTTTGGGTGTTGGCGCAGGGGATAATGAGGCCGTAGTCGACAAACTTGTGGACAAAATAAAAAAACTGCGGCTCTTTGCCGATGATGAAGGCAAGACTAACCGCAGTATTGATGATATAAACGGTGAGTTATTGGTCATATCCCAGTTTACTCTGTATGCGGATTGCCGCAAAGGCAACCGTCCAAGTTTTACCGATGCAGCTCCGCCAGAAAAGGCAAAAGCCCTGTATGAATATTTTATTGACGCTGCTACACCGCATTTTTCTAAGGTAGCACATGGCAGTTTTGGTGCGAGTATGCAAGTAGAGTTGGTTAATGATGGGCCGTTTACTGTGGTGCTTGAGATGTGAAAGTGCTACCGCTGATAACAATAATAATCCCAAACACTATAAGCCCTATGCCTGCAAATAGATTTATACGGTTGCCTATATACATCATTTCACCTCCACTTTTGTAACGTCACTTTGCTCTATTATTCCTAGAGCCAGCGATTTCTTAAAATACCGATACGCAGTCACAGCAACAAGCATCATCACAGCAATAGCACCAAAAACAACATACCAAGGTGTTGCAGAAAACTGTTGGAAAAGCCAACCTTGAAGCGGATAGCCTATTGATTGCCCGATAGAAGGCAAAATCATGAGAACTGCCAAGACTTTTCCGATTAGTTCTGGTGGGGTTTCTACTTGAATGTGTGTCATTATTGCAAGACTAAATATTTTGGCAGCGAATATGTATATAGCCCCTGCCGCTACAATGGCTACATAAGCCAACATTTGCGGCACATCAAAA
>Ga0123355_10013325_pt1 | contig 12787 bp, 9 predicted proteins | sample TergutEmb28metaG_3_FD_89872 | JGI IMG/M metagenome (GOLD analysis project Ga0123355, IMG submission 89872) | Embiratermes neotenicus P1 segment gut microbial communities from Petit-Saut dam, French Guiana - Emb289 P1 | ecosystem: Host-associated > Arthropoda: Insects > Digestive system > Gut ...
CAACTAAATACAGCTAAAGATTTGCGAGGATTTTTGGCTCACACCAAGGAAGTGACGTCGCCGCTTGCCCATAAGGCAAGCAAGACGACGCTGACGCGGGTGTGAGTCAAAAAGACCGCAAAGATTAGCTGTATTTGGTTGCCGAGGTAATAACAATTGCACAAACCTCAAGCTTCTGCGGGCCGAGCAAGCGCGGCCCCTACGGGCGGTTGCGGCTTATATGTGATGTTTACTGGTGCTTTACCTTCTTTCATCTAACACAACAGGTGAAAATAGGATGATGTCATTTCTGCCAAAAGCGCTTCCACGACCCACGAATTTTCGTCAGGCACCCACAGAAAGTAGTTTTTTTATGTATATTATGATACGATAATGTAGTTATACTGCGAAATATTCCAAAAACAACGAGGTGGACAAATGTACGACCGACACGACCCATACGAAGCACGCCCAGCAAGAATTACAAATAACGCCCAGGCCGTGCACTGCATGCAACATATTATCAGCAATGTAGAAAAAATAATTGTAGGCAAACGCTATGCCATCACACTAATTATGACCACGTTGGCCTGCCGCGGCCATGTACTTATCGAAGATGTACCGGGTGTGGGCAAGACCAGTATGGTTGCCGCCTTGGCCCGTTCTGTAAACGGTACGTTCAAGCGGATTCAGTTTACACCGGACATTATGCCGTCTGACATAACCGGCTACTCAGCCTTCTCGCCAAAAACCGGTGAGTTCGAGTATCGCCAGGGCGCGGTAATGAGCCAGTTTGTATTGGCAGACGAAATTAACCGTACATCACCCAAGACCCAGTCCAGCCTACTGGAAGTTATGGAAGAAAACCAAGTAACCGTGGACGGGCAAACCTACCGCGTACCGGCGCCTTTTATAGTGCTTGCAACCCAAAACCCGGTAGAATACCTGGGCACATACGCACTACCGGAAGCTCAACTGGACCGCTTCTTTATGAAGATATCACTAGGCTACCCAGATATGAAAGAAGAAGGCCGCATGTTAGAGCGTTTTAAGGGCAGAAGCCCAATGGACGAGCTAAGAAGCGTGGCCGAAGGCGAAGACATAATAGAAATCCAACGCCTGGTCGAAAGTATTCATGTAGACACCAGCATCAACCAGTTTATAGTAGACATTTCCCGCTATACAAGGGACCAATCAGACGTACAGCTGGGCGCAAGCCCCCGGGCGAGCCTGTGCTTATTTAAGGCCGCCCAGGCATGGGCACTGTACAATGGGCGCGACTATGTAGTCCCGGACGATGTTGTACAAATGGCCCCACATGTCCTAGAGCATCGTATTCTTATGAAGCAGGAAGCGGCTATTAAGAAAATACGTGCAATTGATGTTGTAGATAAAGCCATAAAACAGGCAACCGCAAGCCTAAAGAGATAAGCCAATGACAAGAATATTATCAAGGCTAAAGCCTGCCGAGCCCATGTCTTTAGGGCTTAACCGTGCCAGGTACTTTGTCGTATGGGTGCTTGTTGGCGGCTCTGCATGGCTGTATGGCGAGCGTATGCTATATGTATGCCTGGCTGTGCTAACGGCACTTCCGGTTCTTTCATATATACTGGCCACGGTGGGTATTATGGTGCTAAAGCTTAGCCAAGACTTACCGGAGAGCATTCTTAAAGAGGAATACGGCGAGCTTGTGGTGACAATCACAAACCCGCTACGTATCCCTTTTGGTAGCGTGCGCTTTTTGTTTTATGGGGATGATTTTGCTGTGGTTATGCAAGACTCGCTAATTACAAATGTGGGTTCGCTTAGGCCCATTGCCCACGTGATTCCATTTCAAATTAACTTCCGTGGCGAGTATGATATGGGTATCGAGTCTGTGCAGATTATGGACCTTACGGGCCTTTTTAGGCTTACGCGCACGATAAATTTCCGCAAAACAGTAGTATCACTGCCGCGTATTGCGGATATGACGGGCTTCCCTATTACGCATAATCTTATGACCCAGGCGCAATCACGCTATGATATGAGAGACGAGGACTATGCCACCGTTTCCGATATCCGCCCATACTTGCCTACGGACTCCATTAAGCGCGTCCACTGGAAACTCACCGCCAAGCGCAACGAGTGGCTGGTGAAAAATTTCCAGACAAATGCCCTGCACCAGATAACCATGATACTGGACACCAAGCGTACAAATGTCAGCTACAAAGACCAGGTTACGCTAGAAGACCGTATGGTAGAAATGTCTATTGGCCTTGCGGATTTCTGCCTTAGGCGCGGCATGCCAGTGGAATATACCGTGGGGGAAGGCCATAGTATTATTGGCCGCCACCCTGGTGATTTTGAAACCATTTATCAAACCGCCGCCCGCCTGCACTTCGAAGAAGAGCCGCTTTATAGCCCATACTCCATTTTGAACCAGCATTTGAATGACACAACCGGTTATATAAATGCCGTAATACTGACTACCAGGCTGGATTCAACCCTGTATGAGCGGGTTGTTAACGCGCAAAGCAACGGCCACAATATGTCTGTGATTTATTTTGCGCCGCTTAAGCCGTCTCCAACTACAGAGCGGATTTTTGCTTTGCTTACAGAAGGTGGCTTGGCGTGTTATAGGGTTACTGAAGATGTTGATGGGTTTTCTTAAAAGGGGGCACAAATGACTTACAAATCAGAACAATTACGAGCAACTTCTGCGGCCGGTGCACCTTCTTCGCGCCGTTCTATATCCGAGTATATCTTTAGCCTACTAGTTGGCAGCACATATATCTACGCCCTTAGCAGGGTAATAATTAGCGCGACGTTTATCAGGGTCAGCCAGCCCAGGCTGTTTTTTATGGGTGTGGCGGCACTTATATTCATTGCGCTTGTTTTTTATAACATATACACCCGCGTAGCAACCGGGGCTATTGTTGCCCTTGGCGCACTATACGTCTTTTTTACCCTAGAGCGTTGGGAGAGTCAAATTCATCATCTTAACCAGGTGCGCCTGATGATACAGGGTTATATACACTACAACCCGGACCTTAGCGGCACTGTGGTCTGGGCTATGGTGGCACTGCTTGCGCTTATAGTTGTTATTTTTATGCTGTACCGCTTCAGCTTTTATATCTTGGCACTCACGGGCGTTGCTATTCTTCTTTTCACATGGGGGCCCGGCTTTACAAGTGATGCGTTTCCGTTTTTGCTGTTCATAGTTTGTTTCTGCTTGCTTATTATCCGCAAAACCAATAATGGCCTTGCGGCTGTGTATGTGGCCATGCCCATATGTGCGGCTCTGGTTTGGCTTGTTTATGGCCAAATGCCACGGGAGGCTGACCTTTTTGAGCGGCGTACTTTGCAGGAATTGTTTGATGGGCCATTATCTACTGTCAGCGATTTTATTTATACACTCACAAATCCTATGTATTTTTCGTTCCAGTCTACGGGCTTTTCCAGCCAGGGCGGGCGGCTGGGTGGGCCTGTTACGCCCAATGCCCGCAATGTCATGACCGTGCAAGCCCCGGGGCGCACGTATCTTACCGGTGTTATTCACAACACGTACACCGGTTACCGCTGGCATTCTACTTTGGAGCATGGGCAGTTGTATACACAGGGTATGTCTCCCAACCGCTTTGAAATGTTGGAGCCTGCGGTTGCAATGATTCGCAGTTCCACAATAGAAGACGACCGCACATCAATTCCCATGAGCCTGATCTGGAACCTTTTTGAGGTGGAAGACCATAGGCATTTGCATGCAAGTCAGTTTGCAACACTTGGCCTTGGGGACTATCTTGTGAGTAACTATCTGCATACTTATCTGCCAATGAGCACAGTCACTGTTGCCATTGGGCAAAACCGTACCGGTACGGTGTTTAGACCGTTAAACATGCGGGATATTTCCTTTCATCATACCAGCCCAGACTACTCGCCTGTTTTGATATTTGAGCCGTCTGGTGATATGCGTGCGCCTACTTTTATGGCGCGTAATACCCAGTACGCGTCTATTTTCTTAAATGTTAACCCGCGCTTGACCTTTGTGCATGAGATACTTAATAACTCGCTTGCGGGGATACACTCTGCCCAGGTGCCCCAGGGGCGTTATGTAAGAATGATACAGATGTCGGACGGCACGTGGGCACATTTGGCAGGGGGAACCACTGATTTTAGCGTCGTGGGCCTATATGACGATGAGGGCATCCAAATCGAGACCACCCTTACACTGGATGAGCTTAACGATATGATTACTCATCAGATTCATGTTGTAGAGCAGGAGGTTTTCTTGGATGGGCCTTCGGTTACCGCTGAGGATATGCACCAGCTTATCTCTGACTTTTCTCATCAGGGGCCAAACCGGGAAATCAGGTACTGGGGTACCAACGCTGAGATTATGGCAATGTTGGATAATTTCTCGTACCACGTGCTGGCGCGTTATGCCGAAACTGTACGGGAACAATTTATGGAAGTGCCGGACATTGTACCCCAGCGTGTGCACGATTTGGTGGATGAAATTATTTACGGCCTCACAACGGATTTTGAGCGGGTAATGGCTATCCGCGATTATTTGATTCAGTTCCCTTATACACTAACCCCCCCGCCTGTGCCCGATGGCGTGTGCTTTGTGGACCATTTCTTGTTTGATGTACAGGAAGGGTATTGCACCTATTACGCAACAGCTATGGCCATTATGAGCCGTATTGCCGGTGTGCCATCGCGCTACGTAGAGGGTTTTCTTCTGCCGCCTTCGGACGAGTATAATTCCATTTTTGCGGTGACAAACATGATGGCACATGCATGGGTGGAAGTATATCTGGAGGGGTTTGGCTGGCTTATAGTAGAGGCCACAGCCCCCTACGCGTTTTTTACCGACCCCAGTTTACCCATACCGCCTGGGGGTTTTAACCCAGACATGTTTATACCAGACTGGACAAACTGGATGGGAGAATATTTAGAGGAATGGCCGGGTGATTGGACCGGTGCCGGTGGTGCGGCGGGTAGTAACTTTACCCCACAGGGTGGGGGTGCACAAGGCCGGGGCGGCCCAAGTGTTGGGCAGGCGCGTTTGATTGTGCTGGCAATTATCGTTGCCGTAATTGTACTTTTGCTTGCATATGTAGCCCTGCGTTACGGTCAGGTCTTGTACAGGGGTAGGCGGATAAAGGAAAAGCCTGTTAACCAGCAAATCACAGGGTATTTTGGTGGGATAATGGACATTACGTCATATTGCACAAAGGCTAAGTCCCCAGGCGAGACGCCATATGCTTACGGCCAGCGGGTTGGTAAGCGGTTCAGGTTCAAAAGTGACTCTGTGCTTCTTAAAGATTTGGTGGATTTATACTACCGTGCGCGCTATGGTTACAGCGAGTTGTCTGAAGGCGAGCGCAAGCTGATGGAAGACAGTTATCATGATATGGTTGAATATTTGAAACGCGAGCACAATAAGCCTAATTACTTGTATATGCGGTATGTGCGTCAGGTTGGTAGTGTATAAACCGCCTTTTAACTGAGCATTAACGTACCGCTAATGGCACCTTTCAAACTTGCCCCTTTGCTGAGTTATTTTAGCAAGGGGGTTTTTACTTGCACATTTGTTAACTTTGAAAAAACTTAACATTTGACAGTCATGGACTTTGCAATATTGCTTTATTATTATGTTTGTGGAACAAACTACTTATTATTGCGTTGCTCTATTCAACATATGTTTTCATGTTTCGTTACAAAAATCCAGATATGACAATAATGTCACATTTATGCATTTACATGCGTGTTATACTTATGATACAAGCATATTACTTCGGCATCACCAAGGGGGGGGGATTCATCTGGCGATATTATTCGATTTGCGTAATGTGCGCAAAGTTTATCGTATGGGTGACGAGCGCATTGTTGCCCTAGAAGACATTAGCCTGACCTTCGAAAAGGGCAAGATTTACTGCCTGCTTGGTACTTCGGGCTCGGGCAAGTCCACATTACTTAACCTGCTTGCGGGATTAGAAAAGCCAACGTCGGGCACCATACTCTTCAAAGGCAAACCGCTGGAGGAGTTATCGGAAACCCAGTTGGCACTTTATCGCCAGCGATACGTGGGGTTTGTATTTCAGTCATACAACCTGCTTGCAACCCTGACTGCACTGGAAAATGTGACTTTGCCCCTTATATTTCGCAAAGTGCCAAAGCGCACCCGGGTAAAGGCGGCCAAGGCTATGCTTAAAGCCGTAGGGCTCAAAAATCGTGCACGCCATAAGCCCAGCGAACTTTCCGGTGGGCAACAACAAAGGGTGAGTATTGCACGTGCCTTTGTAAACGACCCGCAAGTCGTGTTTGCAGACGAGCCCACCGGCAACCTGGACACAAAAACCACATATGAAATGATGGATATGATCACAGACATTGCACGTGAGCGTAATCAGACGCTGGTTATTGTTACACATGATACCGAAATAGCGGTTTATGCCGATACGGTTATTAGTATCCGCGATGGCGCGGTGGAAAGTATTGAGGAAAAGGGGAATGAAGATGTTCAAGAAGCTGGTAATAGTGGGGATTTTGACAATTGCAATGATATTTTCGATGGCAATGCCTGTAATGGCCGAACCATGGCTTGATGATTTTATTGACTCGTACAACGAGCTAAGAATGGAAAATATCCGCTTGCGCGAGCAAATAAGGGAAATGGAAGCAGACACCCGCGTGCGCGAGCCACTTATACACTTAGAATCGCCGCAGAACATTAATGTTGAACCAGGCGAAGAGTTAGAGTTCGATGCAATTGTGCGCAATATCGGCAGCCATTCTGCGCACAGTTTCTTAAGTACTGCAACTGTAAGTGCAGGGGCGCCATTTGTAGTTGAGTTCTTAAACAACTCCAACCGTTCCAGCACAATAAATCAGAACAGTACACGTCGCATGACTATGCTTATAACCGTGGACGCAACTGCATCCCCCGGGGATACTGGCACGATTACACTTACCCATCGGTATAACAATGCCAACGGTGCACCGGCAGACTCCACAGACACCATAACAGTACGCGTAGGCGGCACCCCGGCAGGCACATCCAATGTTCGGCTGGGCAATTTCCAAGCTTCGCAAACCCTAATAGGCCCGGATCAGAGCTTTAACGTAACAGCCACACTGGAAAACTTAGGCGCAGCACCCGCATACAACGTGCAAATTGATATCGCAAACCTGGCCGCTGACGCAATTTTCCTCACCAGCGACCTAAACCAGGCGTTTTTCGCAACTCTGGCCCCCGGCGAGTCTAACCAGATAAGTTTCACATTTCGCACGGCACGGGGCATTGCAAGCAACACCTACTCAATAAACTTTCGCATTGGATACGATGGCGTCGCGGCGGCAGATAGGCGTGTAACGCCCTTCTTTGTTAACGTAATGGGCGAGTACGAAGAATATTCTGACGAAAGTCCAAACCTGGAAATCAGGGCAATGTCTGTGCCAACGGCACGCCTAAACGTGGGGCAAACAGGCCGTATTACATTTGAGCTTGTTAATACCGGCGACGCTGTTGCCCACAATATACTGGTTAGCGCGGTACCACTGGGCGAAGGACACCTGGTGCCCACAACAGTAGACAGGCAAAGGGTGCCAAGCCTTGCGGTTGGCGGCACCCGCAACTTTGAATTTGGTTTTATGCCAACGGTAACGGCAGGTACACACAGCCACCCCATAAGGCTTAGGGTGGAGTATGAGATAAGAGGCGGCACCGGCGAGCCAACGCCCTTTATCCAATATGTAGCCCTGGATGTATACAACCCGCCAGAAGAGCCCGACGAACCGGAAGAACCAGCAGACCCAAGCCGTACGCTTATCCCAAGGATTATAGTATCGGCATACACTGTATATCCGCAAATCCCACGGGCAGGTCAAAACTTTGAAATGGAAATAACTTTTATGAATACCTCTTCTACCCGTGCGGTGCACAATATTCGCATAGTACTGGAGGCGGATATGGCGGCAACAACCGGTGGGCAGGCGGCGGCCGGCCCCGGCGCGGTGTTTACCCCTGTTGGCGGTAGTAACACCCTGTTTGTGCCCACATTGGCGCCGGGTGAAGAGGCAACGCGTACTATTACTATGTTCACCGTACCAGATGCGGCACCCCGTATGTATACCCTCAATGTAAGGCTGGACTACCAAGACGAAGACTACGACGTCCACGACGCGGCCGAGCTTTTAAGCATCCCGGTTGCGCAATTTTCGCGCCTTGAAACAGACCCGCGGGAGTTAACAGTACCATCCTTTATGGACATGATGGGCTCTGTAGACTTCGATTTTAGGGTGCTAAACACAGGCCGGGTGGACCTTCACAATGTGCGTGTGCGCGTTGACGGGAACTTTGACACAAGCTTTGCCAGCATGTACATGGGCCGCATACGCGTGCAACAGACAAACCATTTCCGCGGCAGGATTATGCCACTGGAGCCGGGTTTCCATGAGGGCGCAGTTGTGGTTTACGGCGAAGATGACGCCGGTGAAATAGTAGAGCTAATACACCCGTTTGCCATTGAAGTAGGCGGCGGCTGGGACGGTGGCATGGATGACTACTTTGATGGCGGCATGTTTGAAGGCGACGACGGATGGTTTGAAGGCGGCGGCAGATACCCCATGGGCGACATGTGGGGCGAAGAAGGTTTTGGCGAAGAAGATGAAGGTGGCGGGATTCTTGGCTTTTTGACAAGGCCGTACGTTTGGGGGCCTGTGGCAGGTCTTATTGCCGCCGGGATAGCCTTTGCAATATATAAGTTGCGCCGCAAAAAATCACAGCTTGATTTTGACGATGAGGATTAAAATCCGATGGGTGCGAAGCACCCACCCGCAACAACGCGCCCATAGGGCGCAAGCGAGGAAGCTGCAAGGGCTTTGCCCTCACGTAAGCTTCGCTTACTGGCCGGGTGGCCTGCCGCTGACGCGGCACCAGCTACGCTGGATGAAACCCGCGCAGCGGCGGGAGTTTGAGGGCAGCGCCCTCATTGAAATGAGGACTAAGCGATGAGCGGTATAGATATATTTGGCCTTTGTGTGCGAAGCCTGTATAAGCGTAAACTGCGGACATTTCTCACATTGTTGGGCGTAATAATTGGTACGGCGTCTATAATTCTAATGATGTCGTTGGGTATGGCCACAGAGGCCCAGTTTGCCCAGATGATAGAAGACATGGACGCAGACATGACAGTAATCTCCGTTTCCGAGTTGCACTGGCGGCAGGCGCCTGGGGGCCAGTGGGAAATGATTGATAATGTCCCATCTCTTGACATGGACGCTATAACATCATTTGAAAACATACCCGGTGTAATAGTGGCCTCCCCCATGGTAAACGGCGCCATGTTTATGAGAAGCGGCCCCTATGCGGCACAAGTTCACTGGAATGTAATTGGCATAAGGCCCGCCGCCCTGGAACTTATGGGGCTGGGCCTTGAGTACGGCCGCTTCTTAGAAGAAGGCGACGAGTTTGCCGCTGTTTTTGGCGCTTTGGCTGAGACACATTTCTATGTACCCGGAGCTGGGTGGGAGGAAGAGCGTGCTAATAATCTATGGCAACTTAATACAGACGAAATTGAGCCACTGGTTGACATCATAAACGACACAATACAAATGTCATACGACCACCGTATTGCCCCCCCGTCATGGGACTGGAGGGATATGTGGGATGACGATATGGACGAGGATATGTTTGATATCGAAGAAGTTTTTCGTCCGTTAACTGTTTTTGAGTTGGATGTTGTGGGGGTGTTTGAGTCCACAGGCAACGTATGGGATGATTTGCGCATATTTGTTGACATTGATATGTTAGAAGAGTTGAGCTGGCTAATGGCGCAGTCCCAAAGAGACGAAAGCCAGGAGTGGGGTATCTTTTCCCCCATACCCGGCGAAAGGGAGCGCACTAGCTTTGACAGTGCCTTTGTACGGGTTGGTAGTATTGATTATACCCATCAAGTGGCAGAAGAGTTGCAGAGCATGGGCTTTTTTGCAGACTACCCAGGCGAATGGATAAACACCCAGCGCCGCCAGCAACAAAGCATTAGGACACTGCTACAGCCATTGCGGCCATAAGCCTGCTGGTTGCCACAATTAATATAGCCAACACCATGATAACCTCTGTCACAGAGCGCACCAAGGAAATCGGCGTCATGAAAGTAATAGGCGCATCCATTAAAGATATCCGCAGGATGTTTTTATTAGAAGCCGTGATGATAGGTATCATGGGCGGCATCATGGGCATTGGGTTAAGCCTTACCGGCTCTTATGTACTTAACAACTTTGACGTGCCCTTTTTGGAGGGGCTTGGCCCGCCGGATATGGGTATGTGGGGGCCTGAAGTGCCGGCGGGCGCTGTGTCATTGATAACGCCGTCGCTACTTTTGTTGGCCCTTGGCGTTGCGGCTGGGGTTGGGCTTATTGCAGGGTATTTTCCCGCAAGACGGGCTACCAAGCTTAGTGCTTTGGCGGCTATTCGGGCGGAGTAGGATATAATTTGACATGGGTGGACAGCTCGGATATATTGTTTGCAGAAGGGGGTTAATAAATGAAATACATACCCAATGCACTGTCCATTGCACGCATAGTTGTTGCGGTGATACTACTGATAGGCGCCTTGACTGGCATTATGCCTGCACTGACGCCTATATTCATGGGCTTTTATATTTTTGGCGGGCTCACAGATTTGTTTGACGGGCCCTTGGCGCGGCGCTACAACGCGGCCAGTCAAATGGGCGCAAACCTTGACGGCACAGCCGATTACATCTTCATAGGGGTGTCGATTGTCACCATTATCCCTGCCTTTGACGGTATTAATAGGCTCTCTATTATCATAGTGCTGGTTTTTGTGGCACTGAAAGTTTTGGGCATGATTGTGGGCTATATCCACTATCGCCAGCTTATGATGATGCACACGCGCTTATCTAAGGCCGCCGCTTTTGTAGCATGGTTGGTGCCGATTGTCTATGTTTTTATAGGGCTTGACATTAATACTATATTTATTTTCCTGGGGGCGTATTGCTATATTTACCTGCTTGAGGAAATCGCAATCAATATTGTTATGCCCTATCCGAAGCGCGATATGAAAGGCATATTTGAGGCCCTGCGGTTGCGCCGCGAATATCTGGAAGGATCCAGTAAGGAATGATTATAGATTGGCGTGGAACGCCCCGCCTCTGCACTGTTTCAAATAATTAAGCCCATGCACCTGCCCTGTAAACTCCAGCTCGCCCCTGTAAATCGGGTCGTGATGGCCCTCTATGTCAATGGTGCCGGTGTAGCCAGCCATCATTAGAATAGTCATGATTTCTGTCCAGTTTGAGTCGCCAAAGCCTGCGGTACGGTGCCACGCATATGGTATACCGGAAGTAGTGCCGTGTTCCTTTAGCACATCCCAGGCAATGTAGGCGTCTTTGCCATGTACGGCAAAAACTTTGTTGGCCCATTTTCTTAACTGGGGAATCGGGTCAATAAGCTGTACCATTTGGTGGCATGGCTCCCATTGCAGGCCTATGTTTTTGGCGGGTAGTGCCTCAAACATCAGCTCCCAAGCCCGGGGGCAAAAGGCTATGTTCCAACTGCCTTTTTGCCAGTCGCCGCCCATTTCGCAGTTTTCGAAGGCAATGCGGACGCCATTTTTATCGGCTCGCTCTGCCAGTGGGGCAAAGACTTCTTTGTAGATTGGTATTGACTGCGGCACCGGTACATCCGGCACGCGGCCGGCAAAGCCGCATACCAGGTCTGTGTTAAACATTGGGGCGGCGTTAATCAGCATTTCCCAGTATTCACGGGCTTTTTTGGCTTCTTCGTCGCCTGTAAGGGTGTTGCCGTACATACATAAGTTGGATATGCCGCAATTGGTGCCGTCCAGGGCCTGGGTTAACTCGTGGGCAACTTTGGGCATGTCGTACTTTTGATTTGTGAAAAACATTACCGAGAAGGTCTCGAAACCCAGCTCCATTAACTTGGGCAGGCGGTCGATTTGGGTGGGGTCCATTATGGCCCCTATTTTAATATTGTGCATTCTTTCCTCCGCTACGTTCACAATAAAGCGTTTACAATAACCAAGCAACGAAAATAGCAAGAGCGGCTATTTTCGTGCTATATGGTAGGTTTTTAGACAGCGGCTAAGACTGCTTGCAACTTCTACCGATTGCATGCAGGCCGCAATATCCCCGGCGGGGTGCTTGCCCGCTTTTATTTCATCAAAAAACAGCGCATTTTCGTGATAAAAGCCGCCATTAATATACTCATCATCTGAGCCGGCCGCTTCACGTCCGCTAACTTCCAGTACGGGCGTGTTATCTACATAGAATGTCAGGCTTCCCATGCCGTCTATGCCATTGTTTAGCGGCAGTTTTACACTAAAAGTGCCTTTGTCTGTATTAACCTCCATTTGCTCTGCATGCAGGCCTGACACAGGAAGGAAATCCAGGGTTACTACCGCGCCGTTTGTCATGGTGCCGGATATATAATAATTGGTGGCCCCCCGTACTTTATTGTACCTGAAGGTTATTTCTTCATAGTCGGCATCGGCAACATGCTTTACCAGGTCCACGCCGTGTATGGCCGTCCCCGAAAAATCTGGGTCGAAACGGTTAACGCGTAGCATCCTGTATGAAATGTTTAGTATTTCTGCGCCAAGTTCGTCTATTACGGTGCCGAGCTTTTGGACAAGGGGCATGTACCGCCTGTTGAAGGCTACTTTGGTTGGCGTGTTTCCTGCGGCCTGTATCATGCGCGTGGTTTCGCTTGCGTTAAGGCCTGGGGGTTTCTCCAATATTAGCGGATATCCCTGGCGCAGGATTTGGCAGGAAATGTCGGCGGTTAG
>Ga0123355_10013326_pt1 | contig 12787 bp, 17 predicted proteins | sample TergutEmb28metaG_3_FD_89872 | JGI IMG/M metagenome (GOLD analysis project Ga0123355, IMG submission 89872) | Embiratermes neotenicus P1 segment gut microbial communities from Petit-Saut dam, French Guiana - Emb289 P1 | ecosystem: Host-associated > Arthropoda: Insects > Digestive system > Gut ...
GGCGTTTTGCGGTTTCAGGTATTTTTTCTTTAGCATGCACGACCTCCTTAAATATGTTAGTACGAGTTTAGCACAAATTTCGCGCATTGTCAAGCAAAAGTGCTGGACAAGTAGCGGGAAATGTGTTATAATAAAAAGAATAGCGTATTAGGAGGAATGTTTATGCAAATTGAAATGGCGCGCCACAGCTTGGCGCACGTGCTGGCGCAGGCCGTAACGGAACTATTTGACGGCACACAGCTGGCCATTGGTCCTGCAATTGACCATGGGTTTTACTATGATTTTGACCTGCCGCACACCTTGACGGATGCAGATTTCGCGGCGATTGAAGCGAAAATGACCGAGATTCTCAAGCGGCGCGCGGACTTTACCCGCAACGTGGTGAGCAAAGCGCAAGCGCAGCAGATTTTTTCCGCCAATCCGTATAAGCTGGAGCTGATTGCCGAGTTGCCCGATGACGAGGAAATTTCGGTGTACTACACTGGAGACGGCTTCTGCGACCTTTGCCGCGGCCCGCATGTGGATAACACGCAGCAGCTGCTAGGCTGGGCGTTCAAGCTGCATGCTGTCACGGGTGCATATTGGCGCGGTGATGCGACTCGCAAGATGTTGCAGCGCGTTTATGCCTATGCTTTCCCCAGCAAGGCGGAGCTCAAGGCGCACCTGCACATGCTGGAGGAAGCCAAGAAGCGTGATCATCGCAAAATCGGCCGCGAGCAAGAGCTGTTTGCGCTGATGGATGAAGGCCCGGGTTTGCCGTTCTATCTGCCCAAAGGTATGATTTTGCGTAATCAGCTGCTTGATTTTTGGCGGCGTGTGCACACCGAGGCAGGTTATGAGGAAATCAACACGCCCATCATGCTCAACCAACAGTTGTGGGAGCGCAGTGGGCACTGGTTTCATTATAAGGAGAACATGTATACCACGCAGGTGGAAGATCAGGAGTTTGCCATCAAGCCGATGAGCTGCCCAGGCGCATTGTTATATTATGGCATGCGGCCGCGGTCATACCGTGAGCTGCCTATGCGATTGGCAGAGCTTGGCTTGGTACACCGCAATGAGCTTTCGGGTGCGTTGCATGGGCTAATGCGCGTGCGCGGCTTCACGCAAGATGACACGCACATTTTCATGACGCGCGAGCAAATCAAGGATGAAGTGAAAGCAAATGTTGCACTCATTCAAAAAATGTACTCGTATTTTGGCTTTGATTGTCGCATTGAGTTGTCCACGCGTCCTGAAAAAGCCATGGGTGACATCGCTGATTGGGATGCCGCCACCGATGCCCTGCGCGACGCCATCACTGAGTTGGGCTATGACTATAAGCTTAATGAGGGCGACGGCGCGTTTTATGGCCCCAAATTGGACTTTCATCTCAGCGACTGCCTGGGGCGTTCGTGGCAGTGTGGCACATTGCAGCTGGATTTTCAACTTCCTGAGCGTTTTGAACTGGAATATGTTGGTTCTGATGGTCAAACGCACCGCCCCACGATGATTCACCGTGCGGCGTTGGGCAGCATTGAGCGCTTTATTGGTATCATCACCGAGCATTTTGCAGGCAAATTCCCGCTGTGGCTGTCGCCGCTGCAAATCGGTGTGGTCCCCGTGCGCGATGAGCACAATGAGTATGCCAACGAAGTGGCCGCGCAGCTGCGTGCTGTTGGCTTGCGCGTGCAAGTGGACGCTGGTGAGGGAAACATGGGTAGCAAAGTCAAGACGTTCCGTCAAGGGTTGACGCCGTATATCGTCATTGTGGGCGATGCCGAGCGCGATAGCGGCACGATTTCATTGCGCGTGCGCACGGGTATGCAAGTGAACCAGGTGTCACTTTCGCACTTTATCGCGTTATGCGGAGAGATGATAAGCAATCGTCACACAGAATTACATGAAATTTTGTAGAGTAAAACCATGAACTTTATCGTGCAAAACTGCCAAGGGAATAATAGTAAAAACACAGGCCTAATTTGAACAAATTATTCCAAAACACGCGAAAAAAGTATGAAATAATTGAAAAGACCTCTTGACTTTTGAATTGATTGCTGGTATAATAATATTAGCAAGTCACCGCGCTAACGCACTAGCTTAACGGTGCGCTGTTAGGAATCATTCAGGAGGTTAAAAAAGTGAATCAAATGAGATTTGTCAATAGCTCAGGCAAGGAATTGACGGTGTATGGCGACAGCAAGCTGTCGATTAAGGTTGGTATGCTTTATCGCGACAGCGCGTGCTACTGCATTTGTGATATGCTTGAAGACGTGGTGGCAGTGATGTACAAAGTGTCGTCCAATGGCGTATACAAAGTTGGTTTTACCGACTATGTGGATGGCGTGCAATTAGATTAGAGTAGATTTTTTTCAACACAGTAGCAAAAGCTGCTGTGTTTTTTGCGTGTTGACGGGCAAACTAAGGGAAAACCCTTAGGAGGTTAATGCGATGAAGCGCGAAAATAATGCCGAGATGATACCACCTGAAATTTCAATTGAAGCTGACAACGAGCCACATGGCGATCGTCGTCATGCGCCTAATTCCACAGACATGGGCGTGCTAGCAACAGGTGGGCCGGTGCAATGTCTCACCATTATCGGGCAAATTGAGGGGCATAGCGAACTAACGGCCGAAACAAAAACCACAAAGTATGAACACGTTATCCCACAGCTGGTGGCACTAGAAGAAAACCGCGATATACAAGGCTTATTGGTGATTTTGAACACCGTGGGCGGCGACATTGAGGCTGGGCTTGCCTTGGCAGAGCTCATGGCCAGCATGAAAACACCCACCGTTTCGCTGGTGCTGGGCGGCGGGCATTCCATTGGCGTGCCCCTGGCAGTGGCAGCGCGGCGGTCGTTTATCGTGCCCAGCGCGACGATGACCATCCATCCTGTGCGCATGAACGGCTTGGTGCTCGGGGTGTCACAAACCATGAATTATTTCGAGCAAATGCAGGAAAGAATTGTTGATTTTGTCGCAAGCCACAGTGCTATCACGCCAGCGCGTTACCGCAAAATTATGCTTGAGGTCGGCGAACTCACCATGGATTTCGGACGCACGCTCACCGGCGAACAAGCGGTGCAAGAGGGACTCATTGATGAAGTGGGTGGCCTTGCGCAGGCGCTTGCATGCTTGTATGGCATGATAAACTAGCGGATTTTGTCGGGCGGAATGTGCGATTCGTCGTACATTACCCGTGCGTTGCTTTGGCGAATGATTTCACGCTGCATGGTGTTGCCCGTTCGGGCTTCAACGGTGCGGCGTTCTATCTTGTTAACGCGATAAAGCTTACCGTTAACACGGCTAAAATAGCTTTCGGTTTCAGCAATGTGCCAGCGCAGGGGCAGAGGCGTTTCGCAGCGCAGTTCGCCATGCAGGTGCGTGTCGCTCACCCAGGCGAGCAGCTGAAACGCTTGATTTGTGTTATTGGTTAGGCGATAGTCAAGGTTGTTGTAGTGGATAGAAGTGCCGCAGCCAAAGGGGACCTGGCGCCCAAAATCGGGGAATAAATCCACACCATCATGGTGATGGTGCTCGGTAATATCAAGCGGACTATGCAACGCAAGCCAATGCACTAAATTGGTGAACTGACAAAGGCCGCCGCCCACACCCGCAATCGCTTTCCCGCTTGAAATGGTCAAGCCTTCGCGATAGCCTTTTCGTGTGCTACAGTAACCCACCAGCGACCAGAAAGAGAATGTTTCACCCGGGCGAATGATGATGCCATGGATACGCGGCGCAGCAATGGCCAGGTTATGTGCCTTGTTTTCTTGCAGCTGCATGTCCACCTCGCCCAATGTGCGGCGAATGAGCGACTTGTGCGCATAAACACGCACAGGCAGAGCCGTGCAGTTAATCGTGTGGGCGATTTTATCGCGGCACAGCAGCAAATTACGCATGCGCCGCAACATGCGCACTTTGCACAATGAAATGCGGTATGCCGCAGGTCCAAGTTCGCAGAACAGTTTTCGTGGCATAAAAATACCTCCTGCCGATAGTATAGCAGGAAGTTGCGCAAAAGTCCAGTTACAATCTTGTAACTATTTGTGGCCAATTATCACACTAATTGAACCAATGCGACATCCGGCATATGCCTGCCGCACCAGCTGCAACACAATCATGCGCATTTTCGCGGGTGATTCCGCCGATTGCGAATACGGGTATTGTCACATTTTTGCACACGGTATGAAGAAAGTTCAGGCCACGTGGTGGTAAAGCTGGTTTACTTTGCGTGGCAAAAATATGTCCGGCAATGATAAATGTCGCGCCAAGTGATTGTGCCTGCACAGCTTCTTCCACGCTGTGGATCGACACACTAAAGGGCTGAGCGGTGGGCTTTGCTTGTGCAAATGGCATATGCACAAAGTCACCCATGTGCGGCAGGTAGGTAATCAATTGCACGCCCTGTGCGCGGCATAGCGGCGCAACTTGTGCGGCGAGAGCGGCGTATTCACTGCGTGATAAATCTTTTTCACGCAACAACAAGCCCCACGGTTTCGACTGCAGGGCTTTTTCGATTTGCAGCATAAAATCGCCAGAGCATAACTGCCGATTCGTTACAATTATTTCTTTCATCTTATATAGTCCAAATACACAGGTTGTAAGTCGTTCTTGCGCAGCATAGCGTGAATTTCGGCCACGCTGCGTGGGTCGGCGATGCTGAACTGTGGATCATTGTGTTCATCCACGCTGGTGCGCACCCCGGCGGACATCTTTGTGGCAGCCACACGCACAGCGGCATCGCGCAACTGCGGCCGCTCCCGCGTGCTGATGGCAATGCCTGCATGCGGCATAAACAAGCGCAGTGCTAACATCGCTTGCATGAGTTCGCGCTCGGTCACATGACTATGCGGGCGCATGCGTGGCAGCGAAAACGCGATTTCCGCCTGCGGATGCTTTCGCTGGGTAAAATATGCATGCAACCCGGCAGCAAAAATATCGCGCCGCCAATCGCCCAAGCCCAGCAATGCACCAAAACTCACCCCACGCATGCCGCTCAGCAGCGCGCGTTCCTGCGCGTAAAATCGATAGGTATAGCAGCGTTTGGGCCCCTCCAAGTGTAATTTATCATACAAAACCGGGTCGTAGGTTTCCTGATACACACTCACGTAATCCGCGCCGACTTGCTGCAATTGCACGTACTCATCACAGTTCAGCGGATAAATTTCGATGCTGATCACGGCAAAATAGTCACGCAGCAACGTGATGGCTTGCGCGATGTACTCCACAGAGCTTTCGCTGCGGCTTTCGCCTGTTAGCACGAGAACTTCCTGCAAGCCGCTCGCTGCAATTTCCTCGGCGCGTTGCCGCAGCTCATGCATCGAAAGCTTAGTGCGCGTGATGGTCTTATGGCAGCTAAATCCGCAATAGGCGCAATGATTGTCGCAATAATTCGCGAGATACAGCGGGGTATATAACCCTACATTGTTGCCGTGCCAGCGGCGAGTGACGGTTTGCGCCGCGCGTGCGATTTCTTCCAGCAACGGCTCAGCAGCAGGGGAAAGCAGTGCCGAAAAGTTTGCAATACTCGGTGCAGGGCAAGCCAACGCCGCGCGAACCTCCTCTTCCGTGTAATTTTCCGAAGAGAAATCACGCATATATTCATGCACTTTCGGCAAAATATCGCTCTCAATTTTCTGCATCCCGGGCAGGTAGTCAAAATTAGTCATCAAGAAATCCTGTCAAGGGTGATGAAGCTTCAGCGCCACGTTCGAGCACGCGTCCCGGGCCCGCGAGATAAGCCGCTCGGCCCGCTTCAATCGCCAGCTTGAACGCACGTGACATCGCAGCCGGGTCACCGGCGGAGGCCACAGCAGTGTTGCACATCACGGCTGCGCAGCCGAGTTCCATGGCCTCGCAGGCCTGCGATGGTCGACCAATCCCCGCATCCACAATGATGGGCAGTTCGACTTCGTGCACTAAAATTTCGATAAAATCGCGGGTGAGCAAGCCCTTGTTGCTGCCGATGGGTGCGCCCAAGGGCATCACGGCGGCGGCACCTGCGCTCACCAGTGCGCGTGCAACGGCTAAATCCGGGTAGACATAAGGCAGCACAGCAAAGCCTTCGGCCGCCAGTATTTCGGTGGCGCGAATGGTCTCAGTGTTCTCAGGCAACAGATAGCGCGTGTCACGCATGATCTCCACTTTCACGAAATCGCCGCAGCCCAGCGCACGTGCCAATCTTGCGATGCGCACAGCTTCGTCGGCGTTGCGAGCCCCCGAGGTGTTGGGGATAATCGTCACATTGGGCGGGATGAAATCCAGAATATTCTCTTGTCCGCCTGCATTGGCGCGGCGCAGTGCCAAGGTAATCATCTGTGCACCACCCTGTTCGGTTACAGCCTGCACCAGCGGCAGCGAAAACTTGCCGCTGCCCAAAATAAAGCGAGAATTGAACGTTTTTCCGCCCAATTGAAAGATATCGTCCATTAGCCGCCTCCCATAAAATGCAGAATATTGAGCGCATCATCAGCCTGCAGTTGCACGCAAGCAAATTGCTCATGTGTAATGATTTCGCCGCCGCGTTCAACCACCACGCAATCGTGGCGATAGCCGTGTTGCTGCAAATATTCAAGCAGTGTACCCGCGAAATCTTCAGCGGGTTTTCCGTTCACAATCATGCATCCTCCAATTCCCCTCCGCTGGGGTCCCCAGAAATGCTTGCATTTTTGGGGTGAGCGTGGAGGGGTGCCCGCAGGGCGGGGTGGTTATGAAATAATGGTCCATTTGGCACGCCGAAATTTGGTTTTTCGCGCAATAAATCTGTGAGCCAGAGCTTAGCCAGACGGCAACTTTCAAGCAAATCATGCCCTAGTGCTAAGTTGCAGGCAATCGCGCTGCTCAGTGTGCAGCCGGTGCCGTGGGTGTCGTCGGTGAGCACGCGCGGCGCACGTAGCCAGGTTGCCGTGTTATCATAGAAAAGCAAATCTGCGGCCTCGTCGCTGCCGGCGTGTCCACCTTTGAGCAACACTGGGTAGCCTAGCTCACTTGCTGCACGCAGCATATCTTCTTCATTAAAAATAGTATATCCACACAGGGTTTCCATTTCACGTAGGTTTGGGGTGATGAGCGTGGCAAACGGAAATAGCCGCCGCAGGGTTTCGGCCTCAGCCAAACGTGCACCGCTGGTAGCCACCATCACAGGGTCAAGCACCACAGGGCAACTAAGCGATTGCAACGCAGCCGCCACGACCTCAACGCAGTCCGCGTTGGGCAGCATGCCGATTTTCACAGCCGCAGGCGCAAAATCGCTGATGGTTTCGCACAGCTGCGCAGCCAAAAATTCCGCAGGTGGCACGTGTACCGCCGCCACGCCGCGCGTGTTTTGCGCCGTCAGCGCCGTAATGCAGCTGGTGCCATAGCAACCGTGCGCCGCAATGGTCTTCAGATCCGCCTGAATGCCCGCGCCGCCGCTGCTGTCGCTGCCTGCGATTGTTAGTATGATGCGCATGGTCGCTCCTTTTCTGTTCTTTTTTTGCAAAAAAAGAACCAAAAAAACCTAGCCGCTTCGCGATGGATTTTTTTACATGAGTCGAAAAAGCAAGCCTCGGCTCCCTCTTGTAGAGGGAGCTCCCGTCGCAACGGGTGAGGGAGGGGTGCGAAGCACAAAAAAATTATGGGGGTTGACATCAAAAATACACCAATTCTCGCGTGTCATAGTCCCCGAGGTTTGGGTAAGTGCAAAATGCTTCGCTGTGCGCGCCGTCAAACATGGGGATGTAGTCTTCAAACCACGGCGTAAACTCGGCCTTGCGCAGCAACAGATCGTCCAAGTTGCTCCAAAAATGCCGCCCCTCAGCAGTATCCATTAGCGTGCCCGAAAAATCATCGGTCTTATAGAAAAACACAAAATAGCGGTGCTCTTCATCGTCATGTTCACGCCAGCACTCGTGCTTAAACCCACAAAATTGCAGGTTGCGCACAGACAGACCAGTTTCTTCCGCCACCTCGCGTATGGCGCAGTCGTGCAGGCTTTCACCTGGCTCAACGTGCCCGCCAGGGAAGCTCAGCCCCTTGAATGACGAGCGCAGCCGATCTTGCACCAGCACTTGCCCGGTGGCGGGGTCGCGTATCATGACTATGGTGGTCAGCGTAATCTTGCTCATGTGATAAGCTCCTGCGGTAAATGGTTAACGCGGTTCATGTATTGCAACTGAATGCGTTCGTATTCGGGGACGTTTTCGTTGCAGAATATCACGCGTGAAACGCTCGTGTTTTGCTGAAAAAAGCGCACCGTATGCGGCGGGGCAGGCAGCCCCAGCAGCGCATTGAGCAAAAAATTGTTGAACACGCCGTGGGCAACCACCATCACCCGCGCACCTAGCGGGGAGTCCTCACGCAGCGCACGTACCACGCGCAATGCACGCGCCTGCCACTGCGCAGGGTCACTGCTGCCGCAGTCAAACACTTCGCAGACTTCGGGGTCAACGCGCAGCGCAACTGGCTTGGGTTGATGCTTCACCACCGCCTGCGCGGTTTGTTGCGCGCGCTGCAAATGGCTACAAATCACTTGGTCAAGCGGCAAGGCGGCGTAATATCGACCGAGGTAATCGGCCTGTTGCACGCCCAACGGCGTAAGATGCCAGTCGTTGGGCGCATCCGCATGTGCTAGGCGATTGTTTGGCGGCACATTGCCATAAGACTGCCCATGCCGAACGAGTGTCAAATCTAGCAAAACATTTTCGGGTGAGGGGATATACATTGCAGCGCGGCCTCCTTAAGATGTAATGTCGCCTGATGCACATCATCAGCGTTGAACACCCCGCCGACCACAGCGAAGCCAGCCATGCCGCAGCCGCGCAACTGATGAATATTCGTCACATCGATGCCGCCAATGGCAACCACAGGAATCGTCACAGTCTTGCAAATTTCGCGAAACAGTTCAAGCGGCATGCGCGTGGCATCGAGCTTTGTTGCACTGCCAAACACCGCGCCGCTGCCCAAGTAGTCCGCTCCAGCGGCTTGTGCAGCTAGGGCTTGCTCAACCGTTCGCGCCGTCGCACCCAAGATTTTGCTGCTGCCTAACACAGTCCGCGCAGCACGCAGGTCGCCGTCGCTTGGCCCAAGATGCACGCCCGCTGCGTCAACTTCCATGACAACATCCACGCGATCGTTGATGACCAGCGGCACGCCATGCTTGTCCGTCAAGCGTTTCACCTGCTGTGCAAGCTGCAAAAGCTCGTTGTCGGGCAGCAGCTTATTGCGCAATTGCAGCATCGTCACGCCACCCCGCAGGGCAGCATCAACTTTGGCTAAATTTCCATTTGAAATCGCATAAAGCAGCAAAGCTTGCATTCACTAAAACTCCGAAGTTTCTTTCGTTAGTGCGGCGTGGTGCAGCGTGTCGTCGATTTCCACAAAGCGCAGTGCGGCATAGTCAGCCGCAGGCATCACCTGCTGCAAAACAGGCAGGCTTTCGGCCAAATCGTTGCTGCGGTGACCAATCACAGGATTGGTCACCAGCGCAAAGCCCATGTCGCTATACAGCTTAATCGCGCAGGCAGAAGACGGTTGCGTGTGCAGATAAATCGGGTATTGCGCATCGGCCAGCAGATTGGCTGAGCAACGCACGCCCAAGCCCGCGTCCTTCGGCTTCAGGCAGCGTGCGAAACCAGTGCAGTGTGTTCACACGACCATAGGCCTGCCACAAAAAGCAGGTGGCAACTGGATTATCTTGTTCGTCACACACGAACGTGCAACGCGAGAAAAACTCCTCTGCACGCAGTGCATAAACGCGCTCATAGTAGCCAGAAATAACCGAAACCCATTCTTGTTGCAGTGCGGTGTGCATCCATTTTTCCAGTTCATCGTGCCTGCACAGGCGGATGGAATAACCCGGTGGTAGCTTGCGAAAAGCCTGTGCATTTGGCTGTTCGCAAACCATAAATAAGTTCAACTGTCCCACGTTTAAGTAGCTTTCGCCAAGCCCTGCGCAACAAAAAGCGCGGCTATCTGTAGATTGCATGTTCACTCCTCTTAGTCGCAGCAGGGGTTCACAATGTCGTTCATCGTGTAGCGCCCCGGTTGCTTGTCCGCCATGAATCGCGCGGCACTGATGCACCCAGCGGCGAAAATCGCCTTGCTGTGCGCCTTGTGTGTGAGCTCAACCACTTCGTCAAAGCCTGCGAACAGCACAGTGTGCTCACCGGTGATGGTGCCGCCGCGAATGGCATGCATGCCAATTTCGCTTTGCGGACGCACTTGGCGGCGTGATTCACGCTCATGCACCAGCTCGCGCGGGCAATCGAGGCCATCATTCACCGCATTGGCTAAAATAAACGCTGTGCCGCTGGGGGCATCGAGTTTTTGGCTGTGGTGCGCCTCGATGATTTCAATGTCGAAGGCCTCGCCCAGCACTTGCGCAGCCTGGCGAGCAAGCTCTTTCAGCAGGTGAATACCCAGCGACATGTTGCCGCTTTGCAGCACGGCGATGTGCTTTGCTGCATCGTCAAGCACGGATAGTTCTTCATTGGTGTAGCCTGTGGTGGCAACCACGCAGGGGATTTTTTCTGCCACGGCGTAATCCAGCAGTGCCGGCAGCGCACACGGCAGCGAGCAGTCAATAATGACATCCGCTTGCACCGTCACTAGCGCCGGGCATGCAAACACGGGGAAAGCAAGCGCTTTCGCAGGTGCACAAGGGTCAATGCCCGCAACAATTTGCACATCATCGCGGGTTTCGGTGTAGTCAATGACGGCGCGGCTAAGGCGGCCATTGCAGCCGCTCAATAGAATCTTAAGCATCTTTATTCTCCTAATTAAACAACGCGAGGAATTCTTGCGGACTGACCGCTGGAACTACGCTCGCGCTGAAATCCTTGCAATTGCGGGTGATGATATATTTTGCATAGAATTTTTCAGCGCACAGCGACTGCAAACAATCTTCAAAATCACGGAAACGCTTATTTTGCAACGCTAAAATAACCTTATAACGGTCGATTTCGATGACGTTTAAAGCATTGCAGATATACAGCAAAATTTCGCGTAACTGTGCTTGCGTATAATCTTTACGCAAAATATATAAAATGTTTTGCACGCTGTGTGCTGCAATGCTAGCTTGAATTTGCTTTGTTTCACACAATCTAAAAATTTCAGTAGAGGCTTGTATGAAAACCTCACGCTCACAAATATAGTCAATCAACACGTTTGTGTCAATCAGGACGCGTGTATTTTTCATCATAATACTCCGCTAGTTCTTTTTTGATATCAATATCACGTTTAAGCGTGCCGCGAAATTTACGCAAGCCCTCCCAAGGGGAAGGCTCTTGCGTTTCATTGAGTTTGCTGATTTCAAGCTCAAGCATGTTGCGGTGATTTTTCCACATGATGAACATCTCAATCACGTCATCTGTGGGCATCAGATTAATTTCTTGTAATACATGCTCCTTAGCACTCATCCAAACTCCTCCTAAACCAACCCATGCCTAGCCAACGTAGCCCTTACTTTCTCGCGCCCTGCCGCACTAATTTCCGCAAGCGGCATGCGGCATGGTCCCACGTTCATGCCCATCAAATTCATCGCTTCTTTCACAGGCACGGGATTCACATCACAAAACAGGTCGTTGCACAAGTCCAAATATTTTAGCTGCTTTGCAGTGGTGTCTGCTTGGTTGCCTGCAAGTGCGCCCACAGTAATTTCCTTGCACAAAGCAGGTGCCACGTTGCTCAGCACCGAGATCACACCTTTGCCGCCCAAGCCCATCAGCGCGGCGATTTGGTCGTCGTTGCCGCTATATAAATCAAGCTCGCCGCTGCACAATGCCATAGTTTTCGCAATGGCACTCACGTCGCCGCTGGCTTCTTTGGTGGCCACGATGTTGGGGTGCTTGCACAGCTCGGCATAGGTCTCAGGTGCGATGGTCATGCCTGTGCGCGATGGTACGTTGTACAAAATCATCGGCAGATTCACGCGCTCGGCAACATAAAGAAAATGCTTGGCAAGCCCGGCTTGGGAAGTCTTGTTGTAGTACGGCGTTACTTGCAGCAGGGCATCTGCGCCAACATTGGCAGCGTCTTGCGAAAGCTCCAACGAATAAGCAGTATCGTTGCTGCCCGTGCCGGCAATCACTGGCACACGTCCGGCGGTTTTTTCCACTGCCGTGCGAATGCAAGCCACGTGCTCGTCGTGGTCCAGTGTGCTGGCTTCGCCCGTTGTGCCGCAGATGATAATGGCATCGGTGCCGTTGTCAATTTGCCAGTCAATCAGCTCGCCTAGCTTTTCGTGGTTAACAGTAAAATCGTCGTTGAACGGGGTGACAATTGCCACACCCGCACCGGTAAAAATTGTTTTTTTCATGGGAATTCTCCTCTGTGTATGATTTGCGCTCGCCGCGCAGGCGTTACTTTTCTTGAAAGAAAAGTAACCAAAAAAACTTTAGATTAGGTTTTAAAGTCCACCGCGAAGCGGCTCAAGTTTTTTGCGCAACTTTTTTTCAAAAAAGTTACAAAAATCTCGCTAGATATACTCCTGCGCACACAGCAACTCAGCCATTAGCACCGCGCCGCCGGCTGCACCGCGCAGCGTGTTGTGGCTGAGGCAAATGAACTTGTAGTCATACTGCGAATCTTCGCGCAGCCGCCCAACCGAAATTGCCATGCCGCCTTCAAGGTCACGGCAAAGGCGGGTTTGGGGCATGTTATCTTCGGTGAAATAGTGCAAGAACTGCTTGGGTGCGCTGGGCAGGTCAGCAGCGGGATAGTTTGCCCAGGTGTTCAGAATTTCTTCTTTGCTGGGCTTTTTGCCCGGAGCAAAGCGCACAAACACGGCAGCCATGTGGCCGTCGCTTGCGGGCACGCGAATGCA
>Ga0123355_10013327_pt1 | contig 12787 bp, 10 predicted proteins | sample TergutEmb28metaG_3_FD_89872 | JGI IMG/M metagenome (GOLD analysis project Ga0123355, IMG submission 89872) | Embiratermes neotenicus P1 segment gut microbial communities from Petit-Saut dam, French Guiana - Emb289 P1 | ecosystem: Host-associated > Arthropoda: Insects > Digestive system > Gut ...
CTCGGACTGTTCTGGACCAACGACGCCGGCACCGCGGTTCTTGGCTACCTCGGACACAGCCCCGCGGCCCAGTCCGGATCCCCGCAGCTGACCGTGGGGCGGTTCGGGCTCTTTACCGGGGGCGAGTTCACTCCGTTGCCCGCACCGCTGGAGAGCGATCAGGGATATCCGTCCACCACAGCGTGGTGAGGCGCCGCTTAGCGGTGACTCTACGCGGCCTGCGGTGGTTCGGCCGCACGCCGGATCGCGGCGAGGCTGTCGTTGAGGGCCAGCCAGACGTTGGACAGGCTCGTGGCGGCCGGGTGGTCGCCGCGGATGACGGTCGCCGTCGCGGCCGAGCCGGCCTCGCCCGCTGACTCGCCGGCGGAACCCGTCTCTTCGCCCGTACCCTCCTGCCCGGGCGCGCCCGGCTGCCCGGCGGCAGCGATCTTCTCCGCGGTTGCGATGGCCGCGCGGGCGTTGACGGCGGCGAGAGCCGACTTGGCGGCTTCGACGATGGCCGGGTCCGCGGCGACGACAGTGACCAGTCCGTCGGTGACCTGGATGACCATCTGCCTGCGGCCAGCGATCTCCGGCGGCTCGTCGCTCGTTCCGGTGACGTCCGCGTCCCGCAGCGCTTCCTTAGCCTGGTCGAGGTTGACGCCGAGCTCAGCGAGCACGCGGGCGGCGGCCGAGTCGGGGTCGGCGAGCGCGGCGAGCAGCAGGTGGTGCGAACCGACGGGCGCCGAGCCCGCCAGCCGGGCCGCTTCAGATAGCGTGGCGTCGGCGGCCGGGGTGGCGCTGACCTCGTGCTCCTCCCCAGTTGCGGAGCGTCCGCCGCCGAGCCGTTCGCGGAGCATGCCCAGCATCCTGCCGGTCGCGGAGGCGAACGTCTCCCTGGCCTCCTCTGGGTCACCTGCGGGCACCAGGTCGAGTACGGAGCTGCGGATGGCGAGCAGGTCAGCGTGCTTGGCCAGTACCTGGGCGGCCACGCCCTCGCCTTCCCTGATCAGGCCGAGCAGGATGTGCTCGGTGCCGATGTAGTTGTGGTGCAGCGACAGCGCCTCGCGCAGCGAAAGTTCCAGGGTCTTCTTGGCCCTCGGGGTGAACGGGATGTGCCCGCTGGGGGAGTCCCCCTTGCCGATACCGACCTTGTCCACCACGTCCTGCCGGACGATGTCGTAGCTCATGCCATGGGCGATCAGGACGCGTCCCGCGATCCCGTCGTCCTCCTTGGCCAGGCCGAGCAGCAGGTGCTCGGTCCCGATGTAGTTGTGGTTCAGCTCCCGTGCCTGCTCCTGGGCGAGGACAACGACGCGCCGTGCTCTGTTAGTGAATCGCTCGAACATGCCTCCAGCGTGCCCTTAGCTTTTAACCCAGTCAATACCATGCTATTAATAGGGAGACCGGTGGTTGGGCGTAAGCTTTGGTCAGGGAGGTGCCGCGATGGACTGGGAAGACCGGCTCGACGAGTGGGAGCTGGAACTCGAGCTCGGCGCCCACCTGGAGGGCTCGGACTGGGTGACGCTGGAGAAGGCGGCCGCCGAGACGGGCGTCTCGAGAGCGGCGCTGCGCACCTGGTACCGGCTGGGTCAGATACCGTCGCGGCTTGTCGACGGGCCGCATGGCCCGCAGCGACTGGTCCCCCTCGCCATGGTCGCTCAGCGCGCCGAGGCATCCCCGCGGTTGCGGAAGACGGCGGAACGCCGCATCGCCGAAGAGGCACAGCTAGAGATCCTCCGGCACCGCGTCGAGCAGCTAGAACAGCGCCTCGCCGCCCTGGAGTCGCGCCTTCCGCCCGCCGACACGCCCTAGCCGTCGGCTATCTGTGCCGTCGCGTGGCCACTGCCCGCACTTCGCATGGCCTGGAGCCCATACTTTCCTCGGCGACGTGCGGCCAGTTCCCCGGCGATGTGGGGCCAGGGCGGCGGTGACGCGCTGGCCGCCACTGCATCAGTATGGTGTGCCTGGTGACTGATCCTTCTGGTTTCGGCTGGGGTAGCCGTCTGGCGTTCCACGGGCCGCTTTCGGCTGAGCGCGCTGACCGGCTCGCGGCCGAACTGGCCGCTTTGGGCCCGGAGACCGTTGTCGATTACGGCTGCGGTTGGGGCGAGCTGCTGCTGCGGGTCCTGTCCGCTGCGCCTGGCGCCCGTGGATCAGGGATCGACATTCACGGCCCGGATATTGCCCGCGCCCGGCACAACGCCGATCAGCGGGGGCTCGCCGACAGAGCCGTTTTCATCGAGGGACAGGCGGCCGATTACGCCAGCAAGGCAGATGTCGTCATCAACTGCGGTGCGTACCAGGCCTTTGGCAGCATCTCCGCCGCGCTCAACGCGCTTCGCGGGCTGGTGAACCCCGGCGGGCGGGTGCTGTTCGGAGCCGAGATCTGGGAGCGGACACCGACCGAGCAGCAGCTTTCTGCCATGTGGCCAGGGACGACGCTCGGCACCTGCCGGTATCTCCCCGATGTCGTCGAGGCGGCGGTCGGGGCCGGATTCCGCCCGTTCCGGATTGAGACCGCGACGCTGGGGGAGTGGGACGAATTCGAATCCGGTTTGGCCGCCGGAGCCGAGGAATGGCTGCTGGCAAACCCGGAGCACCCAGCGGCCGGGCAAGTCAGGGACCGGTTGAACACCCACCTGTCGATCTGGCTGCGCGGGCACCGCGACGTTATGGGATTTGCCTATCTCACCCTGGGCGTCCCGCTCTGACGGGTTCGCGGTTGTCCGGGGCCTGCGCCGGCTCAGATCTCGCCGAACAGGCGGTCGCCGGCGTCGCCCAGGCCGGGGACTATGTAGCCCTTGTCGTTCAGGCGGTCATCGACCGCGCCGGTGACCACCCGGACGTTGTCGCCAGGGAATGCGTCGTCGATCTTGGCTAGGCCCTCCGGGGCGGCAAGCAGGCAGATCGCGGTCACCTCGGTGGCGCCGCGGTCGAGCAGCATGTTGACTACCGTGACCAGAGTGCCTCCGGTGGCGAGCATCGGGTCGAGGACGAAGACCTCACGGCCCGTCAGGTCGGTCGGCAGCCGGTTGGCATAGGTGGCGGCGACCAGCGACTCCTCGTCCCTGACCATGCCGACGAAGCCGACGCTCGCGGACGGCAGCAGCCGGGTCATCCCGTCCAGCATGCCGATGCCGGCCCGCAGCACCGGGACGATCAGGGGTTTGGGATCGGCCAGGCTGGCCCCGGTGGTGACACCGACCGGGGTGGTGACGGACACCGGCGCCACCCGGATGTCCCGCGTGGCCTCGTACGCGAGCAGGGTCACCAGCTCATCGGTCAGCCTGCGGAAGGTCGCGGAGTCGGTGTCCTCAGAGCGGAGCAGCGTCAGCTTGTGAGTGACCAGCGGGTGGTCGGCGAGCAGCGTGCGCACGGAAGTAAGTCTGTCAGGTCGGATCGCGCTTAGCCCGGACTGTCGTCAGGTGGCGTTCCCGAGGTGCCGCTGGCGAAGTCGCCCGGGCGCTGGCCAGGTCGCGCTCGATCCGGCCGGCCACATTGAGCAGCGGCTGGAGCAGCTCGGCGACGATGGCGTCCAGGGTGCGGCGGCCGGCGTGGGTGGCGACGTTGATGGCGGCGATCACCGCGCCGTCCGGATCCCTGATCGGCGCGGCAACCGAGCGGACCCCCTCCTCGAGCTCATGGTCGACGAGTGCCCAGCCACGCGATCTGATCTTCTGCAGTTCCTGGCGCAGGCCGCTCGCCGTGCTGACGGCGTGGCCGGCCAGGTGCGGCAGGGACACGGTGGAGAGGTAGGAGTCGAGCCACGGTTCCGGCTTGGCCGCGAGCAGGACCCGCCCCATCGACGTCGCGTACGCGGGGAACCTGGTGCCGACGGAGATCGTGACGGCCATGATCCGCTTGGTCGGGACGCCGGCGATGTACACGACGTCCTCGCCGTCGAGTTCGGAGACCGAGGACGACTCGTGCACCTGCTCGACCAGCTCTTCCAGGTGCGGCATGGCGACTTCGGGGAGGGTCAGGCTCGATAGGTAGGCGTAGCCGAGCTCGAGGATCTTCGGGCGCAGCTCGAACCGGCCGTCGACGGCGCGCATGTAGCCGAGGTGGACCAGGGTGTGCAGGAACCGGCGGGCCGCGGCACGGCTCAGCCCGGTGACGGCCGCGACCTCGGACAGCGACAGCCGGGGGTGGTCGGCGTCGAAGGCGCGGATGACGGACAGGCCGCGCTCGAGCGACTGGACGAACTCGCCGCCGGGTTCGGCACCCCTGGCGTCGCCGGAGCCGGCCTCGCCAGGGCGGCTCTCGCCTGGCACGGGTTCGTCAAGCATGATGACATGGTAAACAGCTCGTGCTGTGTTCGCTTTCCGTACCAGCGTGCGTACGATGCACATCGGAGGATTTGGATCGCTATGCCTGACACCCCGCGTACCCGGCGCACCCAGGTCGGCATCATCGGAGCAGGGCCGGCCGGCTTGCTGCTCGCCCACCTGCTGTCGCTGGCCGGCATCGAGTCCGTGGTGGTGGAGAACCGGTCGCGGGAGTACTGCGAGGCTCGCCAGCGGGCCGGGTTGCTCGAGGCGGGAACGGTGGAGTTGCTGCGCGCTGTCGGGGTCGGGCAGCGGATGGACGCGGAGGGCATCGAGCACGACGGCATCTACCTCCAGTTCCAGGGGGAGCGCCGGCACCTGAACTTCCGCGAACTGACCGGCGGGCGCTGGGTGACGATCTACGCGCAGACCGAGATCGTCAAGGACCTGATCGCCCGGCGGCTGGCGGACGGGGCCGAGATCGAGTTCTCCGTCTCCGGCACAGCGGTCAGCGACCTGACATCGGACCGGCCGGTCCTGTCCTACACCGACTCCAGCGGGGCAGCGCATGAGGTCGTCTGCGACGTGATCGCCGGCTGTGACGGCTTCCACGGGGTGTCCCGCCCGCTGATCCCGGAAATTTCCGTGTACGACCGGGCGTACCCCTACGCCTGGCTCGGCATTCTCGCCGACGCCGCCCCGTCCACCGACGAGCTGATCTACTCCAGGCACCCGGATGGATTCGCGCTGTACTCGATGCGCTCGCACACGGTGTCCCGGCTCTACCTCCAGGTTCCCCCGGACGAGCCGGTGGAGAACTGGCCCGACGACCGGATCTGGGCGGAGCTGAACAAGCGGCTGGCCGTGAACGACGGCGGCTGGTCGGTCGCCGAGGGCCGCATCACCGACAAGTCAGTCACCGCGATGCGCAGTTTCGTGGCCGGCCCGATGCGCCACGGCCGGCTGTTCCTGGCCGGGGACGCCGGGCACATCGTCCCGCCGACCGGCGCCAAGGGCCTTAACCTGGCGTTTTCTGACGTGGTGCTGCTCGCGAACGCGCTGCGCGCGGCCCTGACGGACAAGGACTGGGATCTCGCGGACGGCTACTCGGACACCTGCCTGGACCGGGTCTGGCGGAACACCCACTTCTCCTGGTGGATGACGTCGATGCTGCACGTGAACAACGAGGCGGACGCGTTCGACCAGCGGCTGATGGAGTCGCAGCTCCAGTACGTGATGGGCTCGACGGCCGCGGCGCGCTCGCTGGCCGAGAACTACGCCGGTTACAAGCCGGTCCGCTACGAGCTCTGATCATCGGCTCGAGCGGCGGTTACAAGCACTGCCAGACGAACCGGGTCTGGTCACTCGTTCACAGCGCCGCCCGGGGCGGCAACAGGTTGCCGTGCCGGTCAGCAATCGGCGAATTTTCGCAGCCGGGGTGAGCCTACCCGTGCTCGTGCCGTCGGGGGCGCAGCGCGCGCGCGAGCAGCGCGGACAGTGCCGCCGCCGTGCCGGTGCTGGTCAGCGCCAGCGCAGGCGAGCCGCCGACGCCGGCCGAAAGACCGCTGCCGGCGCTGGGACCGGCCGACGCGGTCTCGTCCAGCAGCTGCAGCGCGCGCAGCCGGTGCCGCAGCACGTGGATCTCCGACCGGATGGCCCCGGCCAGGCTGCCGCCGGACCGCGACGCCCATCCCTCGAGCGCGTGCAGCTCCGTCAGCCGGATCGCGAGTTCCTCACAGTCAACCGGACCGCTGCTCAGCGTGATCACGAGCAGGGCAGCCTCGCGCACGGCCACGGTGAAGTCCGGGTCGGGGCCGTCGTCCGGTCCGATCAGTGCTGCGGTACCGATGTGCCAGCGCACCGCGGCGTCGTCGGCCATCAGCCGCCCGGTCCTGGTGAGCACCAGCGCGGCGCCGCTGCGCCGGACGGCGCCCATCTCGTGGTGCGCGAGCCCGCGCAGCACGTGCAGCGGGTACACCTCGAGTTCCTGGTACCGCGTGGCGGAAACCCCGGCAGCCGTGTCGCCCGCGGCTCCGGCGGCACCGCTGCCGACAGCTCCGCCGCCCACGGCACTGCCCCGCGGCGGCGCCCAGCCGAACAACCCCGCCGCCTCCCCGACCAGGGCTGGGGCGATGTAGTGCCGCGCGGTTAGCCGCAGCCCCGCGTCGGCGTGCCGCAGCAGCCAGCGTAGCGAGGGCAGCGGCTCATCCGGCAAGTCCGGCGGCTCCAGCAGCCGCGGCATGAGCCGCCTGGCGAGGGCCGATCGTTCACCCGGGTGCCCGTGCGCCCACTCGTCGATCCGCTCGGCGCTGATCTTGCTCAGCCAGGTGTCGGCGTCCGGGCCGAAGGAGGGCTGCGTCAGCCATCGCTCCACCAGCGCGGCCCGCTTGGTCTTCCAGCCGCTTACCCCGACCTTCAGCTCCTTGGCGGCGACCGCCAGCTCGATCGCCGCGCCGCAGGCGTCATAGGCGGCACGCTCGTCGGGGCCCATCACGGTCGACCAGGCGAGCAGGTCGGTGTCCGGTGGTACCGCGTGTGAGGTGGCCAGCGCCTTGGCGTAGGCGGCGAGCCCCTCGTCCCGCGACCCCGCGTACGCGCTGATGATCTGTGCCGTCTCGGCGCAGGCGCAGACTTCCGCGTATCGTTCCATTCCGGCCAGGCCGAGTAGCCGGGCCAGTGCCCGCGCGACAGCGAGGTGCCGCTCGGTTGCCTGCGGCAAGGTGCCCGGGAGCGTGCCCCAGAGGAACTCCTGGAGCCGCAGCAGTGAGATGGGCGCGAGTCCGCCGCCTGAGGTGAGTAGCCGGAGCGCGGCCCGCGCGTCGTCCGCGACGGCGGGGTCCTCGCGTGCTAGGGTCCGTAGCGCCTCCGCCTCAGTCATCATGCGGTCAGTCTGCCCCACGGGACCGGTTGAGGGTAGGTGCGTTGCATATTTGACGGGTGATGTTGAGGGTGCGGTCCCCGGACAGCGGTGCAGGTTGGCCTGACTTATTACGGCATGATTGCTTTGTGAGCGGCATCTACGACCAACCCGAGCTCTACGAGCTGGCTTGCGCCTATCGCGACATTTCGGCCGAGGTCTCCGCCCTGCAATCGTGGTGCGCCGTGCATTACGCGGGACCGGGCGGCACCGTCGGGTCCGTGCTTGAGCTGGCGGCAGGTCCGGCCGAGCACGCCCGCGAGCTGGCCGGCCGCGGCCTGCGGGCGACCGCGCTCGACCGGTCCCCGGCCATGTGCGGCTACGCCGCGGCCCAGGCGAAGGCGGCGGGCATCGACCTGGAGGTGGTCGAGGCGGACATGCGGGACTTCCGGCTGTCCGGGCCGGCCAGTGTCGGCCAGCACGGTGTCGGCCAGCACGGGACCGGCCAGGACGGCGAGCGCCGTCAGTTCGACCTGGCCATCACCATGCTGAACTCGCTCTGCCACCTGTTCACCCTCGATGACCTGGTGAAACACCTGAAGTCGGTCGCGGCGCACCTGGTGGGCGGCGGGCTGTACATCGTCGAACTGGCCCATCCGGCTGACTTCCTCGCTGCCGTGCCGCGCACCAGCAACGAGTGGGAGATCGAGTCCGGCGGCATGCGCGCCCAGGTTCGGTGGGGCGGCAAGGGCGACCGGATCGACCCGCTGACGCAGATCACCCAGGAGCACATGACGATCACCGCGACCGCGGCGGACGGCACTGTCCGCACGGTCAGCGACGTGGTGCCGAACCGGTTCTGGACGCTGACGGAGTTCACCGCCGCCCTTCAGCTCGCCAGCGTGCTCCGGCTCGTCGCCAGCTACGGCGACTTCGATGTGACGACCCCCCTGGACGCGCCGACGGCCTGGCGGATGATCCTCATCCTCCAGGCCGTCGGGATGTGATGACCTGCCCGCGGCCTACTCGACCGGGATTTCCTTGTTGATCAGGGACAGATCGATGCCCTGGCGGGACCGGACCAGCCGGGCGATGAGGTAGATGACGAGCGCGAGCACGTACATCCCCAGCATGTAGAGCAGCGAGTCATTGTTGTTGACGCCGTAGGCGTTGTTGGACAGCCACTCATACAGGCAGTACCCGATGAGCCCGATGGTGATCAGGCCGGCGGCCGGAACGATCGGCACCCCGAGCAGCTTCAGCCGGGACGCGGGGGAGGCGGCCCACAGGTCGGGCTTGCGGAACGGCAGCACCACCACGGCGATCGCGGAGAACAGGTACGTCACCGCGATGACCAGCGTCGCGTCCAGTGTGTAGCTGTGGAACGTCGAGTTGTAGGAATACAACGCGCCGAGCCCGACCGCCGGGAGCAGCATCAGCACCAGCGACCAGACGGGCACCCGGCGCTTCTCCGACACCTGCGCCGCGCCGTCCGGCAGGATGCGGTCGAACGCCGCCGCGAAGATCACCCGGGTCGAGGACAGGAACAGCGTCCCCACCCAGGCGAAGAACCACAGGCTCATCAACAGGATCAAGATCACCTGGAACGCGCTGTTGTTGACCAGCCAGCTGGCGAGCAGCGTCGGGTACGGGAAGATCGGCAGCCCGGCGGTCCCGGCGCCGTATCCCGACCAGTTCGCGTTGACGTCCTGGTAGAAGACGTACCCGAAGGTCTTCGCGAACAGCGCGAGGAAGATCACCGACAGGATGACGGTCGTCCACAGGCCGATGAACATGCCGCCGAACACGCGCTTGAAGTCCGACGCCCCGCGCACCTCGCCGTAGAGCGTGGTGCCCCAGTTCGGCCACAGCAGGTAGAACATCAGCATCGGCACCAGCAGCATGGACTGCCCGAGGTCACCGGTGAACCCGAACCCGGGCGGGTTGATGCCGGCCTTGCTCGCCGCCGACGTGGTGGCCGCGTAGGCGCCCTTCATGCTGAACAGCTTGGCCGTCTCGTTGTTGAATGCGTTGATGAAGTCCTGCTGGTTGTTGACCAGCAGCAGGATGACGATGATCGCGAAGCCGAGCAGGCCGCCGTAGAAGCACCACTGCTGCACCTTGGCGTAGCCGGCCATGCCGAGCGAGACAAGAATGCCCGCCAGGCCGATGGTGATCAGCGTGACGACGAAGGTGCCGGTGTGGGTGGCGAACCAGGCCGCGCCGGAGGGGTCGTTGAACGCGACCCACAGCGGCTGGAAGAACTCCTCCGACAGCACCTGGCCGTAGATCGGCGCCCAGAGCCAGAGGATGAACCACCAGCCGGTAGCGGCCATCACGAACCCGAGGCCGCTGCCCAGGATGCGCGACTGCCAGACGTAGTCGCCGCCCGCCCGGGGGATCGTGACCACGAGGCCGCTGTAGGCGATAACGAGGAACGAGACCCACACGGCGGAAATGATCACCGCGGTGAGCAGCTGCCCGGTCGGGAAGGCGCCCTGGTACGCGAATTCGACAAGGCCGAGGGTGACCACGTTTGTCGATAGACACGCGTAAATCATCGAGTCGCGGACCGACCAGCCACGTACAAGTCCGGTGGCCTTACGCAGGAATAGTGTTGGTCGCTCGTCGCCTATGGCGTCGGTGGCCATGGGACCCTCCCAAAAGAATTATCGATAAATACCGAATTAATGCCATTGGTAACGGCAGCACCATAACAGTTCAGCCGTTCACAAGGACATACTTGACTTTTCCGTTTTTCGGGTTCATATCGATCAGGGCAGCCTGAAGCACGCCATCGCCGTATGAACTGCCTGGATTAACGGTGAGCGTCTTGCCGAGCTTTGCGACGCCGCGGCTCTCGTGGATGTGGCCGTGCACCGATAGCGGTGGCTGGTACTTGAGGATCGCGTCCCGGACCGCCGTCGAGCCGACCGGCTTGAGCACTGCGCCGCCGTACGTCGGCCGCATGGTCGCGTCGAGTGCGGGCGCCTCGTCCAGCCCTGTCCCGTACGGCGGGGCGTGGAAGTTGAAGATGGTCCGGCTCATGTCGGGAACCCGCGCGGCGATCGAGTCGATCCGGGCCGCGAGCTCCTCCTCGGGCGCCTCCCGGTGGGTGTCCCACGGGGTCGGGTTGGTGTAGCCCATCGAGATCATGGTGAATCCGTCGAGGTCCAGCACCTTACCCTCGGCGAATGTCACGTTAGGCGCCGATTCGAGGATCGGGTCGATGTCGAAGATGTCGTCATTGCCGCCGTTGAGTATGCAGGGGATGGCGCCACCGCGGAGCTTGCCGTCGGCCATATCCAGCCACCGGTCCAGCGAGCGGGTCATCTCGGAGTTGAACCGCTCGTTGATGGCCTCCTGGCTGCTGAGCTCGGCAAGCTCGTCGGAGGTGACGATCGCCGGGTACGAGCCGCGGTCCCGCAGCTGCCGTTCGGCCTCCTGCAGCTCCTCGCGAGTCTCCAGGCGCCGCCGCTCGCCCCGGATCGTGACCTCCCAGTGGCCGGGATAGGCCACGATCGGCACCATCACCTTTCCGGTGACGTCACCGCCGAGCACGACGAGGTCGGCCTTGTAGAACGCCGCTGCGTTCAGGAACTTGCGCCAGCAGATCTCCGACCCGTGAATATCGGTAGCGAAGAACATTTTCATGGGGGGTATCGCTTTCCGGGGAACTAAGTGCGCTACCTCTTCCGGTAGCTCGTACCAGCGGACGCGCTCGCCGACGCCCGCACGCATTTTCCACTTGACCGACTTGGGCACGCTCTTGGCGGCCTCCAGCAGCTGCGCCGCCTGGGCCAGCGGATCGAACAGCGGACTCGGCGGCGTGAGGCCCGGGTCCTCGGCGAGCAGCGCCGGCAGCTTTTCCAGGTTGCCGGTGACAGTCCGCCACCAGCCCCAGTCGGCGCCCACGACCTCGCCGAAGCGCTCGGTATCGATCAGCGGGGTGCCGGCCGGTCCCGCGCTCCGCCTTCCCACCTCCACTCCTGACAGCAGGTGGGTGATGTCGTGGGCGTCCTTCGCGTTCAGCTCGAAGATCTGCAGCTTGGACAGCAGCAGGTCGGCGGGATCGAGGGTGGCGGTGGAATTGCTGAAGGACGACCGGAAGTCGAGGGTGTGGCACATGATCAGCCGGTCGACCATCACATCGATGGGCCGCCCGGATGGCGCGGTGAAGTACATCTGCCGGTCACCGTTGAGCGAGTTGAACATCTTGTCGGGGACACAGCCGCTCTTCTCCAGGTAGGCGGCGACGTCCCTGCGGCCTTTGCCCGCGCAGGCCAGGTCCATGTCCTGACCGGACCGCACCCGGGGCGGGAAGGCGGGGCAGAGCACGCGCACGCCGAGCCCGCCGAGCAGCCGTAGTCTCAGCCCGGCCCGGGCGGCACCTTCGACTAGCGCGACCGCCTCGGGCAGCGGGTCGTCGGCGGGGTGCACGTCGCTGGGCTGGGACATCCGGGACCGCTCCCATCAAGCCGTCGTCGAATATTCAGATGATGAGGACGTTCCCCGCGCAGTGTCCAGATATTCGCTGCTAAACGCCCATTGATTCCACCATGTGGGCGCCGTCCCGCGCTGGTCGCTAGCCCGCGTCGACGTCCGATTTGTGGCGGTAGAAGGGGGTTGTCTCCGGCGGGAGCGGGGTGTTGCCCATGATCAGGTCCGCCGCCTTTTCGGCGATCATCATTGTCGGGGCATAAATGTTTCCGTTTGTCACATACGGCATCACTGACGCATCAACCACTCGAACCCCAGAAACCCCGTGCACCAAAAGCGAATCCGGGTCGGTGACCGCGAGCGGGCCGGTGCCCATCGCGCACGTGCAGGAGGGGTGCAGGGCGGTCTCGGCGTCGCGGGCGACCCACGCGAGGACCTCTGGCTCCGCCGAGACCGACGGGCCAGGCGACAGCTCCCCGGCGTTGAACTCGTCGAACGCGGGCTGGTTGAGGATGCGCCGGGCGATTGCGATCGCCTCGGTCCACTCCTGCCGGTCGGTGTCCGTGGACAGGTAATTGAACCGCAGCGCGGGCTTGGCGAAGGGCTTGTCCGAGGTGATCTTCACGGTCCCCCGCGAGTCGGAGTACATCGGCCCGATGTGTACCTGGTACCCGTGTCCGCCAGCTGGCGCGGAGCCGTCGTAGCGGATCGCGATCGGCAGGAAATGGAACATGAGGTTGGGGTAGCGGACCGAGTCGTTCGACCGGACGAACCCGCCGCCCTCGAAATGGTTCGTCGCGCCGGGACCGGACCGGGCCAGCTGCCACTGCAGGGCCACCTTCGGACGGTTCCGCCACTTCAGGGCGGGAGCGACGGACACCGGGAGCTTTGATCCGTACTGGACGTAGACCTCCAGGTGGTCCTGCAGGTTCTCGCCCACCCCCGGCAGGTCGGCCACCACACCGATGTCGAGCCCGCGCAGTTCGGTGGCGTTGCCTACCCCGGACAACTGCAGCAACTGCGGCGAGTTGAACGCACCGCCGCAGACGATCACCTCACCGCCGTAGGCCCGCCGCGGCGAGGAGATGACCTCGGCCTGCGGGACGCCGTAGCGCAGCGCGAACTCGACCCCGGTTGCCCGGGTGCCGTTGAACACGATGCGGCTGGCGTGCGCGTTCGTGACGACGCGCAGGTTCGGCCGCCACATCGCCGGGTGCAGGTAGGCGCGCGCCGCGGACAG
>Ga0123355_10013328_pt1 | contig 12786 bp, 12 predicted proteins | sample TergutEmb28metaG_3_FD_89872 | JGI IMG/M metagenome (GOLD analysis project Ga0123355, IMG submission 89872) | Embiratermes neotenicus P1 segment gut microbial communities from Petit-Saut dam, French Guiana - Emb289 P1 | ecosystem: Host-associated > Arthropoda: Insects > Digestive system > Gut ...
CAATGATCCTTTTCATTTAAAACCCTCCATTAGAAGTGAAAAACTCAATCAATTCTTTTTTCTTTTTTTCCCCAATTGATCTGGCGAGCTCATTCCCATTATCATCCAATAGAATATATACTGGTAAAATTTCCCCCACATTATAGGCCGCTATTTCGTCTGCATCAGCATCAAAATCGTAATCTATTGTTTCATATCGTTTTTCATGTTTCTTTTCGATTTTTTTAAGTACTTCATTCATGAAAATACATGACATACACCAAATTGCAGTGACTTTAACTAGTTTCATGTTTAATTTCCTCCATATATTGATCAAATAGCTTGCAAAATCTGATCAACTCTTCTTCAGTAGTTTTGTACGATATGCTGATTCTGATTGATGAAGCTGCTCTTTTTGGATCTTGTGTTAAAGTTAATATGCTTCTTGATAAATCCTCATTACTCGCGCATGCTGTTTTTGTGGAAAAGAAAATATGATGTTTTTCAAAATATTTTTGAATTTCATTAGCATTTATGCCAATTATACTAATATTTAGAATATGAGGAATTGAATAAGCAGTACTATTAATAAAAACATTTGAATATTCAGCTAATTTTTTCCGTAATTTCTTATTTAAGTTTTCAACATATAAATAATTTGCTTCTAAAGTCCCCTTAAATAAGTTAAAACTTTCAGATAATGAACTAATGAGCTCAGTTGCTGGGGTGCCGCTTCTAAATATTGTTGTACTTTTTCCACCATGAACAAGTGGTGAAAGTTTAATTTTTTTCTTTTTAATTAATCCACCAATCCCTTTAAAACAATAAATTTTATGCCCTGAAAATGATGCAAGATCAACATGGCTTAAATCAATAAACCCTTTGCCTAAACACTGAGTAATATCCGAATGAAAGTGAATATCTGGATACTCCCTAAGGATTAAGCCGATTTCTTCAATAGGCTGCCTAATCCCAATTTCTGATTCTACTGCACCTATTGACACTAATAAGGTATCTTCTGAAAGCAATGATCTCAAATGTTCTAAATTTACAACCCCTTCCTTAGTCAAATTAACAAAATCAATTTGGTAACCAAGTTTTTGCAAATAGCCGATAGGGCCAAAAATTGAAGAATGTTCAAGAGCAGTTGTAATAATTTGTTTCCGATCGCTATTTGAAGCAATCCCTTTAATTGCGAGATTGTTAGCCTCACTGGCGCCACTTGTAAAAATAACTTCAGTTGGATCAACACCGAAAAATTCACTTATATTTAAAATCCCATCATCTATTAGCGTTTTAGCTTCTAGTCCTAGTAAGTGACTTGAATTTGGATTAGCAAAATTATTGCTCACAAGATCGTTAAAGTGGTGTAACACTTGATCATCAGGCTTAGTTGTTGCAGAATAATCTAGATATATAACTGTTTTCATATTATTTCACCCCTTAATTCAGCGGCAATTTTTTTTATTTTTCTCATCCGATGATTAACACCCGACTTTGTTAACGCATGCCCGCGCGACCTTGCAATCTCAGCCAACTCTGCTAAATTTTCCTCTGGAAATTCAAGTCGTAGCTCGGCAATATAGGAAAGTTTATCATCAAAAAAATCAGAACCTTTTTTTTCCCTAATTAATTCTATATCTCTAATTTGCTTATCCGCAGCAGTCAAAGCCTTCGTTTCATTTGCAATCTCACAATTATTAAGCCGATTATCGGAATTACGAATGTCACGAATTATCCTCATATCTTCAAAACTTAAAACAGAACCAATTGCTCCAACAGCTCGTAAGAAGTCGCCAATCTTTTCAGCTTCTTTTATATAACAAATATGTCCCCTCGTGCGGGCAAGGACACGTGCATTAAGATCTAAATCATTTAAAATAAGTTGTAATGTTAGCGCATGTTCCGAGTCAGAAGTAGTAATTTCAAAGTGGTACGATGACGTCTCAGGATTATTAATTGAACCACTAGCTAGAAAGGCACCGCGCAGATAAGCACGGGCACAACAATCTTCACTGAGTAACGTTTCAAAGATCGAAAAATCACCTTCATCACTTGGCATAACTTGCAAAATATCCGCTACCTCTAATGCATTAGCGATAACCTTAATAACATACGTGTTATTTTTTTTGAGATTCTTTTTTTTACGTGCTAAAATCGCAGTCTCAATGTTAGGGAAATTCTGCTTTAATAATGTCAACATGCGTCGAGCAATAGCAGCATTTTCTGTTTCAAAGCTTAGAATAGGACTGTTATTCGTTAAAGACATTGTCCCGTTCATTTTAACAAAAGCAGAGAGTTCCGCAATTTGACAGCAACCTTTACTGCTAGTTCCTACTAATTCTTTTTTAATATGGGCTGCAAATGACATAGCAATTCACCTTTCTTGTTAACTACTTATTAAGAATATTTAGTGTTGCAGATAACCCTTCCCATTTTTGTGTGATTTTAGTGATGGATTGTTTTTTTAATCCATCACTAAAATCACACGCTGTAAGGCGAAAGCCGCGCAAGCTTGAGGGAATAAACTCTAGCAATGACCTAGACAAGCTTAGGCGAGACCTCCTTCTGGTCACCGAAAGGGTTACATAAGGCACTAAACAGTAAATTAAGAATCCAAAAGTAATGAGAAAATCATCGCGGCAACTTTTTTCGAATCGTGTCTAACTTCTCTAGCATCATTGTAATCAATCATCCGACTTTGAATAACTTCAACACCCATCTCATCAAGAATAGCATGATCAATCTCCACAATATTTGAATTTTCATTTACGTATTTCTGAATAATATCTGGTTCAACTGTGCCATCATTAACTAAAACACTGTCTACAAAGTGAAAGCCTACATGTTCTTCAATTGATTTGATATGCTCGGAAACAGTAAAATTAGTTGTTTCGCCAGGCTGGCTCATAATATTGCAACAGTAGACAAACTTAGCTTTCGCACTTTCAATCGCATTTCTCATTTCTGAAAATAACAAATTAGGGATAATGCTCGTATAAAGACTTCCAGGTGCTAATACGACTAAATCTGCTTCCTTAACGGCGATAACTGCCCCTTCAAGTGCTGGACAGACTTGCTCATAATAAACGCGTTTAATTTTTTTATCGTTATTAGGAATATTCGATTCGCCAGTTACAGTACAACCATCTTCATATTCTGCGCATAAACAGAGTGCTTCATTACAAACTGGTAAAATACGTCCCCGAACATTTAAAACGTCACTTAAATTTTGCACAGCAGTTGCAAAATTTCCAGTGATTTTAGTCATTGCTGCTAATAATAAATTACCAGTAGGATGTCCTGCTAAACCATTACCTTCTTCAAAACGGTATTGGAATAAATCATGCACAAGTGGCTCTGCTTCTGATAACGCGACCAAGACATTACGCACGTCACCTGGAGGTGGCATACCTAACTCTTCTCGGAGGCTACCTGAGGAACTACCATCATCAGCCACCGTCACGATTGCTGTTATATCAATCGGAAATTTCTTCAAACCACGTAAAATACTTGCTAAACCAGTGCCACCCCCAATAACGGCTATTTTATAATCATACATCATCTTTCTCCTCCATGAATGTTGGCATGTTTAATATTACGATGGACAACATGTGTTCGATATGTATCTTTAAAATGACTGGCTAAAAATTCGGATAAAGAGACCGAACGATGCTGACCCCCTGTACAGCCGATTCCGATAACAACTTGTGATTTTCCTTCTTTTCGATAGTTTGGAATTAAAAATGATAATAAATCAATTAATTTTTCCAAAAATGTCTGTGTCATTTCCGAATTTATAACATAGTCATATACATTTTGATCGAGTCCAGTTTGGGTGCGCATATCTTCATTATAAAATGGGTTTGGCAAGAAACGAACATCAAACATTACATCAGTATCAACAGGTGTTCCATGCTTAAATCCAAAGGAGGCAAAGGTTACACTAAAGTAATTTTCATTTTCATCGCTATATAAGCGGACAATATTATTTTTCAGCTCGCGCGCGCTCATACCAGATGTATTAATCTTAGCTGTTGCTAACCTAAAAACAGGTTCTAATAATTGGCGTTCTTTATTAATTCCCGATATCGGATTTGAATCACGGGCTAAAGGATGACTTCTGCGTGTTTCTTTGAAGCGCTTCACTAAGGTGGAATTATCCGCATCTAAGAAGAGTATTTGCACATCAATATAACTACTATCTTGAATAAATAAATGCATTTCATTAATGGAATCAAAAGATAAACTGCGTAAGTCGATCACAACAGCGAGTTTTACTTCATGATCAGCTGCATCCAAAATTAACTCCGTTAAAGTAGGCAACAACTTTGGTGGCAAATTATCAATACAGTGATAATCCAAATCTTCCAAACTACCTAAAACTACACTTTTCCCAGCTCCACTCATACCAGTAACGATGAGCAAGTTTATTTTTTTCCCCATAAGTTATCACCTCTTATTAATCTGGAAAATCTAATCCATCAATACAGTTGTTGTAAATGAACTTCTTTATACTATCTTTTTCATTTGTTTCATAAAAATGTATCAACTCATGTTTGAATGGCTCTATCTGCTTCAACGGAATTGAGATAATTTTGTTCTCTAGTCATGTTAAACTTAGGTTTCATGTTTCACCTCTATTTCTTAAGGGCAACAAGCTTCGCAGTAACTTCTGCTAATTTAGCTTCATAATCGGCGAGCTTTGTCCGTTCTTCCTCGACTAAGTGTGCAGGTGCCTTGCTAACAAATTTTTCATTGGCAAGTTTTGAAGTTCCACGCTTCACCTCTGCTTCAAATTTTTTAACCTCAGCAGTCAAGCGATTTATTTCTGCTTCGACATTAACAAGACCTTCCATTGGTAAAAAGATGCTTGCTCCTGTAACAACAGCTGTCATTGACTCTTCAGCTAAAGTAAGCTCTGTATCAAGTGTCAACTCAGAAGGGTTACAAAACCTTTCCAAGTAAGCAATGTTGTTTTTTAGCATTCCCAAATCACGGTCAGTCTTTACATCAATATACATGCGAATTGCTTTGCTCATTGGAACTTCAACTTCAGCGCGTATGTTACGTACTGACTTGATAATATCTGATATTAATGTAAAATCAGCGATAGCATGTTCATCTTCGAAGAATAAGTGTTCTTCAGGCCAAGCCGACACTGCAATAGAGTCGTTTGTGCCTGAAATTAAGCTGTAGATTTCTTCTGTAACGAATGGCATAAATGGGTGCAATAATTTAACGATCGCCTCTAGTGTATAAGCTAATACCATTCGTGTTGTTGTTTTAGCTTCCTCATCATCACTTGCCATCGGTACCTTTGCCATTTCAATATACCAAGAGCAGAAATCTTCCCAAATAAAGTTGTATAAGTAGCGACCAACTTCCCCGAATTCAAATTTATCAGCAAAATAATTAACAGCTTTAATCGTTGCGTTTAATCTCAATAGAATAAATTTATCAGCGATGTTAAATATGCGACCATTAAAATTCACATCTGCTCTTGTCAACCCAGCTAAATTTATAATAACAAAGCGCGAGGCATTCCAAATTTTATTAATGAAATTCCAAGTTGATTCAATCTTTTCTTCACTGTAACGCAAGTCTTGACCCGGTGTGGAGTTGGTTGTTAGGAAGTAACGTAATGAATCTGCACCATACTTTTTCACTACATCCATTGGATCAACACCATTACCTAGTGATTTAGACATCTTCCTGCCGTCCTCTGCTCGGACTAACCCGTGAATCAAGACATTTTCAAACGGGCGCTTATCAGTAAATTCTAAACTTGTGAAGATCATCCGCGAGACCCAGAAGAAAATAATATCATAGCCTGTTACAAGGGTAGAAGTAGGGAAAAATGCTCTTAGCATATCAGCATCTTCATTTGGCCAATCCATTGTACTAAACGGCCATAGTGCTGATGAGAACCATGTATCTAAAACATCCTCATCCTGAGTCCAATTCTCGGCATCATCAGGTGCGCAAGTTCCAACATAAATCTCACCAGTAACCTTATGATACCAAGCAGGAATTTGATGCCCCCACCACAACTGACGCGAAATACACCAGTCGTGAACGTTTTCCATCCATTGCAAAAATGTATGCTCAAAGCGATTCGGCACAAAATTTACCTTATTAGCACTAGCCTGATGCTTTACCGCCCGTGCAGCTAACTCTTCCATTTTAACAAACCACTGCGTCGACAAATAAGGCTCAACCACTGCATCAGTGCGCTCAGAATGTCCAACAGAGTGGGTATATTTTTCAATTTTTACAACTAAATCAGCAGCTTCTAAATCAGCAACCAACTGCTTCCTTGCAAGAAACCGATCCATGCCATTATACTTACCAGCCAGCTCATTCATCGACCCATCCAAATTCATACAAATAGGGCGCGCCAAATCATGACAATTCCCCACTTCAAAATCATTAGCATCATGCGCTGGCGTAACCTTCACAACACCAGTTCCAAAATCCATTTCAACATATTCATCTTCAATAACCGGAATTGCCTTTTTATTACCTGGAATTAAAACATTTTTTCCGACAACATCCTTGAAACGGTCATCAGCTGGATGGACAGCAACTGCAACATCGCCGAACATTGTTTCTGGTCTGGTCGTTGCTATCTCTAAAAACTCATTAGTACCTTCGATCAGATATTTAAAGTGATAAAAGGCTCCTTCAATCTCTTTATGGATAACCTCAATATCAGATAGGGCAGTTTTCGCAGCGGGATCCCAATTGATAATTCGCTCCCCGCGATAGATAAGACCTTTATTATATAGGTCGATAAAAACCTTTCTGACCGCTTTAGAAAGTCCATCATCTAATGTGAAGCGCTCCTTTGAATAGTCTACAGATAGGCCTAAAGTAGCCCATTGTTCTTTAATATGAGCAGCATACTCCTCTTTCCATTCCCACGATTTTTCCAAGAATTTTTTGCGCCCTAAGTCATAGCGAGAGCTGCCGTCTGCACGTAGTCGTTCTTCAACTTTTGCTTGAGTTGCGATGCCGGCATGATCCATTCCAGGTAGAAATAACGTCTCAAATCCCTGCATGCGCTTCATGCGAACGATAATATCTTGTAAAGCGTTATCCCAAGCATGACCTAAATGTAATTTACCAGTGATATTCGGCGGCGGAATGACGACTGAATACTTGGGCTTATCGCTAGTTGGATCAGCTTTAAAACAATCTTGCTCCAACCAGTAATCATATTTCCCTGCTTCAACTTTTAAATGGTCGTATTTCGTAGCTAAATTTTTATCCATTTTAAGACACCGCCTTTAATTTTAATATCTTTATTCTAGAAGTTAGAAATTGGAGGTCGTAACCTTACATTTTACCAGAAAACAGCTTAAAATTAAAGTGGAAATGAGAAATTTCTATTATAACCAGCTGATGCAATCGCTTAAAAAACCACTCAGAGGGCATTGAGTGGATTTAAATAATTTAAAAGAATTATATTCTAATCTTCAAGATTCTGTTGAAGCTCCTCCTTTAGCATTTTCACTGAACCTATTTATTTTGATAATACCAGATGGCAAGTTGTGTTCTGTCACGCAAATCGAGCTTCACTAAAATATTACTTAAATAATTCCGAACTGTGCCTTCGCTTAGATGCAATTTCGCACTAATTTCTTTATTATTTAAGCCCTCAGCAACGAGCAAGATAACTTCTTGCTCTTTTTCGGTGATGTCAAATTCTTCATAATCAAGCTCTTCGCCGCTAACTGTAAGGCTTGTCAGTTTAGCGACAATATCTGTTCCGAAGACATTCTGTCCAGAATAGACCGCCTTTAAAGCAGGGAGGATATTATCGAAATCCTGCTTTAAAATATAACCTTTAGCTCCAATAGAGAGCGCCTTATAAATGTATTCATCATCGGCAAATGTCGTTAAGAATAACACTTTCGCATCCGGATTTTTAGCGATAACTATTTCCGCTGCTTCAAGACCAGTCATAACTGGCATCTGAATGTCAATCAACATAATTTCCGGCTGATGTTGAGAAAAAAGCTTGATGGCTTCCTCGCCATTATTTCCAGTCCCGAGGACAGATACCTCGCCACTCATTTCCAGTATTGTTTTCAAAGATGATACGACGATCGCGTCGTCATCTGTTATTGTAATTTTCATCATTATTTAACCATACTCCTTTTTTGGTATTGTAATAAACGTCCTAAAGCCACCTTGATAACTCATCCGACAATATCCATCTAGCTCATCGATTCGTTCATGTATATTTTGCAATCCAATACCATGCGCTGTTTGTATTGGCTCTTTTGTTCCATTATCAGCAACTAATAATTGGTAAATTGCGGGATGCTCTGTTACTGTTACGGTAATCCGCGTTGCATCACTATGCTTCCTTGTATTGGTAATTGATTCTTTTAATATAATAAGAAAGCAATTTTTGACAGCATTAGGAAACTCATTATCAACAGCATAACTGAAAGAGGTTTGATATCCCGACTCTTCGAGAATTTGTGATATAGACGACTTCAGATCAATGGAGTCATCTTTTAAATCATGGATTGAGTCACGGATCGAATTCATTGATAAGGTAAGTGTCTCTTTCAAAGCCTCAATTGCCGGAGTCATCGCCTCGTTTTGATTAATCGCACTAAGAGCCCCAGTTTGTAAGAGTGCTCGCGACAACGAATGCCCAATCGTATCGTGAATATCCCGAGCAATGCGGTTACGTTCCTGTAATTTCGTCATGTGAATCTCATCAGTTTGTCGTTCAAGGAGTTTCTGATTTTTCCTTGTTAAAATATTTTTTTGCGACGCGTTGGCATCACGGATTTCTTTGTTAACAACATCTAATTCCGCTACTCGCGAGAATAAATAAGCTAATACCAAGGAAACTAGACCAACTAGGATGCGTAAGAATGTAGTCTGCATATTACCGCCATCGGTAATAATAAATACGAGTGGCAAGAAAATTGTATACTTAAATGGTATGTGAGTTGCGAGGTCGAAAAAAAGCATTGGCAGAAATATAAATGCAGCTGGATGGAATAAAGAAAAAAATGTATAACTACCCACAAGAGCGAATGTCAGCTTTTTGATATTATAATACTGACTAAACGATGTTGCTGTTATTGCAAAGAGTAGAAACGTGAAAGTGATCATACTTCCAAGTATACCTGGCGAAATTGAAATGTTGAGTATGATTATTAGTGCTTTGATCGCTAATGTAAGCATAAGGTTATCTCCAAATTAATTTTTCTTAATAATTATACCGAACAACAGGGCAAACTCAAAAAACACCAACAATGGTGTTAATTTTCGTAATGCCCTTTACATTGTGCTATTTCGATATTTTCATCAACAATGCGGTAAACAATTCGATTTTTTTCATCAATGCGTCTTGACCACCAACCTGATAAGTTGTATTTAAGTGGCTCAGGCTCTCCTATACCGTCAAAAGGGTTTCGCTCAATATCTTTGATAAGCTTGTTTACTCGCTTTAGTGTCCTTTTATCTTGCGTTTGCCAATAGAGGTAATCATCCCAACCTTGATCTGTCCAAAGTTTTTTCATGACTATACCTCTATCAATTCGCGCTCAGTTAACTTTCCTGCGTCTGCGTCTGCAACGGATGCTTCAAGAACCGCCATATTCTTTTTACTATAAAACGGATCAAGCTTTAGCTCCAATGGTAAACTCTGTGTTCTGACTGCTTCCTTAAAAAAAATATTAACGGCAGATGAAATATTCAAGCCTAGTTCATCAAACAAAGTTTCTGCTTGTGATTTTAAAGTATCATCAATTCTAATATTAATTTGTGCCATCTTTTATCAACTCCTCTATACATTATATAGTATTAGTATATACTTTGTCAACAAATTTATTCTTAACTGTATACTTTGTCAACAAATTTATTCTTACATGTCACTGCTGATCATGCTTTCCATCTCCTTAAGGTTGAATAACTGTGCTAAAATTTGCTATAATAACCTAGGCAGTGTCGACACTGCTTACAGAATGCCAAAATAAAGGAGTTTATGGAGAAATGATGGAAACTTGGTTAGTTTATGCAATTTTAGCATCACTTTTTGCGGGGATAACAGCAATATTAGCTAAAATTGGAATCAAAGATGTTAATTCTCATCTAGCAACAGCGATACGGACGGTTGTCGTTGTGATATTTTCTTGGTTAATTGTATTTATGGTTGGTAGTCATACGGAATTTGCCCATGTTAGTGTGCGTACTTGGATATTTTTAGTTGCCTCAGGGCTTGCAACGGGAGCGTCTTGGTTGTGTTTTTTCTATGCGTTAAAATATGGAACTGTGTCTAATGTGTCGCCTTTAAAGAAGAGTAGTATGATATTGACGATTATTTTAGCGTTTTTTGTCTTGGGAGAGCCAGTTGGGGTTTGGCAGATTGTGGGGATTTTGTTTATTGGGGCGGGGACGGGTTTGATGTTGAAGCGAAAAAAGCCTCAGGAGGGTGAGGAGATTGAGGGGGGGAATTGGCTTTTATTTGGGTTGTTAGCGGCTGTATTTGCTAGTTTGGTTACTATATTAGGAGCGATTGGGATTGCTGATGTTGAAGCTAATTTGGGAAATGCAATTAGGGTGGTAGTTGTTTTGGTTGCTAGTTGGGTGATGGTGTTTTTGACTGGGAATCAACGGGGAGTCGGGGATATTAGTAAAAAAAGTTGGGTTTTCTTAATATTATCAGGCTTGGCAACAGGAGGATCTTGGCTGTTCTTCTTTAGTGCTTTACAAATCGGACCTGCAAGCGGTGTTGTTCCAATTGATAAGTTGAGTATTATCTTGAATATTTTATTCGCTCGTTTATTTCTTGGAGAGAAACAGTCACCAAAGCAACTTGCTGGACTGTCTTGTTTGGTGATTGGAACACTTGTTATAGTTATGTTGTAAATATTTATTTATCAAGGCACGAACGCATACACATACACTTTTACCTTTGAATATAATGATGATATGGAAAAACTGTAAACTTATCTTTTCCAATCTTTGTGTTTAAAGGAGAATGATCATGACATTTAACAATAATACTTCGTTCTTTGTTGACAGTGAACGAAATACAACACAATGTGGATGTTGGGAGTGTTGCCCGCCACCACCTCCACCAAGACCATGTCCACCACCAAGGCCGTGTACGTGTCCACCAAGACCATGTCCGCCAAGACCTAATCCATGTCCACCAGGACCGAGAGGACCTCGAGGATGTCCAGGACCTCCAGGACCAATGGGTCCAAGAGGAGCAACGGGTCCTAGGGGATTACAAGGGATTCAAGGAGTTACAGGAGCTACGGGAGGTACAGGATCGACTGGAGCTACCGGAGCGACGGGAATCGGCGTAACAGGACCAACTGGAGCCACTGGATTACATGGTTCAACTGGAGCCACCGGAGTTACAGGAATCGGTGAACCAGGACCGACTGGAGCTACAGGAGTTACAGGAATCGGTGAACCAGGACCAACTGGAGCTACCGGATCACCTGGAGCTACAGGAGTTACAGGAATCGGTGAACCAGGACCGACTGGAGCCACAGGTATACCTGGGGCGCAGGGTGCTCAAGGTGAAGAGGGACCGACAGGACCGACTGGAATCGGCGAAACAGGGCCAACTGGTGAACCAGGACCAACTGGCGAAACAGGGCCAACTGGAGTCACCGGACCAACGGGAATCGGTGAACCAGGACCAGATGGTGATGTGGGACCAACTGGTGAAACAGGACCGCCAGGTGATGTAGGACCGATTGGACCAACAGGACCAACAGAAATTCTGCAACCTTATTTAGATACAAGTATCGGTACACAATCATTAGATGAGGATGAAACTGTGACTTTCCCAGCTCTAGACAACCCAGATTTCTTTGCAGATGGTATCGGCTATGATGGGAATGATACTTTCACGATTGAAGCAGCTGGTATTTACTCACTTACGTGTGTACTATCAGTAGCAGATTCAGATGATAGTGCCTTCTATATCCTACGTGGTGGTTCAGGTTCAGGTGCAATAGCTGGAGCTTCACTTTTAGAAGGCTTTGCACAATTAACAATTACCTGGGTTGGTTTCTTAGCAGTAGGTACAACATTACAAATTGTCAATGGCTCAGGACACGATGTTAATCTTTCAGATGCCTCTGGAAATAATAGTAGAGCCGGTCATCTATCATTATTTAGATTTGCTGACAACGGAGTTATATAATAAAAAAGGCTGTATCGAAAATTGGAGATACAGCTTTTTTTTATTGCTCAATTTTTGTTGCACGTGGACGGGGGTTGGAGCTTGAGAAAAGTCTCGAACAGCTGAAATAATGGTTCTTACGCATCTTTGGTTGGAAGTGTCAGAAAAGAGACTAATTGTAAACTATCCAACTGTTCGTCCCTGGTTTTTGCCGTCAGTCTGTTGATCACACAATTTAGACCGTCTGCTTTTCGAAAAAATTTCAAAAAGCAGACGGTCTTGACGTCAATCCGTGGGCTGAGCTACTCAGAATGGCAAGCCATCCTGGAAAATGGCAAAAATCAGCTGGTTTTTGTCGTCCGTCTGTTGATCACACAATTTAGACCGTCTGCTTTTCGAAAAAATTTCAAAAAGCAGACGGTCTTGACGTCAATCCGTGGGTCGAGCTACTCAGAATGGCAAGCCATCCTGGGAAATGGCAAAAATCTGCTTGTTTTTGCCGTCCGTCTGTTGATCACACAATTTAGACCGTCTGCTTTTCGAAAAAATATCAAAAAGCAGACGGTCTTGACGTCAATCCGTGGATTGAGCTGCTCAGAATGGCAAGCCATCCTGGGAAATGGCAAAAA
>Ga0123355_10013329_pt1 | contig 12786 bp, 13 predicted proteins | sample TergutEmb28metaG_3_FD_89872 | JGI IMG/M metagenome (GOLD analysis project Ga0123355, IMG submission 89872) | Embiratermes neotenicus P1 segment gut microbial communities from Petit-Saut dam, French Guiana - Emb289 P1 | ecosystem: Host-associated > Arthropoda: Insects > Digestive system > Gut ...
CAGGTAGCAGTAATGGTCTGACAAATGCCTGACGCTGTGTGTGCAGTTTTGAGCTCCTGATGATGGACGGAAAAACCGTCTGAAACATGTAGAGCGTCTTATAGAAATAAATAAATTGATAAACATCGCATCTTATTGGTTGTACTCTGAGAATATATTAGCGATTCGCGGATCTATGAATTTTAAAATAATAGAATATTTTGCAAATTAAAATATACTTCATCAGTATAAAGGCCATTGGAATAGCAACGGCAAGACAAGACACTTTCTATTTCAGCTGGACTCTCAACAGGTTGGTTACCTTGTAATTGATGTGCCTTGCGGAGAACGTTAAATGGCGATTTAATCGAACTTGTAAGCTGTGTGATTTTTTTATCGGCGGCAAAGTTCAAACCTGTAATACCGACAGAAGCATAGATACTTCTCAGCGCCGTAGATTCTTGTCACTGTTTGTTTTTTCCCGCTTACTGACAACAAAATTAACTTAACGCGTAAAAATAACACAGCAGCGTCTAGAATTTTATTTGCAGCGTGTGGATTAAAACACATCGCTCTTACTGTTGATATTTCTATAATTATCTATCTTAGTTGCCGTCACACGCTCGCGGCGCTGGCGGATTTTACTGAAAATTCTGTGATCCACAGGCCTCTATTGTTTGTATTCATTTCCGCCTAAATACCTGCCTCAGGAAAACAAACATGTGTAAAAATATGCAGGACTGTTGGCAAATGTCAAATAAATACATGTGCGCTAAGAACGTAATTTGCAAGGTTTACCTAGTCTGTGTACCGAACGTGCCTTTGACAAATAGGCCAGTTCGATGATGGGCTTAATGCCATTTGGCAATATAATGTTACCTGGACTGTTCCTACCAACTGTGTTGCATTTACATTAAACTTCCCAGTACGTGACATATATTATTGAAATCTGGAATGCTTTTAAATGTTCTGGGTGTGTATTTGTTTGCTTTTAATTTTCTCTGCTTTAATCGTTAATTACGGCTGTGCAACATGTTATCTACAGGCTGTCACTGATTAAAGGTATTCTCTTTATGTTTCAGGTGAGTAGCCAGTTCGTATAATTCTGACGTTCGCTCCTCTTTGAGGTATGTAGTGTTTAGCGATCGGTTTAAGTTCATGTTTTATCTTAATTCACAGTACTTAAAATAAGTTAAATTAAAAGTGCTGTTATGTGCATTATTTCTTTCGTGAGCGGAAACGAAGATGATGATAATGATGATGATGTAATAACTGTTAATCTCTGTATAGAGGGAAGAAAAGACATATATAAAATTGTAAATATTTCATGTGAAATCAACCTACACAATTATTTGTATAATAGAAGCCAACAAGATGCAGTATTTCTCAAATTTATTTTGTAATACAACTCTACATGTTTCGGACAGACTTACTGTCCATCATCAGGAGCCTTGAGCAGACAGTCAACGTAAATAGTATGACAAATACCAGTTGCTGTGAATACAGTATTAAGACTACTGATGATGGACAGTAAGTCTTGTCCGAAACATGTAGAGTTGTGTATCAAAATAAAGTTGGAAATACTGCATCTTATTTCTTTTTCTATTTCACGAATATATCACGATGCACGTCCTCAGAATGTCAAATACACTTTTATTGTAAGTAGTTTATCAATTTTTCTACCTGTTAATTACGGAAAAAACATTAAAAATCGCCATATTCTGTATGAAAATGTGTGATTACATGTGCTGGGGGACGTTTAGTGGGCATTTGTATGAGAAAAGCTGTTAGAGTGTTTCAAAATGTTCGTTATTACACCTGCTTGTATTTTATGATATTTGTAATCTGAATGAGTAACATACAAGTAAAATAATTATTAAGTAAGTTCGTAATGTAAAGAATTCCCTCTGAAAGCGAACCCCTTTGAGGCAATCTGTTTAAACGATCTATAGAATACAGTATAAATTGGTTTATGTTAGACCGTGTGTTAGATATGACCTCCAACTCTAAAATATGCTTGACGCTTGGCGCACAGATTATTGAAAACTATTTGAAAATTTGTCTAGAAAATAACGATACTGTGTGCTTGACGATTTCTTTAAGTTCGTCTTGTGCGCGTGTATTGTTATTACGTATTTGTCTTTCAAACTTCCACGCAGAATGTAGTCGCATAGCGTCAGACTGGGCGAAAGAGCACGATACAAGGAAGACTCATTATTCGATCCTCAAAAATGTTATAAGGTTGGGCATTGAATTAGTAGCTGCGTGGGCGTTGGCATCCGCTTAACGGAAAAAAATGTATTTCGTCTCACATTTGCTAAACCAAAAAAGTCGGTACAGTTTTTCACAACGTGCATTTCTGAATTAATTGTGTCTGAATTGTACATATGTACGATTACTCTTGTCGCAATAATGACGCACCGTACCCACACTTGAATAACGCGTCACTGTACCTCATACATTAGCCTGGGATTATCTGCGGAATAAATGTTCTAAATTTCTTCTCTACTTGATATATTGTTGAGTTTGATGTAACTGAACACCGAGATACCTTTTTTTTTTAATTTTCTAGGACAATTAGTATAGAATTTGTACCATAAGTTGTTCTTAACAATGAAAATTCGTTGTTATACACCGCATTTCCTTCCACTTTAAATAAGGATAGGAATGTTAGCAAAATATTTTGTGAGTTACACACGTAAATAAATTCAACTCCAGATAATGTACGGTTTAAAACTATCGTTGAAGACTGGATTCCATTGGATTATTGTGGTTTGGTCATCGTGCAAATAGTCTTCGTATTCATGAAAGCCTAGTTTCGGACATTAAAGCTGTAGTAATTGCACGAATTTAGTCATTAAATAAATGGTATCCTTTTTGACGTTTATAGGACCGTGCATCGTGATATATTTCTATAGTAAAACCAACGAGATGCACCAGTTTCACAAATTTATTTATTTTGAAGTAGCACTCTACATGTTTCGGGCGGTCTTTCCGTCCATTATCAAGGGTCTAAGACTGTACATACAGCTTCAGGTGTATGTCAAGTAGATTATTCTGACTGCATGCTAGCATTCCCGCTAGCATGCAGTCATAAGAATCTATTTGACATATACCTGAAGCTGTATGTACAGTCTTAGACTCCTGATGATGGACGGAAAGACCGTTCGAAACATGTAGAGTGTTACTTCAAAATAAATAAATTTGTGAAACTGGTGCATCTCGTTGGTTTTACTATAGAAGTGGTATCTTCTGATATCTATAGCACTAATGTGGATTGTGTGGCTTCTGCAGATTTTGTATAACGTGTCATTTTAGAAGGATAGTTATGCATTGTGGCGTACTGCACTAAACTCTCAGAATCGAAACATCTCGAGTGTCTATGTTTAGAAGACCCGCAATAAGCGGGAATGTCGATGTTCATTTTAGTACTGTAAATTGGAATATTTTACTAGTACAAGAACTCCAACGACTGTAGAATCTGATTAGAGTGATATATCGTGTAGTCGAAATTGATGTGTTCTGAAAGAGTGTTCGTGTCGTCATTTGTGATTGATGGAGAGTTTCAGAATGTATTTCATTTCCATTTAAAGATATGAACATTGAAACTCATATTTCACTGCTGTTAACTCAGCTTTCTGTCGAGATATTTGTGCCAACCTACCCTTGATCAAGCGATGAAATGAACTGAGCAATTAATTTATTAAACATGAGTAGTCAGTTTTAAACTTCATCATTAACCTGTGATTTAATACCTATGGGTTTTCTTGAATAATTTCAGAATTTGTCTGTCTTTATAGCAACAAAAGTTTCAATACTCTACTCGCAAAAATCATCCAGAGCCACTGCAGTCCAAGTTATATCTGGACAATGAATCTGGGTATGATTTTTTCTTCCCATTCCAGTCAGATTACCCACAACGATCTGTCCCCTGCCTTCATCATGCAAGGTCGCCAAAAGGCCGCGTCGTGAGAAAAATGAGCTTTGCAGGAGGATTGTCTTTCATTGGTGTTTATTATTCCGATATATTGGTACACGAAGACGTTTATATCTTTACTTGCCTATCGCCTTGTGAGAGGATCTCGCCGAATCCACCTCCGGAGTGGTCCAAGATGGAGGCAGCGTATCCCACTGCGTTGTTATGTCCTAAAGCGTGGAATCTTAAAAATTATTTCTCACAAATTATTTCTTCTATAGTCTTAAATCTTATGTAATTATTTATATCGTCCGGCCTCCTTTCCCTTAGGTTTGCAAAGCAAATCTTTTGTTCATATAGTCTGTCACACAGTCTTAGGGTAGAGGTAACGCAAGAGTATCGACATTTTTCAGGAATATGATCTTGTTAAAAATTGTCTTCTTCGTTCCAACCTTTGACCTACGAGAAGTCAAAACAATACTTATTATTATTTTCGTTACTATTATTTGTTGTCGTTTTACAGAGGATGTTTACAATTATTTACCTGAAGCAAACCATGTTTGAGGTTATATAGTGTTCCAGCTGTTCTGTGGTTACAGTTTATGGGACATGTAATGCTATTTTCCGTAATAAATGTTCTGTACTTTTACATTAGTACTTTGAGAAGTATGTGTGAAGTGCCCAGTAAGGCTGTTGCCTGAGGTTCTTCGATTTCGTACTTTTCCATTATGTTACTGAGGTGTTTTCTGAGTGATTTTGAGTTGGCTACAGTAGCCCTCTTATTATTGTTATCACTTTTGTTTGTGCATTCCGCACGCTCCGTATTTTTATTGTAAGGTCCCCATAATTTAAAATATTTTCTGTTTCTTTCTATATCACATTCATACCTCCTGAAATTGGCAACGTTTATTAATATATATGTTCCTTTTTTCATTATCACGAACTGTTTTTTTCCGGTTTGTTTATAAGAGTGGTTCTATCGGTTTGCACTTATTTCTTCTATAATATGATTACCTTTAATGGATAATATCGATAAATTCACGAATATTAACATGGACCAGTTCACAATTCTTAGTGTACACTAAAGTACACCGCGTACTACACACCAACTAAAATCACAGTCGCAATTAATACGAATAGTAAAGAAGCATGTCCGACTTGTTTCGTTAAAAGTGTACCATCTTCATGGAGTAAAAAATATCAGTTTTAAAAACCGATTGCCTCTGGAAAGCTGTTTCTTCGGTTTGTAGCAGCTTTTTGTTGACAATATTTAAGTATATAAAAGATACAAATCTTATTGGTACACATTTTAATATTTTTGCATTTGTTGGTATTATCTGTTAAGTTGTGCATTACTGCGCGGATATAAATACTACTGTTATTACCTTTACTTCAAGACGCTATAGCCGATCATTTTTAGTTTAGTTGTTTATTAGGACTGCTGGCGTCAGTTACGGACGGTTCACGGCCATGCGTTGTAGGTTAATCTGTCAACGTATATTCAGGACCGTTGATGATAGGGGAGGGGAGAGATTTAAACGCCGAAACAGTTAGGAGCTGATAACGGACGCTAGCAGTCCAGTAAGGAAGTCAGTCGCGTACGAGTGTGGTGTAGGTGGGAGTACAGTACAAGTGACTGTTTTATTTTGATAAAATATGATTTATTTGTTTAACTGGATACAGCACGACTTTTTCAGTTTATTAACAATAAATTGAGTAAATAAAACAACAAGTAAAAAAGAAACAATTAAAACTATGTGATTCGGTGAACCACACCCGTTTCCCGAAAGACGATCACCTACCAAACTGAGAACTTCGGGACAACAAAGTTACGAAGGGTGATCGTGCAGAAAGCGTTACTGCTAAGTTTGGTGCATGCTCCTACCATCATTCCTTTTCTGATTTTGCACCTTTTTCTTTGCATATGTAAAACTGTAGCTGAACACACACATACACACACACACTCGTGCCTCTCTACGTGCTGCTCCAGTGACAGGATACGGCATGCTGCCATAATTTTTTTTTACTGTCTCGTCGAATTGATGACATAGTGTGCATTTGTTGTTTTTGTTTGTAATATATGTGTTGTGTGATATTTTATTCGTAATCCCCGATCTCGTGCTTCGATTATTATTATTAAATATTTGCTGATTTTTGATAGCTCAGTCGGAACAGGGACTGAGAATTGTAGGAGCATCCTGATTGGTCCGTTAACTACTGCTGCGTACTGGCTGTCTGTTCGCACCCCATCTCCTCTCGAATGCATACTGGGGTTTCTTTCTTCGGAGGTAAAAGAGGTCTGAGCATGAAGCTGACCACACATCCAGTTCGTGCCCAAACATGGTCCGTAGCTTGTTTATTATTGTTATTATTATTTTATTTTTATTATTATTATTGTCACTTTGTGTCCATATGTGTTTAAAGTGCATTTAATTTCTCTATTGTAAGCGTTGCGAACTAAATACTATATATTTACATGTATATACATGTATGTATATTTATATTTATTTATATATATAGTAAGCTTTGAGATTTATGCCTTATATATATATATATATATATATATAGGACATAGTTCGCAAATAGAATCATATGTGTGTGTGTGTGTATATATATATATATATATATTTCATTCTAAAGTGAAAACTAATTTTTGCTTAGGGGTGTACTGAAAAGAGGGGATGTTAGAAAAAATAGTAGTTTGGAGGAGGGAGGAAATGCGAAACCGATATCGGAAAACAATTTTTCTTTTGAGCTGGGATTTTCTGTCGCAGTTTCTCTTTTCTACATGTTGATGCCCAAAAGAGACCTGGTATTGTGTCGGTGTTGTGTACCTCAAGTTCTGTTCTGAAACAAGCACTGTCTCTTTCACTTCAACTCTCGCTGGATCTATACGCTTACTCCGTCGCTCCATTCTGGTATTGCTGCTTAGGGAACTCTAATACACAGTTCCTGAAAGCCATATTGCAGTTACAAACACCCTGGAGTGTGTTCATCTGATACCACACTACATGTGATTATAAAGTCATACATCATACCTAGGTATAGGGAGACACGTGATATTCATGCAAGAATTGACATGCACTAATGGGAATTTAAGTAGTATTTCATGTTTTTGCTTATGGAATGTCAAAACAACAGACTATTCCTCCAAACAGCTCGGCAAATATTTTACCTCGACTTCTGGCGCTTAAAATTTGAATGGTCTTACGAATCAATTAGGACCTTAAGAACAGAAGAGACTTTGAATTATGTTCATGAATTATTTTTTGAATGAATGAAGATAAATATATGCATATTCGTAAATTTACTCACGAAAATCTGAAGGTTAAAGGCCCATTGGAAGGAGCAGTGTAATTAAAAGTTTGACATTCAGAGGACCGTGCATCCTGATATATTCTTATAATAAAACCAATGAGATGCTCTAATTTCTCAAATTTATTTTTGGAATGGAACTCTACATGTTTCGGACAGCTTTTCTGTCCATCATCAGGAATCTAGTACTGTATACAGAGCGATAGGTATATGTCAAACAGGTTTTGCTAACTGCTTGGTAGCGGGAACAGGATGTTCCATCCTAGCAGTACTAGATTCCTGATGATGGACAGAAAACCTCTCCGAAACGTGTAGAGGTCTATTCTAAAAATAAATTTGAGAAATTAGTGAATCTCGTTGGTTTTATTATAAGAATATAATTTGGAGTATTGTAAGGATGAGAACTGGCACAGCTTGGCTCACGGCTCGGTTAAGTGGGTGGCCGTTGGCAACAAAATGAACATTCCTGATAGGAAAATTGTCCGCTACCTGAGTAACGGTAGTGTCCTCAAAAAAGATTTGTTCTCCAGTAAGAGAAATACACGTACTCCCCTACTGATCGGATTTGCGGCTGCATACCGACCGTACCTGTAGTCCTGTATTAATCTACCTGTCCTCTCTTATTAATCGTACTTGGATCAGTTACTGATCGTATTTACACTGCCGTACTGATCGTAATTTTACTATTGCACTGATCGCTCTAGTGCTCCCGTACTGACCATACTAGTACTCCGGTGCTAATCACACTCGTATTCCAGTACAAACTGGCCCTTTCTTTGTCCACGAGTATTACTTGTTAATTCTTCTCTGTAGCCCTTACTTGTGTGTCAATACGCTCCAGTCTCATTTCTTCTGACGCCGCTTGTGATAACAAGAAGTGTGTTGATTTCTGTAGCCGGAAATAGGCAGTTGTGTTCCAGTCGGTTGCACATCCTTTCGAAATGCTCTGTTGATGGCTTGACATGTATAAAAATCGTATACTGAAATATACATTACTATCCGTGGTGTTAATTTAATGTTTACTAAGATGATTATTGAAAATCTGATAGAATTATAGTCTGTTACATTTACAATCAGATTTGTTTCTCATCAAATATTTAACAAGTTCACAATGTAGCAAAATAAAGAGGTAGTGGAATGATAAATATACGTTATTTCATGTAAGAATTTTATGCACGATGTGTCGTTGTTTGGCGAAATTGTTGGGTGCAGAATGAATTTCATGTAAGGTAGGAGTGTAGAGTATTTGACGTAACATCTGTGTGCACTAGGAACACATCAAGAGCACTGCATTTCCGATTCAACAAATTGCTACTGTAATAATAACACCACGCCCCTCCGGGAAGGACAAACTTCACCACCCCGCTCCCTACTAACCCTGGAGACAGGCCAATTAAAACAACAACGTATACATGGAGATCTACAACCAAATACATTTAAATAATGCAATTGAAGCGTGCATTACAATTACAAATGATTTTCATTTGATTGGAATCGATTTCCAAATTAATTTACTTGCCAGGCTTTTAGTACATTCGATAGTGCAGCTATAGTTACAGAATCCACAAATATTTATTTTAGAAATAAAACCCTCTGCGGTTTTCATTGGAATGCCATGTTACTGCCCATTTTTCATGACACTGGCTATATGATACATCTCTAAATGTTTGCATTCACCGAAAAAAAAAATTTTTCGTTCTACACCTCAGAAGAAAACTGCAAACTCTAACAACATTCCCGACAAATTTTTATAAACATGTGTTATTTTCACTTGACCTATTAATTATTAAAAATTCTCATATTCTACGGATAGACAAGTTGCATTACGGTTTTGTGGTTTATAGACTCGTCCTAATTTACCTCTCAGGTCTAGTATTGAATAACTATGTAAATTGAGGTTACATTCAGTTAGGTTACAATAGAGGTGGTATGTTTGTGTTGCCTAAGATTTAGGAGAAACATTTTGCATGATCTCAGGTCACACTGGGCCCTGAAATTGCTATTACCTCTTAGTGTTATCTTGTATTTGTTATGATTCGGTCAAATGTGTGTTTTACATGTACAATATTTATTACCATTTTGTTGCGCAGTATTTACATCTGTTATTAATTACTGATCCTGAGAGATTTCGGCTGTAATTCCTGGTCATCTTCAGGGAACTAGCAAGTTTCATCTACGTATACGGTTTATGTGGTAACTTATGCGAAAATCGGAAGAATAATTAATGAAAAATGCTAATATTTTGCAAAACGTTAATAATAAATATCGTATATGTAATACAGTTGCACGGAAAATGTGTAACGTTCAATATGTACTTGTGTATCTTGGTTGTTGTATATTTTATTTTATATTTCTCTGTTGTGCCTCTAACGCACTTATATCTGTTCTGCCAGCACAGTAATATTATAGAATATTAATATTATACGTTATTATTATTATTGAGATTATTTAATGTTTTACCGGATATTTCTTCTAGATACTCAAGGTGTGAGCCAGAGAGGTTTGAAGTATATTATTATTATTATTATTATTATTCTCGCCTGTTATTGATTAGGTGGCGGTCTTCTAGTAAGTCCGGATCTCAACAAGAGATCAAAGCTATTTACTCCAGCACTTTATGAATGCTGTGTGCAGTTCGCATTGATGTGATCTTCTTTAGTTCTATGACCGAAGGGTGACCTTGGAGCAACTGAAAGTTCTGATCTAATTCCTTCTTAAATTTTCCTAATTCTTCAATTATAACTGGCACAATTTTTTTCCTCGCATTCCACATCCTGCTGACCGCGATCCTCCGAAGAACACGTGTGTTGAGTATTTGATTATTGGTAAGCTGTTATCAAACTCTCCGTTTCTCCGTTTAGGCCTGAGCTACACAAATACACCGAGGAACTTTCTTAATCTACTGATGATCTTTCAAAATCCCGATAGAATTGTCCATGCATTGGTTTTCTCTTGAGTTCTTCTGCTTTCTCCTTTTCAGTCCTGAACTTGATCCTTGATATACTGGGGAGCAGATTCTTGTTTCTTATAGTTTGGTTTTATTATATTAGCTTATGTTTGCAGAGAGTATTTGGTTTTTCCAGCGTAATATCTTTGCAGTAATCTGGTACGACTATCTTTGCCTTGTTTTTTGTACAATCTGAAACCAACAATAGCAGCAATAATCGGGCTTCAGTCCGACCAATCCACCTTCACCATTTCGTCTTTTGATGTAGAGTCTGTTGTTGGCCTTCGGGTGCTGGATTCCTTCAATAGTTACACGTTTTTTTCATTTTATTATTATTATTATTATTATTGTTATCTATGGGTGGTGATGGTAATATTCATTTTTCAATTTTGTTTTATTCTTTACCCATAGTCATTTATGTTATCCTTGTATTCGTAAGCGTAAGACATTTATGCATGGTTTCAGAAAACGTAGTGTCTATTAGTGCAATTCGGTTGCCAACCGTCACACTTTAACACTTTCGGTGAATGTTGAAAGACAAACTGATCTTTTTTACTGAGTTAAGCACTGTCTTTGATGTTATTTGTGACCCCTTACTTATTTGTAAGCCCTGTTCTGCAAGAATGTGGGATGTGAGAAATGGATACAAGATTTAGTGGGAACGGTAGAGAGAGACTGTCTTGGTATAAGAATACGAGTAGTAATGGATTTTACGGAAGTAGTGCGTGAGAGTGGTAACTGATTGGAATCCTTTTCTGGACAAAAGTTGTTTTTCTGTTTTTGTAAAGACGATCATAAAATTTCAGTTGATATTATGCGTGGTAATTCGTGTAGCAGCTGGCCGATTGCCAGATTGTCAAGAATAGTCTTATTACATTGAGATTTAACGTAAATTCATGTTTATTTATGGGCCTTAACTTAGGTACATGCATCAAGCTTATCCTTAATATTTTATCTGCGGTAAATTTCCATAAAAGTAGGTCAACACTCTAGGACCCTTCAAGCTTGAAGCATAAACATGAAACACTCAGGAAATGGGATTAATAAAATGTCTGGGATCTGTATACAAACAGACCCAACGATTGTTGTCAACAAATGTATATCCCTGCCTCACACCTCTCTGGAGACATCAGCGCCTTCGAAGAGTCCCTGTAGAGTTTTCCTTATCTGCAATTCCCTACTCTTTGCCGTAACAGTTGTGAGGTGGCGGGAAGAAAACCCTCGTTCAGGAGCTGAAGAAAATTCGTTATGTACTGGAAGACACAAGGGGCCATCTGGGACCATAAGAGAGGAGGTTGGGTGAGATGTGGAAGAGACAAACGACAGCTTAGGCTAGGAGTGGGGGCGTTAGACTAGGAGACAAGGGAGGAAATAGCTGAAGTGAGTTTTTCGCACAAACACAAACAAAAATGTTGATCTTTGTGCATCTTTGGTACTACAATCTTTTGACATTTTCTGTGCCTTCTTCTTTTCTATTTACAATGCTGTGGAGACGTCATAAGGGAGAAATCACCTCACTTCCCTTCCATCACCCTTACTAAATATAAAAAAAAGTTGCTGAATAGTCTAAAAATCGTGTGATTTCCTCCGCTTCAATAAAAATGATGCACTTTTCAACTTTGCATATAAACCATATCGATTCCATAAACTGGCAGTTGTTGGACATGTTGCCTCAAAAGAATATTACTTCTAAAGCGAAAAGGTGTGAAATGTGATCATCCTACCACTGTCGAGGGTAAACCTCATGTCCAAAATATTTTTAATTTCGATTAAATTGAATTTTATCTGTACAAAAATATGTTTACTGATGAGAGCAGTTAATGGGAAACAATAACAAAACAGAGGATTATTTATACAATACATATTTTACACAGTACAAGTTTTACGAAAGGCAGTCCGATGCGTGATATCATTTCTTCCGCAGTCTGTCTTTCAAAGAGCGTTCTCAACGCAGTGCGATCCAACGCTTTCTCCTTCAATGTCCCTTATCCTATCGTTTCCTTAAGGTCATTGAGTAGCTGTTTACGTCTTGTTCCTCTTCTTCCCGTCCATTCTATCTTTCTCTCAATAACTTGCTTCAAAGACAGTTCATACGCAAGTTATGACCAATCCAGTGAGCCTTCCTTCGTTTTATTGTACCTACGATATTTCTTCCTTCCTTCACTCCATGTAATACTTCTTTCTTCGCACAATCGATCTGACTGGTGTTCTCCTTCCTTCTCCAGCACCACTTTTAAAACTCTCAAGGCATTTCTGATCTATTTTTAGAAGTAACCAAATTTCAGCACCATAAAAACATATGCTTCGAATGTAGCAGTGCACTGTTTTCACTGTTAGCTCAGGAGAGTCCTGTCCTAAAACTTTCCCCAAATTTAACTATATCTTGACCCCTGTAGAGGACGAGATTTAATGTTAATTTATAGATTTTTTAAGCTCGTGGTTCCGTACATAGTAATTCAATGTGAATAAAAATCCAACAGATGCAACAGTATGCAGATATTTATTTACTGCAAAGCTATCTACATGTTTCGCGTGTCACAGCACCCATCATCAGGAGTATTAAAAACTGTACCCGCAGCCTCCGGTACAGGTCATAATACTGGTGCAGCTACTTCCCTCCAACGTGGCC
>Ga0123355_10013330_pt1 | contig 12786 bp, 13 predicted proteins | sample TergutEmb28metaG_3_FD_89872 | JGI IMG/M metagenome (GOLD analysis project Ga0123355, IMG submission 89872) | Embiratermes neotenicus P1 segment gut microbial communities from Petit-Saut dam, French Guiana - Emb289 P1 | ecosystem: Host-associated > Arthropoda: Insects > Digestive system > Gut ...
AGCCGGCCGCCTCGAGCGCCCGGATCACGCCGATCCCGCGCAGCCGACGTTCGAGGTGCGCGAGCGCGTCCTCGTTGTCGAGGTCGTAGCGGGCCACGAGCCGCTCGACGCCGTCGCCGCTGACGCGGAAGCGCCCGGGTTCGACCGCCGTGACGCTGAAGCCCCGGCGGGGCGTCGGGCGGAAGACACGGTGCTCGGACAGCGAATCCAACGTCCCATTTTCGCCGGTGGCCAGCGAGCCACCGGCGAAACCAGACCCCGTGCCGTCCGTCAGCGGTATCGAGCGAAGCAACGTACTCGCCAGCTCGTCGAGCCCCTGCCGAGTGGCCGAGGAGGTCAGCAGCACCGGGGCCTCGGCGCCGAGCCGTCGCTGCCAGTCATGCCGAGCCCGGCGGGCGGCCTCGCCGTCCACGAGATCGGCCTTCGACAGCGCCAGGATTCGCGGCAGGCCAGCCAGCCGCGGGTCGTGCAGGGCGAGCTCCCGCTCGACCACGGCGTGGTTGGCGACCGGGTCCGAACCATCCAGCGGCGCCAGGTCGAGCACGTGCACGAGCAGCCGCGTGCGTTCCACGTGCGCGAGGAAGTCGTGCCCGAGCCCGGCGCCCGCGCTTGCCCCTTCGATCAGCCCGGGGATGTCGGCGATCACGAGCTGGCGGTCGCCCTCGTGGAGCGTGCCCAGCACCGGCTCGAGCGTCGTGAACGGATAGCCCGCGACCTTCGGCGCAGCTCGAGTGAGACGCGACAGGAGCGAGGACTTGCCGGCGTTGGGAAGCCCTACCAGGCCGACGTCGGCCAGCAGTTTCAGTTTCAGCGTCAGCCAGCTCTCCTCGCCGCCGAGGCCGCGCTCGGCGAACCGCGGGGTTTGATGCGTGGGCCCCGCGAACCGGCGATTCCCGCGCCCGCCGGAGCCGCCGTGGGCGACGACGGCGCGTTGACCGGGACGAACGAGATCGTGGGCGCTGCCGTCGGCTTCGACCAGCACCTCGGTTCCGGGCGGAACCGGAATCGTCAGCTCGTCGCCGTCGGCGCCGTGGCGCTGGGCCCCCTGGCCGTGTCCGCCCCGTCGCGCCTTGAAGTGAGAGCGGCGGCGGAAATGCTCGAGGTCGCGGTAGGAGTCGTCGCAGACGAGCACGACGTCGCCGCCGCGGCCGCCATCACCGCCGTCGGGCCCGCCCTTGGGCACGTGCGCCTCGCGGCGAAAGCTGAGACAGCCGTCGCCCCCGGCTCCCGCCTGAACGTGGATTCGGGCGTGGTCCCTCATCCGCAGAGCCATCCGTACCCCGGAATAGCCTTCGCACCTGCACTCGCGGGTGGAAGACCAACTCCAGAGGAGGTCTCAGCAGTGGCATCAACAATGAAATCGATATGGGACGACTTCGCGAAGTTCCTGACCAAGGGGAACCTCGTGACGGTCGCCGTCGCGTTCGTCATGGCGACCGTGTTCGCGGCGGTCGTGAAGTCGCTGATCGTCGACATCATCACGCCGATCATCGCACTGATCTTCGGCCAGCCGAACTTCGAGCAGCTGTCGTTCAGCATCAACTCGAGCCACTTCCTGTACGGCGACTTCATCAACGAGCTGATCACGTTCGTGTCGACGGCGGCGGCACTGTACTTCTTCGTCGTCAAGCCCTACGACTTCTACAAGTCGCACAAGGATCCGACCGTCAAGGACTGCCCGGAGTGCACCTCCGAGATCCCGGTCGAGGCCAAGCGGTGCCCGCAGTGCACCGCCGTGTTGGTGGCCTAGCCGCTACTCGGAAGCGACCGAGATCACCCGGCCGCGACGGCCACGGGTGAACTGCACGGTACCCGCCGACTTCGCGAAGATCGTGTCGTCCTTGCCGATGCCGACGCCGTCACCCGGCTTGAAGACGGTGCCGCGCTGGCGCACGATGATCTCGCCGCCGGTGACCGTCTGGCCGGCAAACACCTTGACGCCGAGCCGCTTTGCGTTGGAATCGCGCCCGTTGCGCGAGGAGCCGAGCCCCTTCTTATGAGCCACCTAGCTTGATCTCCTTGATCTGGATCCGCGTCAATTCCTGACGGTGACCGTTGTGGCGCTTGTAGCCGCGCTTGGGCTTGAACTTGACGACGCGGAGCTTGGGCCCCCGCTCGTGCCCGAGCACCGTGGCGCCGACGGCGACGCGCGAGATCTCCTCGCCGTCGATCACCTCGGCGCCGTCCACGTAGAGCAGCGGGGTCAGCGAGACCTCGTCGCCGTCCGCCGCGGCCAGACGCTCGACGAGCATTGTCTGGCCCTCCTGGACGCGGTATTGCTTGCCGCCTGTTTTGACGATTGCGTACATGTTCAGTCTTTTGAGGAAGATGGACCGGCGGCCGCGGTCGCGCCCGCCTTCGCCGTCGAACGGCGGCGTCCTCCCCGCCGGCCGCGACGCCGTCCAGTCGATTCTAGGACATCCTCGTCGGTTTCTTCGGGAGCGGCGCCATTGCGCGCGCCGGCGCCCTCTCCGGGCACGTCGATCAGTCGTGCGACAGCCGAGGTGCGGCCGACCTCCTCGATCCGCACAAGGCGCTTCTCGCCGACCGCCGAGGTCGCGTCCTTGACCGAGATGATGTAGCCGTCGACCTTCGCGACGGCGTCGCCGGGGCTGTACATGTGCGGCTCGACGATCTCGACGTGGACCTCCTCGCCCTCGCGGAACGGGAGCGCCCGTTCCAGCACGTGCTCGCGGTCCGACTCCATCAGCACCGCGAAGTGATCGAGCGGCAGCCCCTCGGAGCCCTCGAAGTGGAACCACTTGCCCGTCTCGGCCTCGATCTGATGCAGCACGCGGGCCCCACCCGAGGTGAACTCGGAGCTGACCCGCGGATTCATCTGCAGCAGCAGCGCCTCGGCGTCGGTGCTGAGGGCGAGCTCCCGCATCCGCCGCTCGAACTCGATCGCGATCGTCTCCTCGGATTTGATCACGCCCTCACCGTCGCAGGTGGGGCAGGGCCTGGTCATGATCTCGCGGACGCCCTCGGTCACGTTCTGGCGGGTCATCTCGACCAACCCGAGTGGCGAGATCTCGACCACGAACGTCTTCGTCCGGTCCTCGTCGAGCGCCTTGCGCAGCGTCTTGAGGACGGCGTCGCGGTTGCGGGCCCGCTCCATGTCGATGAAGTCGATGACGATGATCCCGCCGATGTCACGCAGGCGCAGTTGCCGGACCACCTCGTCGGCGGCTTCGAGATTGATCTTGGTGATCGTGTCCTCGAGCTTGGCGCCCTTGCCGCGGCCGATGAAGCTGCCGGAGTTGACGTCGATCACGGTCAGTGCCTCGGCGTAGTCGATCATCAGGTAGCCGCCGCTCGGCAGCTCGACGCGCCTGTCGAGCGTCGACTCGAACGCGCTGTCGACGCCGAAGGCCTCGAACAGGGGCCGCTTCTCGTCCCACAGCTCGACGTGCTCGACGAGCTCCGGCGCGGTCCGCGTGAAGAACGACACCAGCCGGTGGTGCTGCTTCTCGTCGTCGACGATCGCGCGCTCGAACTCGACCGAGTAGATATCGCGCACGACCCGCACCGACAGGTCGGCCTCCTGGAAGACGAGCGCCGGACCGGTCGTCTCGGCAACCCGCTTCTGCAGGACCTCGTTGAGCTTGAACAGATAGCTCAGCTCGCGCTCGAGGTCGTCGCGCTTGGCGCCCTCGGCGGCGGTGCGGATGATCGCGCCGGCTCCCTTCAGGTCGAGCTTCGCCGCCTGCCTGCGCAGGCGCTCCCGCTCCTTGTCGTCAAGCCGGCGGGAGACGCCGACCCCCTCGCCATACGGTGCATAGACCATGTAGCGGCCGGCGATCGTGAGGTCCATCGACAGACGCGCGCCCTTGGTCTTGAGCGGGTCCTTGACGACCTGCACGACGATCTCCTGGCCGGGCTTCAGCATGTCGGTGATCTGACGCGTGTCGCGCGCCCCCGCCCGGCCGCGGCGCGGCGCCTCGACGCCGGGCATCACGATCTCGTCGACGTGCAGGAAGCCGTTCTTCTCGAGCCCGATGTCGACGAACGCGGCCTCGAGTCCGGCGAGGACGTTGTCGACCCGGCCGAGGTAGATGTTGCCGACGATCGAGCGAGCGCCGCGGCGCTCCAGGTACAGCTCCGCGACCCGGTAGCCGGCGGCAGGGTTGGCAGACCGGCGGCGGCGTCGTGTGGTCCCGGTCGACGGCTTCCGAGCCGGTACGGTGCCGGTTGCCTCCAACAGCGCGACCCTGGTCTCACCACGGTCGACGCTAACGAGTACTTGTTTCTTCAATTGTCCTTCAGTCCTTTGTGAAATCGAAAACTGTGCGGCCTGCGGCCGTCATATAAGTAGTGCTCTGGCCTTCGTGGAGGCGGCGATCCGGGCCTGCGCGTGGATCGACTGCAGCAAGCCGATCGCCAGGAAGGTGACGATCATCGACGAGCCCCCGTAGCTCAGCAGCGGCAACGGCACCCCCGTCACGGGCATGATCCCGATCGTCATGCCGACGTTCAGGAACACCTGGAACATCAGCATCGCGAGGATGCCGCCGGCGATCAGCGTACCGAACAGGTTCTTTGACATCGTCAGGATCCGCAAGGTGCGCCAGATCAGCAGTGCGTAAAGGGACAGCACCAGGGCTGCCCCGGCGAAACCGTAGGTCTCGCCGACGACGGAAAAGATGAAGTCGTCCTGGTCATTGGGAATGAAATTGAATTTCGCCTGCGTCGCGCCCCCGACCCCGCGTCCGGTCTTCTCGCCGGAGCCGATCGCGATCAGCGACTGGTTCAGCTGATAGCAGGTCGCGTCGTTCGGACCGCAGGTCCGCGGCGGATCGAGGAAGGTCGTCAGGCGCTGCTTCTGGTAGCTCTTGAGCACGTTGATCCCAACATTAGGAGCGACGGTCAGGACCAGCGCGATCGCGACCACGAACAGCGTGGCCAGCGCGGTGATCTGCTTCCAGTTGGTGCCGGCGAAGAACAGCACCGCGGCGGCGATGATCACGTACACCAGACCGGTGCCGAGGTCAGGCTGCTTGATCACGATCATCGCCGGGATCAGCGCCAGCAGCATGATCAGCGCGGTCGTCCGCCGCTCGTACAGCCGCCGCCCGCGATCGACCATGAAGCCAGCGAGCGCCACGATCAGCAGCACCTTGCCGAACTCGGACGGCTGGAACTGGAAGAACGGCAGCGGGATCCAGCGGGTGGCCTGGCCGGTCGCCGCGGACGGGGCGGTGTGCACCGCGAAGACCGCGAGGTTGGCGAAGATCACGATCCCGTAGAGGACATGGCGATATTCGCGCAGGCGCGAGTAGTCGAAGCGGCTGATCACCAGCGCCAGCACCAGCCCGACGCCGGCGAACATCGCCTGGTGCTCGTAGAAGTAAGGCGTGGCCGCCCCGTGCAGCGTCAGCAGCGAGCAGCCGACGAGCCCGAACGCGGCGATGAACAGCAGCGGATCGAACCCCAGCAGCGACACCCTGGCCATGCCCGCCGCGGTCTCCTCGGTGGGGGTTAGTGGAGTGACCGCGCTCACAGCGTCGTCGACTGTCCCTTGATGAACGGCCCCGGCTTGCCGTAGAACCACTGCGACAGGATCTGCCGCGCCACCGGTGCCGCGGCGACATCCCCGAAGCCACCCCGCTGGACGGTGACGACGACCACGATCGGCTTGCTGGTCGCGCTCGCCGGCACGAAGCAGGCGTACCAGCCGTAGTCGGGCTGGCCGTTGTACTGGGCGGTACCGGTCTTCCCGTAGACCTGCTGGTGGAAGCTGCCCATGACGTCAGCGGAGGTGCCGCCCGGCAGCGACGCCGCGTCACGAAGTCCCGACCGGATCTCGTCCAGGTAGGACGGGTTGATGCCGAGCTGCCGCCTGGGCGCCGGGTCGATCTTCCGGATCAGGTTGCCGGTGCTGGACTCGACGTCCATACCGAGGTGCGGGGTGATGATCGTGCCGCCGTTGGCCAGTGCCGAGTACACGACCGCGAGCTGCAGCGGCGAGACCTGGACGTCACCCTGGCCGACCGCCATGTTGACGTTGTCGCCCTCGGTCCACGGCGTCCCGTCGGCGATCCCGCAGCCGCCCTGCGAGGCGGGGTGCTTGGGGTGGCCCTTGAACGGACCGGTGGCTCGCTCGCACTGAACCTCCTCCTTGTTGCGGGCGGCGCGCCACGCGGGCGTCGGACGGGTGCCGGTGGTCGCTCCCGGCAGGTCGATCCCGGTCGAGCGCCCGATCCCGAACAGCTTGGCCCACTGTTGCAGCGGGCCGCCGTATGGGTGCGTCGTGGGGTCGACGTTGGTCAGCAGCCCGAGGTTGTAGAAGAACGTGTCGACCGAGAACTGGATTGCCTGCACGAGCCCGACCGCCCCGTACGAAGCGTTGCCGGAGTTGTGCAGGCAGTCGGTCGTGTGCGGGAAGCAGAACTGCCCGGTGTCGTCCCAGATCCCGGTCGGCGACCAGGCCCCGCTCTCGAGCGCGGCGGTGGCGGTGACCACCTTGAAGGTCGAGCCGGTCGGGCCGGCGCTCTGGATCGCTCGGTTCACCAGCGGGTCGCCGCTGCTCGGCCCGAACATCGCGTTGTAGTGCGACTGGGTGATCGGATGGGTGAAGACGCTCGGGTTGAACGTGGGGTTCGAGCCCATCGCCAGCACCTCGCCGTTGGTCGGATCGAGCGCGACGAAGGCGCCGCCGTTGGCGCCCGGATTGGCGGCGATCGACGTCGCCAGCGCCTGCTGGCCGACCTGCTGGAGTCGCGTGTCGATCGACAGCTTCAGGTTCTCGCCGGCGACCGGCGAGCGGCCGCGGGCTGTCTTCTCCACCTGCCCCTGAGCGTTGACCGTCACCTTCCTGGAGCCGTCGTGGCCCTGCAGGTACTGGTTGTACTCGAACTCGAGGCCCGACTGGCCGACCGTGTCGGTGCGCGGCACGCCCCTGAAGCGCGGATCGTGTAGCTCGTATTTGTTGATCGGGCCGATGGTCCCGAACAGCTGCGCCGCGGTCGTCGCCAGCGGGTAGTGGCGCAGCGACGCCTGCTGCATGACGACGCCCGGGAACTGGCGCTGGCGCTCCAGCAGGTAGCCCTGGACGGCGCTGGCGACGTCGGTCTTGATCGTGACGTCGGCGTAGGAGACCTGCGAAACCCCCTGGGCGACCAGGCATGGGATGTACCCCAGCCGCTCGTGGGTGACGAGCGGCTGGCTGTTGACGATTTCCACGATCTTGCAGGGCTGGCGCTTGGTCGAGACCGACAGCACCCGCGCGAGCTTGCGGTACAGGACGAAGTCGGCGTGCGGCTGGTGCAGAACGTTGTTGTCGGCGAGGCTGACCGGCACCGGCAGGCTGGCGGGCGAGATGTCGACGACCGGGACCAGCCTCGACCCGACCATCACGTTGCCGTTGCGGTCGAGGATCTCGCCCCGGGGCGCCTGGATCGATTCTGATCGCACGAAGTTGACCGCCGCTTCGCTGACGTACTTGTTGCCCGACAGGACCTGGAGGTACCAGAGGCGGAAGAAGATGATCGCGAACATCACCAGCGCCGCGGTGCCGACGATCGCGACCCGCAGCGCCAGCTGTGGCGTCATCGGCTGCGTGCGCTCGTCCTGCGGTGGCGGCGTCATCGCTGCCTCGCGGATCCGAGCCGCTGCGACGGTTGCTGCAGCGGGCTGAAGTCGCCGGTCGTGTAGCTGCGCCGGCGCCGGCTGCGCGGGTCGGCGGGCAACGCCGGGTACAGGATCCGCCGCACAAGCTCGTAGACCGGAAGCGCGATCAGCGTGTTCACCAGCACCGACATGAAGATCTGCTGCAGCAGCAGCAGGCTGACCGGCGCGTCGACGCCCAGCAGGAACTGGATCAGCGCCATCCCGAGCCCGGCGAGGGCGGTCGCGGCGGCTCCACACGCCAGCGGCACCAGCCCGTGACTCGGGTCGCGCAACTCTCGCAGCCGGCCGGACCAGTACCCGATCACGACGTACAGCAGCGACGTGACCCCGAGCGTCTGGAATAGCGCGGTGTCGACGAACAGGCCGATGAAGAAGCCGGCGATCGCCCCTGGCAGCGAGCCGCACAGGAGCCCGATCGACATCACCACCAGTGGCGTGATGTCGGCGTTGACGCCGAAGATCGAGATCTGCGAGATCGCGGCTTCCTGGATGACGACGGCGAAGAACCCGACCAGGGCGACGCGGACGATCAGCTTGACCCAGTTCTCACCCATTACCGAGGCTGGCCGAGACCGAGTGCGAGGGGTTCCGGGTGAGGATCTGCACCACGCTCAGGTGCCGCAGGTCGACCGCCGGCGCGACCGTCACCTGCTGGTCGTTGATCAGGGTGTTCTGGTTGGCGTTGGTGACCTGACCGATCGGGATGTCGGGCGGCGCGAACGATCTGACCAGATGATTGTGCGGATCGCTGAAGCCGCTGGTGACGACCTCGTCGCCGACGTTGATCTGGGCGTGCGGCGGCAGATACTGCAGCAGCAGGCTCCCCTGCTCCCCGATCGCGGGCTGCAGGATGCCCGAGTCGCTGCGGCTGCCTCCCTCCTCGACCAGCGCCCCGACGGCGAACTTCGGAGCCGTCAGCAGCGTCACCACCGCATAGTCGGAGCCGACCGTGGTCACGTCGCCGACGAGGCCACCCGCTCCGGCGCCGGAGCCCGAGCCCGCGATCACGACGTCGTTCAGCGAGACGCCGTCGCCTGCGCCTGCGTTGATCGTTATCTGGTCGTACCAGACCGACGGATTGGACGCGATCACGTTGGCGCTGACCGGGCTGTAGGAGTCGATGTTGTTGGCGCGGTCGAGATGCACCAGGTTGCTCAGCTGCCGGTTCTGGATCGCCTCGTACTGGTACCGGGCGATCAGCTTGTTGTCGCGCGCAAGCTGATTCTTCAGCTGCGTGTTCTCGGACGAGGCGTTGATCGTCCGCGAGAACCAGCCGGCGACGTCACGGACCGGGGACAGCACCTTGCTGGCGCCGTCCTGCACCGGCGATAGCACATCGCCGACGCCCCGCTGAACCGAATGCAGCGGGCTGTTCGGGGACTCGCCGAAGTAGGCGGTAAGAAGGATCAGGGAGACGACGACGAGCAGCGCGAGAACCGCGCGCCGGCGCCGAATTTGCTTGTCATGCACTGACTGCTCATTTCAAAGGATGCGCTCCGTCGGATCAATAGCGGCGACGGCGGTTGCGTGAATTCTTACTTGACCTGTGGATCGCTTCGAACTCCTCCAGCGACCGACCCGACCCGACCGCGACGCATGTCAACGGCGATTCCGCCAGATGAGCCGGCATCTGCGTCTCATGTCGCAGGCGCTCCTCGAGCCCCTGCAGCAGCGAACCTCCCCCGGCGAGCATGATACCCCGGTCCATGATGTCGGAGGCCAGCTCGGGTGGGGTGCGGTCGAGCGTCTCCTTGACCGCGTCGATGATCTGCGACACCGGTTCCTCCAGCGCCCCGCGGATCTCCTCGCTTGTGAGTACGACCGTCTTCGGCAGACCCGAAACCATGTCACGTCCGCGAATCTCGGCCTGCACTTCCTCGGGCATCGTGAACGCGGAGCCGATCTCCAGCTTGACCTCCTCGGCGGTCTGCTGGCCGATCAGCAGCTTGTACTCGCGCTTGACGTAATTGATGATCGCCTCGTCGAGCTCGTCCCCACCGACCCTGATCGACTGCGACACGACGATGCCCCCGAGCGAGATCACCGCCACCTCGCTGGTCCCCCCGCCGATGTCCACCACCATCGACCCGGTTGGCTCGCCGACCGGCAATCCGGCGCCGATCGCGGCGGCCATCGGCTCCTCGATCAGATACGCCTGGCGGGCTCCGGCACTGAGGCAGGCCTCCTCCACCGCCCGCTTTTCAACTCCGGTGACCCCGGAGGGGACGCAGACGACCACCCGCGGATGCGCCCAACGGTTCTGGTGGACCTTCTGGATGAAGTGGCGCAACATCTCCTCGGTGACCTCGAAGTCCGCGATCACGCCGTCCTTCAGCGGTCTGATCGCGGAAATCGTCCCCGGGGTGCGTCCGAGCATTCGCTTGGCCTCGATCCCGACCGCGTGGACCTCGCCGGTGCGGGAGTCGACCGCGACGACGCTCGGCTCCGACAGGACGATTCCACGCCCGCGAACGTACACGAGCGTGTTGGCTGTACCGAGATCAACGGCCATATCGCGGCCGCCGAACCCAGTCAGGTACGTGAAGAAACCCATTAAATGGAGAGCGAATATCGAGGACAGGCGGACGGGCGGCGAGTGAGCAAGGCCGCACCGCGCTGCCGAGTATCGTCCGCGAGCGAGTGTACCGAAGTTCCAGGACTTTTAATGTCCCGGGAGGAGCCTCGGCTGGAGCTCCAACAGCGTCGCCACCGGCAGCCCGACGACGTTCAGATAGTCCCCCTCGATCGCCGCCACGAGCGCCGCGCCGCGCCCCTGGATCGCGTAGCCGCCGGCGCGCTCGCGCCACTCGCCGGAGTCCAGGTACCAGGCGAGCGTCGGCTCGTCGAGCGACCGGAACGAGACCGCCGTCGTCGCGACCGCGGTACGGGCCGGTGTCCCTCGCCCATCGGCCAGGCAGACGCCGCTCAGCACCTGGTGGACCACACCGGACAGAGCGCGCAGAGTCGATTCGGCCTCGTCGCGGTCGGCCGGCTTGCCGTACACCGTCTCCCCGAGCGCGACCACCGTATCGACGCCGAGCACCACCGTGCCTTCGCTGTTGCTGCCTCGCGGGGCAGCAACAGCGGCGCCCGCGCTTGCCTTGCGACGGGCGTTCTCGAGCACGATCTCGGCAGGGGACCCGGCGACGACCTCCTCCACATCCGGGATCGTGGCGGTGAAGTCGATCCCGAGCTGTTCGAGGATCGCCCGCCGCTGCGGCGAGCGCGAGGCCAGGATCAGTGGCCCCACTACAGGTCTGGGAAGAACAGGCCCACCTCGCGGGCCGCCGAGTCGGTCGAGTCGGAGCCGTGGACCATGTTCTGGCCGACCGCAACCGCATAGTCGCCGCGGATCGAGCCGGGCGCCGCCTGCAGCGGGTTGGTCGCCCCGATCACCTGGCGCGCGGCCTCGACCGCCGACTCGCCCTCGAGCACCATCGCGACCAGCGGGCCGGAGGTGATGAACTCGACCAGCTCTTCGAAGAACGGCTTGCCGGTGTGCTCGGCGTAGTGCCGCTCGGCGATCTCGCGGGTCAGCGTGATCTGATTCAGGGCCGCCAGCCGCAGGCCCTTGCGCTCGAACCTGGCGATGATTTCGCCGGTCAGGTTCCGGGCGAAGGCGTCGGGCTTGACGAGGATCAGCGTGCGCTCCATCGGGGCGTTCCCTTTCGTCGATCTTCAGGTGGTGGCAGGCCGGCTCGGCGTGAAGCTCTGAGGGTCCTAGACCAGGTCTGACGGGGGTAGGCCGCCGACGGGCTGCTCGGTCGCGCGGCGGCGGCGCGAACGCCGGGCGGCCGGCGCCTCGGCGCCGACGACCTCGGTCTCGCAGTACGGACACAGCCGCCAGCTCGGGTCAAGCGGCTTGCCGCAGTTCGTGCACGGGTCCTTCAACTTGCGCATGCAGTGGGGGCACCGAACGAAGTCGTTCTCCACCTCCCGGTCGCAGTACGGGCACACGTGGAGCCCGATCTGGGCCAGCCGCGCCTCGGCAGCCTGGATCTCAAGCTCGCGCTCGCGGACGTCGTCGAGGTACTCGGGCGGGCGCACGATCATGTACACGATCGTCCCGACGAACGGAAACAGCGAAGCGATCGCCGCGCAGCCGACGAGCAGCGGGTCGGCGATCCGCCGCCGGGCGTCGGCAAACGTCCAGTAGACAAGCGCCAGCCAGATCACGACGAGGAACAACAACACTAGGTCCACGACCAGGCTCAGAGTGCTGTTGTGGATCCCGAATACCGCGAGGGGCAGCATGGATCCGCGGAGTGTAATGGCAGGGGCTACAGAAAAAGTCGGCCGAAGGCATAGCCGACGCCGAAGAAGACGAGGATCGTCACCGCGACGCTGAGCGCAACGATCCCGACCATCGTCAGAAACCGGGGGTGATTGTCGCGCTCGTCCTCGTTCACAGCATCGATGCGCGCTGGCCGTTGGATCGGTCCGCGGGCGCCAGCAGCTCCGCGACCAGATACAGAGAGCCGGTGACGACGACGACTCCGTCCTCGCCGGCCAGCGCACGGCCCCGACGCAGCGCTTCGTGCGGGTCGAGGACCGTCTCGACGGCGGCGGGCGTGTCTGCACCGGTCCGGGCGGCCGCGAGCAGGCTGGCCGGCGACAGCGAGCGCGGGTTGCGGCCGGCGGTCAGGACGAGCGCCTCGCACAGCGGCGCGAGCACGGCGAGCATCGCCGCGGCGTCCTTGTCGTCGAGGATCGAGACGACCGCGACGAGCCGGCGGCCCTGAACCACCTCCGGGAGCGCCTCTGCGAGCGCGGCGATCCCGTCGGGGTTGTGTGCGCCGTCCAGCACCGTCAGCGGCCGCTCGCCCGTCACCTGCATCCGGCCCGGGATGCTGACCTCGGCCGCAGCCGCGGCGACGGCACTTTCCTCGAGCGTCCCGAGCAGCGCCGCCGCGGCGGCGCGGGCGACCGCGAAGTTTCGCCGCTGGAACGCACCCGGCGCCGCCACGGGTACCCCAGGGTCGGGCGCGGCGCGGATCAACGCCGCACCGCGTTCACCGGCGACCTGCTCGGCGACCGCTTCCGCGTCCGGGTGCATAGCCGGGCCAAGCACGAGCGCGGCGCCGGGCTGGACGACGTCGAGCTTCTCGCGTGCGATTTCGGCGATCTCTGAGCCGAGCCAGCGGGTGTGGTCGAGTC
>Ga0123355_10013331_pt1 | contig 12785 bp, 11 predicted proteins | sample TergutEmb28metaG_3_FD_89872 | JGI IMG/M metagenome (GOLD analysis project Ga0123355, IMG submission 89872) | Embiratermes neotenicus P1 segment gut microbial communities from Petit-Saut dam, French Guiana - Emb289 P1 | ecosystem: Host-associated > Arthropoda: Insects > Digestive system > Gut ...
GTGCAAGATACACTTGGTTTGATAGACACTAAAAGCTATTTGATAATACCTATTTTCCTACGCCCTTCCGTAATATGGGGGCTTATTGGGTTCTGTGACCTTCGTGTCGAACGTGGGTTTTCGTCTAGTGATGAAATTGTTCTGCGTTCGGGTGGGTTGCTTATGGCCAACGCGCTTCTTCGCAACGAGATGACGCAAGATATTAAGTCTCGTTCAATCCAATTAAGAGCGGCTTTAAGTAACGCAGAAGCTGCTTCGCAAGCAAAAAGTAATTTCCTGTCCACCATGAGCCACGAGATGCGCACCCCTATGAACGTAGTTCTGGGTATGACAAAATTGGGACGCGATGCCGATTCCAAAGAGCGCAAGGATTACTCCTTCGACAGAATAGAAGCTGCGTCAAGTCATCTACTGGGCGTAATTAACGACGTTCTGGATATGTCCAAAATCGAAGCGGGAATGCTTAAACTTTCCGATGAACCATTCGGTTTGGACAAAATGATAGAAAATGTTGTAGCACTAAATCAATTCCGCATGGACGAGAAAAAACAAAAATTCAGCTTGTTTATTGACCCCCAAATTCCAAAAATCATTGTTGCCGATAAACAAAGGCTTGCGCAGGTTTTAACCAACCTGCTTTCAAACGCATGTAAGTTTACACCAAATCATTTGGGAATCCGTTTGGAAGCCCATTTGAAAAATCTTGCCGAACATGAATGCACCATTCATTTCCGCGTAATAGATGAAGGCATTGGGCTGAACAAAGAGCAACAAGGCAAGCTGTTTAAATCCTTCGTGCAGGCAGAGGATAGCACAACACGAAAATTTGGAGGTACGGGGCTTGGGCTTGCCATTTCCAAACATATTGTCGAACTTATGGGCGGCACTGTTTGGGTAGAATCAGAACTGGGGCAAGGTGCGACTTTCGCATTCACAATACAGGCCAAAAAGCCCGACAAAGATGAAATCGCGCAACTCTTCGCAGTAGAACCAACAGCCACCGAAGAACAGACCTTCCCAGACCGTTGCTTATTATTAGTAGACGACGGCGAAATTAATCGCGAAATTATAATCGCAATGCTAGAAGACAGCGAACTAGAAATAGTATGCGCAGAAAACGGCGGTGAAGCTTACGCCCTTTTCGCCGAGTTCCCAGAGAAATTCGACCTAGTTTTCATGGACGTTCACATGCCCATAATGGACGGCTACCAAGCAACCCAAAAAATCCGCGCATTAGAACACCCCCGCGCTAAAACCATCCCAATAGTAGCAATGACAGCAAATGTCTTCCGCGAAGATATAGAAAACTGCCTAAACGCTGGCATGAATGCTCACATTGGCAAACCACTGGATTTTAAAGCCGTTTGGAATGCTTTGAAGAAATATTTGCAATAACGTGCGGAGGGTATTTATGAAAACACAAGATGTCAAACTGTCAGAGAAGTACGCAGCAGAAAAGGTCGTATTCCATACAGCGTTATCGGAATTTGCCAAAACACTTGAGAATCATATAGCCCTTGATGGCAATTGGACTGTCAAGGGATTTATTGATGTGTTCAAAATATCTATACTATTTCGTCTGATACAAAGGTTTTATCAAAAATCCTTGAGTTGCATTTATTTCCGCATTTTTTTGACTTTGCGCGAAGTATTGGCTACATAATTGAGTTAGCAACATGCCAAAACTGGTATCCCGATTTAACATTTGTAAACAAGAACAACCACGAGATTAAATTCGCGCTGGACTTAAAAACTACGTATATCGACGAGAAACGTAAGGGATTTTGTAACGGTTTTACGCTTGGTTCGCATGGCGAATATTTTATTAATCGCGAAAGCAGTAAAAATATCCAATACCCGTATAAGAAATATAGTGGGCATTTTTGTTTGGGTATTATATATTCGCGTGTAGTTTTAACAGCGGATTTTGAATCACGCAAGTATTCCATCGATGAATTGGAGCAAATTCCATCTACAATAAATCGTTTTATTTTTTTTGCCAGTGAAAAATGGCGGATTGCAAGCGATAAAAGAGGAAGCGGAAATACTGCGAACATAGGAAGCATCAAAAACATAGATGATATTTTGAAAGGAAACGGCGTTTTCGCAAAAGCTGGCGAGGATATATTCGACGATTATTGGGCTAATTACGGTAAAATCCAAATTGAATCAAAAACAGGGGCGAGAAAAGCTATGACCTCTTTTGATGAGTATATATTATATCGCGGATTGCCAAAGGAGATAAAAAACAATGTGCGATAAAATATTTGTCCCGCCAATTAAAATACAAGGGATTAAAACAGAGGTAGTTCCGTTGATTAAACCCACTGTCAGCCTTGATGATGATGCCATTTGGATTGAGCCGTTTATGGGTTCTGCGGTTGTTGGACTTAATATCGCGCCTAACAAAGCCATTTTTTCAGATATAAACCCTCATATTGTGAAGTTTTACAATCAGCTGAATGCTAAAAAGATAACTCCCATTATTGTTAGGGAGTTCTTGGAAGAAGAAGGGGCTATTCTTACGAAAAAGGGCGGAGAGCATTATTATGCCGTTCGCGAAAGGTTTAACAAGGAACATAATCCGCTGGATTTTCTGTTTCTCAATCGCTCATGTTTTAACGGAATGATTCGATTTAATAAGAAAGACCAGTTTAATGTACCCTTTGGGCATAAGCCAGAACGGTTTGCAAAGGCGTATGTCACAAAAATTGTGAATCAAGTTGCGAATTTTGCCAACATGATGCGTGATAGAGATTGGACGTTTTTATGTCAGCCATTTGAACGTACACTTGAGTTAGCCGCCAATGAAAATACTTTTGTCTATTGCGACCCGCCATATATAGGGCGGCATGTTGATTATTATGATAGCTGGGACGAGGAACAGGAAGTTCGTTTAAAAGAGTGCTTGTTGGCGAGTGGTGCAAGATTTATGTTATCTACATGGGATTACAATAAATACCGAAGCAATCCGTATATCGAATCTATTTGGGGGGATTGCAACAAAATAACTCATGAACATTTTTATTTTGTTGGTGCGCGGGAGAGCAATCGAAACAGTATGATTGAAGCGTTACTAACAAATTATGATGTTCCAGCTTTGTAGTGGAAACATACGCTAATTTCCTTACAATCGCTAAGTGTCAAAGAAGCCATGTCAGAGGCATAGATATGGCTTTTTTGCTGTAAAAAAAACAAACTCTCACTTTATTTGCAAAAAACTCTCAAAATAGATTGACTATTGTCTAAATATTTTCAGCGTGGTACATTAGTTTCACTTAAAGACTGAAAGGAGAATTACTATGGTGCGTTATGCTACGCAAGACGATTTATCGGAAATAGAGGAATTTGACAGGCATATACCCGAAGAAATGCTTGAAAAGGCCGTTGATGATGGGCGTGTTTTGGTATACAAAAATAGCGAGGTTATTATGGGTATTGCGCGATGGAATTATTTTTGGGATAGCATTCCGTTTTTGAATATGCTGTATGTTCCCAGTGGGTATACGCGTTGCGGCGTTGGCTCGCAATTACTGAAATTCTGGGAAAGCGAAATGCAAAAACAAAAACATCGTCGTGTTTTAACTTCAACTATGTCTAAAGAAAAAGGGCAACACTTTCTTAGAAAATTCGGCTATCGTGATATTGGCAATCTCTACGACGAAGGCGAAGGGCTTGAGTTAATTCTGGAAAAACGGTTTTGAAGTTAGCAACGCCTTACGGGAAGGAATTATAAACAATGGCAATCCAATTCATACTAGGCGGAGCGGGTACGGGAAAGACATCTTATGTACTAAAGGAAATCCGCGAGAAAATGGCATACGACAATGCCGAAAACGCGCCGTTATACTACCTCGTACCCGAGCAATTTTCCCTGCAATCAGAGAAACTTTTGCTAAGTGGTGGCGAATCTGACGATTACGAAGCTGCAACGCAAGTGCAAGTACTAAGCTTTAACCGATTAGCATATCGGTTATTTGCTTCGTTTGGCGGGCCACCGGGTCAACATGCAGACGATTTAGGCAAACAAATGCTTCTGCGCAAGGTGTTATTTGAAGTAGCCGACGAATTGGAATACTACAAAAGCGCGGCAGACAAGCATGGTTTTGTATCGGAACTAACGCAAACCATAACCGAAATGAATCACTATCGCGTAAACGCAAGTGACCTACACGACCGCGCAATGCATTCCTCACCAGCACTAGCGGCGAAGCTACGAGACATGGCGTTGCTTCTAACGCGATACCGTGAAGCAGTAGCAGGACGATACCTACTAACCGACGAAATGCCAGAACTACTATGCAAAAAACTATCTGAAAACCCACAAGAACCGCTACCGCTACTAGACGGGGCATATTTCTGGGTGGACGGATTTTCTGGCTTCACGCCACAAGAGCGGCAAGTTTTGCTACATATAATGAAACGCGCCGCAAAGCTAACAATAACGCTAACCCTAGACGCAGGACGGCAAAGAACAGCAATGCAGCACCGTCTATTTAACGCCCCTCGCGAAACAAAGGAGAAACTAGAAAAAATAGCCCTAGACAGCCGCACACAAATTCTCCCACACAAGCATATGGAGCAAAACCTACGCCATCTAAACGCGACAGGGTTATCCTTTTTCGTGGAGAATTTCGGTATGCATAATCCGAAACCTTCCGCAAGCACCGAAAACATAGAATTTATCGCCGCCGCAGACAGATATACTTCCGTATACGCCACGGCGCAAAGAATCCTAGAAATGGTAAACGAAAACGGCTATCGTTTCCGCGACATAGCAATCCTATGCGGCGACCGTTCGCATTACGAAAAGATTTTACAAACGGTATTCGACCGCCTAAAAATCCCAATGTTCGTTGACACGGAAACGGATATTCTATCGCACCCGCTAACAGAAATGATACGCGCCGCGCTAGATATTCCCCTACGCAACTGGAGCTACGAAAGCGTATTCCGCTTCCTAAAAACGCGCCTAACCAACGCAACCCCAGAAACCATAGACATCTTGGAAAACTACGCCCTAGCCAACGGAATAAATTCCTACCGCTGGAAGCGACGCACCTTCACAGACGAAGCAGCAGAACACGGACGCAAACAACTACTAAAGGCATTATCTCCCTTCGAGAAAATGCGCCCAGATTCCACCGAAACAGTAAAAAATCACTCTCGCCGAATATTCGACATGCTGTACGCCTTGCGCGTACCCGAAACTTTACAAGAGTGGTTCGATAAACATATGTACAACGGCGACCCAGCCACAGCGCGTCTTCACGCGCAAATATGGCCGAAACTTTGCGAAGTCTTCGACAAGTTGGTAGAAATCCTAGGCAACGAAAAAGTATCGCTAAAAACCTTCGCCGCAACCCTAGACGCAGGACTAACACAAGTTGGGCTAGGAAGAATCCCTCCCACCATAGACCAAATTGTACTAGGTGACATTGGGCGTTCGCGCTATCCGCAAATAAAGGCAATGATTGTACTAGGCGCGAATGACGGCGTTTTGCCGCAAATCCCCACGCAAATAGGTTTATTCACCGACCACGAACGCAAAACTTTACGCAACTCCGCAATAGAACTAGCCCCCGAAAACGCCCTACGCCTAAACGAACAAAACTACAGTCTATACTGCGCCCTGTCCCAACCAAGCGAAAAACTAATCTTCATTCACGCAGAATCCCTTCCCAACGGAAAACCCCTACGCCCCGCACTAATCCTAACAAAAGTGAAAGCAATGTTCCCAAATATCAAAACAATCCCCGCGCCAATCCTTTCCGATTACGCCGCAGAAAATAGCATTTTCTTCGCGCCATCAGAGCTTTCGCCCGCGACAGTAAGCCAACTATATGGCGAAACAATATACACAGCCGCAACACGCCTAGAAGCCTTCGCACGTTGCCCCTTCGCGTACTACATGAACTATATTCTAAACGCAAAACCACGCAAGCACTACGAATTACTACCCACCGACCTAGGCAAACTATTTCATGATGTAATAGCAGGATTCACCCAACAAGTATGGGGCGATAAAGAAAAAACCGCCACCCCGCTACAAGACTTCAACCGCGACAAAATAGACAACATAGTAAACACCCTAGTAGACGGCATAGACCTAGAAAATTCAATCTTCGACAGCAGCGCGAGAAACAAACATATTTTAAACAAAGTTCGCAGAGTAGCGGCGGCATCATGCTGGGCATTATGCGAACAAATCAAACGCGGTGAATATCTTCCCGAAATGATAGAACAAGATATTCTAGCCACAATCTCCCTAGAAGACGGCAAAACCCTATCCCTATCAGGTCGCATAGACCGCGTAGACATAAAAACCCGCGACGGCACAGAACAAATAAAAGTCATAGATTACAAAACAGGCGGAAGCAAATTCAGCATAGCCGAAGCCTTGCAAGGCGTGCAACTGCAACTAATGCTATACATGAACGCAATAACAAAATCAAAAAAAACCGCCAACCCTGGCGGAGTATTCTACTTCCCAATAGACGACCCAATAATAAACGCCGACGAAGAACTAGACAACACAATCCGCGAAGAAGCCATTTATAAGTGCTTCAAAATGTCGGGAATAGAAGTATCTGCCGAAGCCACCAAACGCGGCGAAATGGATTTCAACGACTTCAAACACTTCGGACAAGAAGTAGAATCCAAAGTAAAAGAAATAGGCAAACGCATGACACAAGGCGATATAACCGCCGAACCATTTACAAAAGGTCAAAAAAATCCATGCAACCATTGCAATTATACTAGCGTGTGTAATTGTACTTAGCCACCGTAATGATGTAACTAGCGTGTTCCCCAAACTCCGTTGTGGATAACTCTAAATGTACATCAGAATCGCCCATGTGCGATAGAGGGTAATCTGAATAGATTACCAAGTAGTAAAAATCCTCTTCCCAGACAATATGCATTTCAATTTGCGATAGGTAGAGGTGGTATTCTTCCAGCGTGAGAGCGGCTTCGGTCATTATCTGGGCGTGGGGAATGCCTACATATCGTAAATGCCACGGCTCGTATATGATGTTTGTGACATCAGTTTTGGACTGCGGATAACGAATCACAAAACCGTATTTGTAACAATTATTCGCAAGCCATTGCCCCGCTTCTGTTTCCGCAAAGGCTTGCGATAACTGCCCGTTTATACTAACGTCCAACGCCAATCCAAGCTGGTGTTCACTAGACCCAGCCAGTTGAATAGATTGCGCCGCAATTACTCGCGCTTCTTCCTCCGTGCTTCCCTTGGTAATAAGCGTCTTAACCTTCTGCTCGAAGATTGCACGCTGGTATGAGTAAGTTCGGTACGCGCTTTGAAGTTGCAACCCCTTCACGCCCTCCGCTTCCATTGCCGCAAGCATTTGTACATATGCATCACGGGCAGGCTCGCGAAGTTCCGCACCCTTGTACGTTACCAAATCACAAGGGCGATAATCCGAAGGCAATGGATTATCTCGATTAACCAACCAAAGCAATCCCGTATCTATAGGAGCTTCACAAGGGTGCAAAGGGTCTACAAACATTTCGATAGATGCGCGAAGTTCCCCACCTTCATGCAGGTCGATTGTTGCCATTACCGCATATGGCAACACTGCAATCCACGCCGCCACAACAACCAAACTTATCACATACCTCATCTAAATCCTCCTAATATTACAATCACGATTTCACGGCATTAAAATCAACCCACTCAATAAAATCCTCCAAAAAAGCGGGTCAAGGGGCGCGCCCCTTGTGGGGGTATTGGGGGCAACGCCCCCAAGGTCTTAAATCTTTTGACCTTAAATCTTTATCCTTCCCTCTCTCACCATCTCTTGAAGGGCGAATACTACCCCCGCTCGTGAATGGGGCGCGGTTAGCCCGCCTTGGAAGTATACGATGTAGGGGTCGCGCATTGGTGCGTCTGCGCTTAGTTCTATTGATGAACCTTGAATGAAAGTTCCGCCTGCCATTATTACGCCGTGTGCGTAACCTGGCATGGGGGCTGGCTCGGGGGTTACGAAACTGTCTACTGGAGCGGCCTTTTGTATTCCGCGACAGAAGGCTAGTACGTTTTCGGGATTGTTTAGTTTTATTGCTTGAACTATGTCGGAACGCTCGGCGGAAACGATTGGGTTTACGTCAAATCCAAGTTTGCCGAAAACTGATGCAGCAAGAATCGCGCCCTTCACAGCGGCGGAAACTGTCTGCGGTGCGAGGAAAAGCCCTTGAATTAACGTGCGGGACATTCCCAGCGTTGGGCCAACTGCGCTGCCTAAACCAGGAGCGGTTAAGCGTTCCGCCGAAGCCTCTACATATTTCTGCTTGCCAACTACATAGCCACCACCCGCCGCAATTCCACCACCAGGATTTTTTATCAATGACCCCGCAAGTAAATCGGCTTCGATTGGCTCGTCGGTTGCTACAAATTCGCCGTAGCAATTGTCAACAAGGATTATTGTATGCGGAGAGCGCGAGCGTATACATTGAATTAAATCGTTAATTTCCGCCACCGTGAAAGATTTTCGCCACGAATAACCTTTCGAGCGTTGAATCGTTACCATTTTCGGCTGTGATTTTAATATTTCGGCGATTGCTTCATAATCAAAATCGCCGTTTTCGAGTAGTTCCGCTTGCTGGTAAGTTATTCCGTATTCCGCAAGCGAACCCGAAGCGGGACGGATTCCAATTACCGATTCCAGAGTATCATACGGCTTGCCCACAGGCGAAAACAAAACATCATTAGGGCGAAGATTCCCAAACAACGCCGCCGCAAGCGCGTGCGTGCCAGAAATTAACTGCGGCCGAACCAACGCCGCTTCCGCGTGAAAAAGCGCGGCAAAAATTTTTTCCAAAACCTCGCGCCCTTCGTCGTGATAACCATAACCAGTAGAATCATTAAAATGCGAATCGCTTAGTCTCGAATTTTGCATAGCATTTAAAATTTTCATTTGATTCACTGCGGCAGTTTCGTCCACCTTTGCAAAAAGCCCGAATAATTCCTGCTCCGCTTCCGCCACAAAAGAGGCCACTTGGGGGTTTATTCCCATGTGGCCAGACAAATATTTATACATTATGATTCTCCACTCTGCCCCAAGTTTGTTATGTTTCTAAGAGGCACGATTGTAGATATTGCGTGCTTATACACCATTTGCTGCTTACCGTCGCTTTCCACAATTACAACATATGCGTCAAAATTACGAATCTGACCGCGTATCTGAAATCCGCTGGTCAAATAGATTGTGACAGGCATGTTTTCCTTTCGCACCGCGCTAAGTAACTGGTCTTGGTAGTTAAATGCCATAGTAATTCCTCCTAATTTCTTCGACGAACTCGCCTTTCCGAAATGGATAAGTTCGTCATTCCTAAATTGTACAATCTCTTTATAGCCTATTACAGACATTGCCGCAAGACTTTTTTTAAAGATTAAAGATTAAAAGATAAAACCGTGGGGGAAACTTTTGTGAACAAAAGTTTCCCCCACACCCCCTTCAAAAAACTTTTTTATTTGCAGGCTTTACATGAGTGGAAATTTGACGAAGCTATACAGCCGCAAAAAAATGGGGTCAAGGGGACTGTGTCCCCTTGCAGGGGTATTGGGGACAGCGTCCCCAAGGTCTTAGCTCTGCACTAGCGGTATATGGCAAATAATTGTTGTGCCTGCGCCTTCTGTGCTTTCTACTGTGATTTTTCCGTTGTGGTGTTCGGTTATGTGCTTTACTATGGAAAGTCCTAATCCTGTGCCTCCTGTTTTTTTTGAACGGGAACTGTCTACACGGTAAAATCTCTCGAATACGCGTTGTTGATGCTCTTTGGAAATTCCTATGCCTGTGTCGGTTACTGTGATTTTGCACCAGTTTGGTTCTTCGCTTAGATGCAAAGTTACGTTGCCGCCATCTTTGTTGTATTTGATTCCGTTGTCTATTAGGTTGAACATTAATTCGTCTAGTAGGCGGCTGTTGGCTTTTAATATTAGTGGTTGCCCTTCAAGCTTGATTGCCACAGAACGCTCTGTGGCTTTTTCGTGCAACGCGGTTATAACCGATTTTGCTAGTTCGTAAATATCAAATATGTCGAAGTTCTTCTCTGCTTTTTTTTCGTCAAATTCGGATAGCCTAATTATATCCTCGATTATATTAATCAAGCGTTGTGTGTGTCCTGAAATTTTGCTGGAATATGTTGATACATCTTCTGGTTTAATCATGCCGTTAGCTATCATTTCCGATAATGCGGAAATGGTTGTTAGTGGCGTTTTTAATTCATGCGATACATTTGCGGTAAATTCTCTGCGCTGTGTTTCTGCTTTAAACTGCTCGGTTGTGTCTAGGAAAAAAATAATTGCCCCGTGACTGCTTTCATACTTTTTCCTATAAAACAGTGCCATATCCGCCCCGCAACAATCCTGCAAGTTTGCACTATCTTCGTAGGGCGAATGTGGCACTGTTTTGGCGGAAAAAGTATCATTGCTTATTACGGGATTTAGATATACATTGTACACTCTGTCGTTTCTGGTGATACTTGTTTCCAAATGCGCACCCGCTAAACATTTTTTTACGGTTTGCGCAAATTCGGGGTCGCGGTAAATATGCTGGATATTTTTTTGTATAATATCTTTGGTTCTTCCGAAAATATCTAGCACACTTTTGTTTACTGCCATTACTAATCCTTTTTCGTCTAGTATTACCAAGCCTTCGCGCATGTTTGCTATTATTGCTTCTATTGTTTCGGCGCGGGTTCTCAGTGTCATTAGTTGGCTGGATATTTCGTGCTTTTGATGCTCGATTTTTTTGATGTATGGCCATAGCTCTTCGTATAAAAACTCGGCAGATACTGTTGTGGTTTCAAAATCAACCTCGGAAAGTGGTTTGATTATTTTTCTGGTTAATCGATGGGCAGTTACATGGGCTAATACCAAGATGATTATAGTCACCACAATCAAGGCGGGTAGGGTTGATGTAAACACTTCGCCCAAACTGTAAAGCGTGCGCGAAAGACGCAAAACACTTCCGTCTTGTAGGCGTATGGCATAGTAAAAAGTTTCTGCACCAAATGTATCTGAACGGCGTATGGCTTCCCCGCTTCCATATGCTATTGCTTGAATAAATTCTAAACGGTCGCCGCGATTTACTGTAAAATCTGTTCCTGCGTGGGTGTCTGATAACACCCAGCCGTCTGGCGAAATAATTGTCAAACGAGTACCACCGCTGGTTAAATTAGGAACGAATGCATCATGATTAAGTATGCCCGCGACAAGATACGCCTTATCTCTGATTGCCGCCCGTTCATGGGTTTGCGCCGCTCTAAAAAACAGCACACCAAATGATAATGCCAAAACCACAATGCAAATTAAAATAACTCCTGCGAAATTCCAAAAGATGCGTTTTTGCAAAGTTATTCCCCCAGTTTATAACCGACATTACGAATGGTTTTTATATGCTCGCCAGCTTGCGTAAGTTTTTTTCGTAAGGATTTAATATGCATGTCTAGTGTGCGGCTTTCGCCTTCAAAGTCGTAGCCCCATACCGTTTCCAAAATTTTATCCCTGTTTAGAACAATGCCCGCGTTTACTAGCAGATAATGCAGTAATTCGTATTCTTTAAATGTTAGCGTGATTGGTGTGTCGTTTACGGTCACGGCGCGACTGGTGTGGTTCATTTGTATGTTTTGGTACGTTAGATTTTGCGAATTTGTTGGGGTGTTTTGTGAATAAACACTTCGACGCAACAGGGCTTTTACGCGGGAAATTAACTCCATTACGCCAAATGGTTTTGGTAGGTAATCATCCGCGCCTAAGTCCAGACCCTTTACCTTGTCGTGTTCGCTGCTTTTGGCGGTTAGCATTAGTATAGGCAGCGTTTGAAAGCGGGAAGTCTGCCTTAGCTTTTTTAGAATCGTTAAGCCGTCTTCGCCTGATAACATTATATCCAAAATAACCAAATTAGGCGGCGATACCTCTTTGTTTTCCAACGTCACAAAAAAGGTATCGCCGCTTTCAAAGCCTGTTGCTTCAAAGTTGCTGGCGCGTAAGGCATACAAAACTATTTCGCGTATATCTTCGTCGTCTTCCACTACCCAAATGTTTGGCATGTTTTTAACCCACTATCTTGCTTTAATTTTGCGTCCTCTTATGGAGTAGACTACCCACTTTGCAATATTTCGGGCGTGGTCGCCAATGCGTTCAAAGTATTTTGCTATCATTAGCAAGTCGATTGCTTGCTCTCCATTAGAGTTATCCGCACGTAGTAATTCGATTATATCAAATTTTACCTTGTCAAAGAGGTCGTCAACCACGTCGTCGTATTTTTTTACTGCCTTGGCTAGTTTTAAATCTTTTTTTACATAGGCATCAATGCTTTCCGATACCATTTTTATGGTTGCCTCTGCCATTAGGTGAATGTTTTCCAATTTTGCGATATGCGGCGCGTCACCCATCATTACTACTATTTCCGAAATATCTGCGGCTTGGTCGCCAATACGCTCCATGTCGGTAATCATTTTTAATGCCGCTGAAATTAATCGCAAGTCACCCGCCACGGGCTGTTGTTGTAATAGAAGTTTCATGCATAAGGCTTCTATATCTTTTTCAATTTGGTCAATTTGCTTTTCGTCTTCTATTACTTTTTTTGCTAGTTCGATGTCGTGTTCTTTTAGGGCTTGTGATGCTAGTGTTATTGCTTTTTCAATCAACGCGCCCATTTCTAGCAATTTGTCGTTTAGCTCGGCTAGTTGTTGGTCGAATCTGCGCATTACCCAAACCTCCCTGTTATATAGTCCTCTGTTTTTTTGTCGCGTGGTATGGA
>Ga0123355_10013332_pt1 | contig 12784 bp, 5 predicted proteins | sample TergutEmb28metaG_3_FD_89872 | JGI IMG/M metagenome (GOLD analysis project Ga0123355, IMG submission 89872) | Embiratermes neotenicus P1 segment gut microbial communities from Petit-Saut dam, French Guiana - Emb289 P1 | ecosystem: Host-associated > Arthropoda: Insects > Digestive system > Gut ...
TCACACAACGCAATAGATTTACGAAGAGGACAACAAGACCGTTTTAGACCGTTTAGGCCGGCAGGGGACGTTTAAATTCCGACCGTTTCAGAACGTTAGGGCCGGCAAAGGGTTAAACTATGTACATTCATGAATTTATTTATCATCATCATCATCATCTAGCTTGCAGGGCTTTAGGCCTTGTGACCTGTTCCAGTCCCATTAACAGTCACGTCTTTTGAGGGGTTGTCCTTAGCTACGTGTCTCACCTGGTTGATTTTATTTATTTATTTAGGTTCTTTCAACAATGATCATAGTAGCTCAGACTGTGTTGTGTCGACTGTTGTTGATTAGTAAATACTGAACTGAAGCAGTTATGGCTTGATCTAAGTTACTGTCCTGGCATTTGCCTGGAGGGTAGGTGTCCCAGCCAACAACCCAACAGAAATACAAGTCAGAAGCATTATTGCTGGAGCCAACTTGCTCAGTAAAATTCCATGCACTTGTTCAAATGATAAATATATTGTAGGATTAACAGTTTTCAAGTTTGTAATTCAATTAATGTAAAGAACTGAATTATGGAAAATTACTCTACAGACACAAAACATGTCACTGCAACAACAACGGCATCAGCAGCAACAGCACCAACAGTATCATCACCATCATCACCATCATCACCACCATCATCCAGGCACTGGAAGTTGGTTGCCACCATCAGGAGGTAGCAACAGTTCCACCAATGCGGTGGATAACCGACGGATGTCAGAGCCATGTAGAGGGGGATCAGACAGATCTACACCCCCTCCACCTCGACCTCACAGTGTTGTATTGCCTCCCATTACACGTGGACAGGAGCGCCATCCTAACCAAGAAGTGGTCCTGGATGAAGTGGCTGAGGGAGAGATGGTAGAAAAAAATTTGGTCATTCCAGATGAAATGATGCACTTCCTTAACCAAGTAAGTAACCTTGCATATAGCAGTGACTGTTGCACACTAGGATAATGTCCTCCCTAACTCATACCTATAATTTGAATCTTGTGGAAATACACAATTCTTTGCGAGTTTTTATGTGTTTGAAGCAATGTAGCTGAGACATCTGTTCTTTTGGGATACAACACTACATCTCATTGGGTAAGTGGTGTCTGACATTTGAGGATAGTGTAGTCTTCTTCATCTTTACAAGTAAAAGTGAAGCCACTGTTTTCTCAAACTTTTGGTAGCTGATGCCCAGGTATGGGATGTGGCACCATACAAAACACACATCTCTAAATAAAACTAGTTACAATCCTGGTTAATAACTCTCTAAGAGACAAAACCAGGTGTTTGCCAATTCAACTCATTGCTGACACACACACACACACACACACACACACACATATATATATATATATATATATATAAAATAAAACTTTTGCCAAAAAAAAATATCATAACACCTAAACTAATCCACAGAACATTGTCGAGAAATGTGCAGGGAACATGTACTGGTATTCAGATATTTACTATTCACAGAGTCGTCTACTGGTTTATCACTGACATGGTATGTTAGTGGACTCTACTGCTAATAACTGCAACATTCCCACTTGCTATGTATGATACCAACTGTTAACATATCGTTACCACCACTGTTACCAGTATGTGTGTCCATATGAAAATCATTTAAGTCCTTTGTTCTAGTTCAATGCAAGTACAAACAGGAGTCCCTCATTTAGTTCGATGCTGGAAGTAGAAGCAACCTGAATGCATTCACCTCCTTTGGCATACTTCTCAGTTCATTGCAGTATTTGTGCTTTTATATGTCATTTAGATGAAAAGCACTGGAACTTCTCAGACTCTGTGATATCTAAAATAACATGGTTAGACAGTAATGTAAAATATTACAGTTTGATTCTTAGCAGATGCAGGACTCCCCATCATCTTTTTTGGGAGTAACCATGTCTACATCAAGTCACAGGTCCAATCAGCCTCTTCTCCTATGGCTTCTGGAGTTCCTTCCCCATAGCAAATTGGCTGGCAGTTTAGGCTGACCACTTGCATGCACAGAGCGAAAGATTAAGAATATATACAGTTATATCTCCACCACCTGATTTGTTATTATGGCATGTAGCTCACAGTGGAATTGAGAAGTTTTAGGAAGAGATTATATGAAGTCAGAAAAGGCTTTTATCATAAATATTTCATAAATTAATGGGGGGGGGGATGACTTCAGTGGCATGATCTACATGCAAACAGGCTAGTAAATTCAGAGTTATCAAGTGGGCATAGACAGATACACTGACATGAATGATGACATAATGCTGATGAGAATAATTGTGCTGCAGGTGTTCCATGCCTCAAGACTGCTTGCTTACAAAGACAGAAGTTTTATCCCAAACTAGATGTACATACATACATATACGCATTCCATGGATCCATGAGGCTGTCATCAGACAATAGGATGTGGAACATGTCAAAAACATACAAAGCATACAAAACATATAAAATTATTACAGTGTAAGAATTTACACATGTTGGAAACAAATTCTACAGGATACCTAAAGTGCAGTTCTAAAATTTTCGTATGCTCTGTTCTGTACATTCTGGATGTACTGCAGGAGAAGTGATAAGTTGAACCTAAGATGCTTAATGGAAGTAAAGCACACATTCATTTAGATGCGAACCCTGTGATTCAAGAGAAATGTCAAATGCACCTGACTTACTGGAAAATGAATTGCATACTGATGTATCAAAATCATGAAAATTAAACACTGACCAGAATATGTTTAATACCTGAGAAAATAAATATGGAAGTTATGAAAACTGTTCAATACAGTTATGAATATCGCTGTTTTGTTGTAAAGTAGATACAAATAGTTATGTTTTGTGTCCTGCAGGTTGCAGATCATGGTAAGGATGAGAGCTCAAGCAGAACCACTGTCTGCACAACCAACAGTGCTCAGGCATTCCAGCCACCAGGCTGCAGTAGTCACCAACAAGGGAACTTCCCTGGCAGCTATGCAGGGAGACAAATGCCATCTAATGACCCAGCAAGTCCTCTAGCAACTTATAATCAATCTGTACCTAGCTATCCTCTCTCAGCTATTTCCACTTGCTTTGCAGGTCATTCCATCACAGCAAGCCCTGCACCTGGCAATACTGCATATTGTAATCCAATGCCAGTAGCCAGCAGTCCAGTACAGGGGCCTCTCAGTGCCATGATGGGTCAGTCTTTACCCATAAACAACCCACATCAGAACAGTGGATTCAGTAACACAACAGTGCCTATGGCGAATGGTCAGTGTCAGTCAATGATGAAAGGCCCAGGGTCATGCCAGCCTGTGGGCTACAATGGGTCATCCATGCCTATGGTTAATAGTTCAGGCCAGTGTCAGCCCATCATGGGAAATCAAGGGCAGTGTGGTTCAATGCCTAATACTGCCCAAACAAACATGCCTGGATTTATGGGTCCTATGGGAAATAACCCAACACAGTGCCATTCTATGCCAAGTCCTGCACAAGCAAATACTGGATACCTGGGTCCTGCCATGCCAACAAGTCCTGCAAACTGCTATGGGGCTGGAGGGCAGACCCCACAACAGCTAAGTCAACAGCCTCTCACGAGTCCTGCTGCAGGAGCCCCTGCACCTCAGCAGGCTAACAACTGCTGGCAACAAAATTTGCAGATGATGCAAGCAGCTCAGATGTCCCGTGGCAATACAGTGTACTCTAGTGCTGCTCCTGTGCAGCAAAGTGAGGGCATCAATCAGCAACCAGCTCAGTACAGTACTTGCTACCAACAGCAACCTCAGCAGGTGGGACCGTGTGCAAACTGCACACACCATCAACAGTACCAGCAGCAATCTCAAGGTAGCTGGAACAACTACAGCCACCAGATGCCTCCACCGCCATACCAGCAGCGATCACAGCAGTTCACAAGTCCTCCCTGCATCACACAGTCACAACCTTCTCAGTGCAATAACACCAATCATGGATTCATGGCCCCTCCAGGCCCAACCTGTAACCAGCAACAAAATCGACCTTCTTCTAATAGTGGACATAGTGCTCACAACATGCAATATCAATCCCTTTTGAATAACAATGTGACAGAAATTCAGTGTCAGGATATTAGCCAGTCATCCCCAAATAACGGTAGTGCAGTTCCAGTTAATGTGAATTCCACCAATGTGCCAGTAGTTACAGGAAATGTACGAGGGATGAGGCAAGACACATACCAGAGAACGCTTGAATATGTGCAACAGTGTCAGTCCTGGGCAGGCAGTGATATGGTGTCCAGTAGTACACATCCTTTAGGCACAGGACCAGAAGCTTCCTCTCATAAAGGTCCCTTACAAGGGTCGACATCAAATATGGTGATCAATGACATGACATCATCTTTAACCTCACTGCTGGAGGAGAATAGATACCTGCAAATGATTCAGTGAACACAATCACTCTTCCCAGTAATTCATTACTTTATTTGTTTTGTGAAATTTCTGTTTGGACTGGAGTTAGAATTGGATGATGGATCATGCTGGATGACACATTAATTATACTCAGGTATTTTTTACTCAGACTTGAGATTCACAGATGTAAGACTGTTATGAGATAATCTACGTGGTACTAGTTTATGATGTCCTGTATTGACGTAACAGTTTCATGGTCTGTACTCTGTTCTTAAATATGCTTTTTCATGATACTTTTAAGCTGTTTCTTGAAGTGAAATACTGCTTTATGGTGAATACATGGCCTCTTTTAAATCTACCCACTGAATATTTAATAACACTTGCCTTTTCCAGTCTACAAGATAAGCTTGTATTTGAGAATCCCCAATGTTGTCATGCTTGTTCCCCCCATGCCCCAGTTATACACACAGATTAAACTGGATCAATTACCACTTCCAACACATATCATGACCGATTTATTTCACTTGAACCAGACTTTGAGTTACTAAGACTTAAATCATTCTGTGTTTTCAGACTACACATATCTAATATAATTTGATGCCACAATATGAGAAATGTCACTGCAATTAAAACCTTAATTCAAACATGGAAATTATTTTTGTTTTCTACTGTTCATGTATAGTTACAGTCCTGTGTAGAGGCCAGCAATACAGTAGATGAATAACAATTATTTTTATATATGGTTCAGTATGAATTCTTCTAATGTTACTTAAATGAAAATTGTTGATTTAATATTCTTTCATCAAAAGTTTCCTTTTCATCTTGAATTGTTCAGAAAGAATTTGATTAAAGGTAAATGAGATTAAATTAACTAGTGAGGCTTCTGAGGACTCACATATCAGTGGCTACAGACTGTATTATCAAATTAACAAATGTAGGTCTATTTTACAGTTTCTACACGTATTCTTTTGATGTTCCAATAAAAATAACATGTTTTTTTTAAATATGCAATAAATTCATGATTTAACTATTGAGATATAATATGAAAAAATTCATTCTAAAGGGCTAATACAGTAATATTACACATAGACTTACTCTGTTTCTGAACTGTGTCCATCACCTAATATTCTGGGGGGGTGGGGGGGGGGAAGGGAAGTATTTGAAACTGGATCATTCATCCGTCCTCAGGTGAATGGGCTAGGAGGTACATAACTCAGGTTGTGGTAAATAAAAAAAACAGCTACTCTCAACCTGTGTACCCAGCTCATTAGGCATCTCTTTCACTTGGGGATGGGATTATCCAATTTCTGACATGCTGTATCCTTCTCAGAATACTACATGATGGCAAAAATCCAGAAACCAGGTAATTCAAATAACAGAAAATTAACTATACCCTCAATGAAACTAGAACATTTACTATAAAGTATTAGGAGACAATTAGTGCCAGACATTTCATCATTATTAGACACAACAATCAGTGAAGATGCAAACAGCAGACAACAAATGGTGCATGAGTATGGAATTAGGATGGGATCTCTACAGCGGTATAATACCCTCGTGTACATATAAATAATGTTCTGCCATCCCAGATGAAAAAGAAACTGTGAGATAAGTAAACCTACAGAAGTGCATATGCTGAAACATGTTTTTTTAAGTTTAAATATTTTACAAACAGAAAGTTTTTCTGCAGTATAGCTCAGCATGTTGAGGAATTTTGTAACAATTTAGTGTGACAAGCAATATTTGCTTCTTTGTTTTTGTATTTTATGTGTGTATACAGACTTCATATGAACACTGTTAGTTCATTATGGTTTAGCATTATCTGGTACAAATACAAACCTCACTGTCAGTAGCAATAATTAATTAAAATGAACATACAAACTTCAATTTGGATGCAAGAGGATTAACTCCCAAGTGCCATAATGTTAGATTACTTAGTTTGTAAATAGTAATCCATAAAATTTTATTTGATTGATACATGTACATATGGCAACTTGAAATTAAACTGTACATTATCTACTAATTCTTTTTCATGGCTCAATATCCCGATTGGGCCTAGGCCTCCCCATTGGTGAGGTTTTGAGATCACACTCAGGTAGACACACCACACTCGGTAGGACTCCTTTGGGTAAGTGTTCGGCCCATCGTGGAGACCTCCACCTGACAACACACAACACTAATAAGAGACAGACATCCATGCCCCAGCAGGATTCAAACCCACATTTCCAGAAAGCAAGCAGCCACTGGCCTATGCATTAGACCTTGCAGCCACTGGGATCGGCATATTATCTGTTACACTGGCACAAACTTATTTTGAGTCATTCTCAGTGACACTGTAATCTTCTGTTTTCTGTACCACACACTTGTAAACACTTTATATATCATTTAGTGTACCTACGGTACACAGTATGACAGTACTGTTTGGTGCAAGTGTTGAGGCCCCAAACCAAAAGTCAGAGGGCTAGAGAAGTGAGCAGGATATCACACTTGAAGATGGAAGTGCAGATATCTCTAACTACTTTGGCAAATTGCTGGAATATCTGTTCAAGAACAGTATGTAAATTACTACAAATTTATGATGCTTATAATATGTCGTGTTCAATGACTGTTACCGTGAAACATGCATAGCGAAATTTAAGGGAACTGTTTTGATTAGACAGGCCAGTCACATTAACCAGATCAACCAACCAGGCCAGGTCAAAGTTTTTTAAGTTGTGTATTCATTTTTAATACCTCCGTATACATGTAGATATGTAACAATTTTCATGTCACTCCTGTATCATTGTTAGGTTACTGCAAAAGAAGTGTATGTTCTGGTAAAAGGCTGCTATGCTGAATGTATGGGTATGCTAGCACATAAAAACCAAGTGACCAATGCACAGAGGAGCTGCAGTATCAGATACAATCTCTGCTACAACAGCGTTTCATTTTCCTGGGTTGATTACAGCAGCTGCATGAAGTGGCACACATTCACTGTGGTGACTGTCCGTGGGACCAGTCAGCCTGGATCTAAGCCAGGCGCAAGTTGTATTCTTGCGATAAGTACATCTGGGTTTTGTTCCACAATGAGTGGTAAATATCTGCCATGGTGAGAAAATGAAAGTGGTGGAATGAATGGTACAGTACGTGTTGGGAAGTTAAATGACATGGGTGATACTGATTCAGAAGAGGTTGCTCATCTAGAAATATATTTTAGCATTCTTTCTTTTCTTCTGGAAAGCAAGTAGGCTTATGAGATGACCATGCTGTCTGTGTTTTCCCCTCTGAATTCCTGAACATGATTTTGACAGAATGTCCTATAAATGTTAAACCCTTGGAAGCTGACAGAATGTTGTAACCGTCTTATATTTGCAACAATCAGCAATAACAGAATGGCTGACATGTAAACTTGTTAAGTGTCAACAACAGTAATGCAACCTCATTTAGGTTCCTGCAATAATGTGAAGATATAGCTTTTTGAAAAAAATTATGCTATCTCTGTTATGGTAGATGTTTGTAGAATGTAAACAAACCAGATGGCTGCCTTGTGAAGTTTAGTGTGGAAACATACTATTACATACGAAATAATGCAATTAAGCCAACCATTCCAGACTCTGCTCAATGTGCCACTCGAGTTTATACCTGAAAAATGGCAGGTAGAGAGAGTGTCTGTACATATGAAGTAAGTTCTGCACAAAAGTAAAACCAAATCGCAGTTATACTGGAAACAGATCTAGCAATCTGTGCAACACGAATTGGGAAAGCACCATGTTATTAAATGTTTTCAGTGACCTTCCAACTTATTTTCTGCAACAGTGTTCTGAATTCTCATTTTTCTTAGCCCATCTGTACATTAAGATATGAAATTACATCATTTTCTTGGAGCTATTTCCTCAAAATGGAAAGTGCCACCACTTTTACATTATCCATACAATTACTGTGAAAACTGCTATATGCTGCTGCAGCAGGTCACATACATGTTTTACTGCACCAACAGAATCAAGCCTGAATGCTGAAGCAAAGATCATGAATAGTTACTGTTTGTGCTGCTACATACTCCCCTGGGGTTCTTTTGTATTTATTTGTACTCCATGCCCCCATTCAAAATACATCATCACTTTAAAATGAAGGAAATTATAAACACTGGAATTCACTAAATTATATAAACACTCGTCCCAGAGTTCTTAAAGTTCTCTTCCAGATTCTGACAACAAAATGCATAATCTGAAAAACACATAATTGTTTCTGACTGTTGCTTATATGATCTTCACTATCACATATCAGCAATTTTTATTACCCTTCCTTCATATTTTTATAATGATGAAAATTATGCTTGTGATATCATTACATCCTTATGTCTGTGTTCCCACTGAATTATTTTCAATCATGAATATTTGAACATCTTTCTACCAACACTCCACCTTTATACTTCATCATTTCTTAGCATCCGTAATACAGTTGAAAGCATGGTAACTTCTGAGTTGGGAGCTTTGAAAGATATTCTTGTTTTTAAGCTTTCGCCGTGTTCTAACTGTAATTTGTTCCTTTTTGGGTAATTCCCCGGCATCTGAGTTCTTTTTTGCCGATGTTTCGGAACTCACTATCGGTTCCATCTTCATAGGCAGGTGAATGAAGTATGTCAGTGGCAGGATTGTGCGGGGTATTTATACCGGTTGGGTTGGAGCGGGGAAGTGGCAGAGTCAATAGGAAGTGGTGAGAAAGATATTATTCTTTTGTTAATTTTTTCAACAGAATGTAAAACAATAAGTGGTACCAGTTCTACAGTTAGCATTTTGGTTTGCTGTAAATAAAGAACCGTTGTGGTTAGGCATGTAGAATTTTTATGTAATGATCAACAACAAAATTCTGCATGAAGCATGTTTTGCATGTTACAAATAATGATAATGGTGTGAAACTTCCATAGATACAAATCTGATGTGCTCATAATTTCTAATGATGAATATTATACAAAGAAATGAATATTAAGTTATGTAATTATTAAAGACTGCTAGCCCCAATCATAGATATTGATAGATTTGAAAGAATGTAAGCATAAAAAATTCGTCAGAGAATTGTTTTTTAAAGTACTGTTCATACTGGCATGTATGCTCCTTCATTTTTAATGACAACATTTTTGGTCAAGGTATGCAAATGACAAATTTAATAATCACGATATGTGACTCAAACTCAGTAATAAGCCAATGTTAATATTTTTTTTTAAATAAATGTTTGTGACTTAGTACATGTATTTAAACTAAACAACTTCCATATTTACATTTTTTGTTGAATTACATTCTTGGTAGTGCATGGCCACAGAAAAATGTATTTGGTGCTAAAAGATCTCTAATGGTCAAGGATGATCCTAAGTAAAGAGGGAGAATTTTTTTAAATCTTAGTTTTAGGAAGAGTGACCAGATTTTTTTGTATGTTTTTCAATCTTAATGTATCTGGGTGACTTGGCCCAGATCTTTGCTTTGTATATTAAACTTAACTGACTACCTGCAGACATTAGTACTTGTAGCTTTAGAGGAGCAGACAATAATGAAATAGAAAACAAACTTGCACTGGTCACTCAAGCAGTCTACTTCCATTGCAGTTGAAGTGCTGCTGTACCATTGTGTGACATATCTGTCATACAGGTGAAATTTGTAACCTTTACCTGCTGAACACATGACATCAGTTCATAAATGAAGAGTAAACACTAAAATAATTACAGTAACAATAGTGAAATAATAATAACAACAGTAATAATATGATTGGTAGATATATTCAACCAAAACTCGCGGAACATTCAGATTTATATTAAAGTCACAGTGTACAGGTAATATTGTACCAAATGTAAGGAAAAATGTAATGTAGTGTTACTATGATTTGTATAATAACAGTGATATAAATAGTATGCTGATAGTGACTCAGTAATTCACAGTGTGTGATTCATTTTGTACAGCTACTGCTACCCATGTAAGACCTTTCCCAAGAATAATATTGGCAGGACTGGCAAGTGGATAAATATGGCTTTCAGCGTCTGGTTACAATATGGTTGTTCCTATCCTTCTTCCTCTATCTTTGTATTTTATATTGCTTTAGTTTGAGGGTTTCAAGCGAAATTCATTGCCTTTAACATGTTCTTCAAAAGTTCTTGTGCAGGAGTGTAGATAATCAGTGTCTTTTGAATTTTCAACTCTAACAACTGCTTAATTTCCCCTTATGGTCAGAAAGGGTATAATGTGGTGCCTGTTTCATGAAACACAGTCAGTATTATTATTCTTATCCAGCCCTGATCATGTTTATGAATGATGTACTGGTACAGATTTGTTTCAAACTGAAGCTACATCATGCACAAAATATGTAATACTCTCTTACTACAGTTTGAGTGCAGTGAATGGCAGGCTGTGGGTGGTAATGTAGATAGGTACATAGATGCTGTAAGTGGCATGTACAAAGGAAGATACATGGCAGGGTACAGTCAGGATTTGGGTGTAAATGCAGTATTAACAATAACAATTATAACAGTTGGGGTGATAGAAGTCATTTTTTTTTTTTTCCATCAAGAATCTTAATATTGATTGTGATCTTGCATAAATTCAGTTCTCAGATGTAAGTGCAAAATTTGCAGGTCTGGGACAACCTAAATCATGTACACAGTGTAGTACACAGATAACCACTTACAATTGTCCAATGCTTCCATGACCTGAATCAAATGTGAAAAAACCTGTAATGCCACCCTTCTACATGCAAACTGTAGACTTGAGAAAGAGGACATAGAAGGCATTGGAGTGCATAATGAACTAGTTCATTAAAGCTGGGAATATGGATAACTGGAGAACTAAGGAATGCTCTTCAATGAAGCTGCTGTTCAAGAAATTTGTAACATCAAAATCATTCCCACTAAACTGTAATAACAGTGGCGGAAACATAGACACATGGAGTAAATAAATTCTAATGGTAAGAGGGTTACATAAAGGGACTGTGATAGGAGCAATTTACCTTCAGAAGCACAATGTCCACATTTCACAAGAACTGAGTAATCTATGTGAAAAATGCATGATACAGACTATTAGCACTGGCTATAACTACTGTAGTCAAAGCTTGGTAGTCCCAGCACTGTAGGATAGTGAATTGTACATAATAAAGTCTTCATAACAGAAGAAAGAAATCCTATATAAAATATGGCCTACAAAATTAATGACAAGTGTCTATACTTCTAGCAGCACTTCTGAAAAGTTTAATAGAATGAAATTATTCATTTGAGATTAAATTAAGCATTTATTATTGCACTGTAAAAAGACACATTTGGAAAATGTAAGCCTTTTATATTTAAAAAGCAACTTACTATATCAATGTACCATTTTGATATTCATTATGATTTCCAGACTTCATGTGGTAGGAAAGAACCCTAAAATTATAGCACAACTTCAAATGAGTTGGAACTTGTACAATGGTTGTAAGTCCTTTAGGATTAAAGGTAGGGTCAACTGATTGAAAAGCATGAATTTATGGTACTTGAAAGGCAAACAGTTTTAAAATATATGTAACATCAATTAATATTTTCTCTGCATCACCATCAACTTTATTTGAAAATACAGGAATTTTAGTATTCTTTGAACCACAAGCCAAATACCTGTCTTCATTTGTAGAATAAGGTAATTCCCACTTCAGGAGGTTTATTTTGCTTGCCCAATAAACAAAACACAACAATGAAAGTGTCCATAAAACACCTAACAAAATTTATAATTTTTTTTTATACATCTTCAACACAGAAGAAATGAAGAAACCTTCTGATGCCAAATAATCACAAACTCTTTCCAGTTACATAAAAAATACAAATATGTGAAACAAACAGCTTGCTACACTTAAAACTTTAACTTTCAAGTAACCTAAATAATAAATACTTTATTGGTAATAAAAGAAAAGTTTGGAAATTGAATAAACAGAAATTCTCTTGCTATATGCCTAGAAATCAAGACTTTAAATGTGCTTTTATTGAAAAGCGTATAACAGTTCAACTGTCTAGTGTTGTTCACACTGTCGTGCAACACTGCCTCTCTTTAAACGACCTAGAGAGCATTTCAAGCAGTCTTAAGAAAGGATGCCTTCAGAACAGTAGCAAAACAATTAAGTAAACTATGTCAAAAATACAATTTTTAAACTATTTCTGCTTCAATCAGAATCTGTTCACAAGGGCTTACCAAATACATGCTTTCATTATCCAAGCAGATGAGATGCCAATGCTCCTTACAGTTACTACTAGGATATTTGTGCATGTTACACAGTACCTCTTCACTCTGAATGCTTCTCTTTCTCATGTAAAAAACTTAAGTTTTGAGTTACAAATGCAATTACACAATAAGGAACTACTTCAGTTAGTATCTTGTTTCTGTAATGACTAATATTTTCTTTGGTTTAATTCTTTAGCATGCAAAAAAAAAAAAAAAAAAAAAAAA
>Ga0123355_10013333_pt1 | contig 12784 bp, 13 predicted proteins | sample TergutEmb28metaG_3_FD_89872 | JGI IMG/M metagenome (GOLD analysis project Ga0123355, IMG submission 89872) | Embiratermes neotenicus P1 segment gut microbial communities from Petit-Saut dam, French Guiana - Emb289 P1 | ecosystem: Host-associated > Arthropoda: Insects > Digestive system > Gut ...
CCCTTCAAAAAACACCCCCGTTTTCACACAAAAAAAAACCAACAGGCAAAATTAAATTTAAGAAAATTTCATTCCTGATCCTACCGCTCGTTTAAGTGATCAGAATTCCCTACCTTTTTTTTTTTTTTTTTACTAAAGTTTGTTGTTTTGCATCCCAACTGTCTATAATCATAAAGTAAAGTTTCACAACTCACACTAATGTACATCACAGTCACTGAAAGTTAATATAACTTCTTATTTTATCCGATTGCCACCATTCGTCACTTCCAGCCACTACTCCACTGCACGTGGGTGGTTTCCACAGTAAGCTATGGCAATACAATAAACAATGTGACATGCTATGAACCAGATAAAATATTGACACTATAGGTACTCACCCTTCTGGTGGTTGCCTGGAAAGGGTGGCAATACGTGCCAGCACCTCAATTGTGTGATACAGGTCACTTTCTGTAACGGTGCTGTTCATGCGTTCATCCACTAGGTACAGCTGTACCAACTGCATGGCAAATGAAACTGCCATGTAGTTTAGTCCACTCTCCATAGACTGCGCTAAATGCATATCATATTGCGGCAGGCTAACCAAATGTGAACGGATAAGACAGTCCACTGCATCTACGTTATATCTGAATTCTTCTCGACACTCTATCAAACACCTGCAACGGGTAAGAATATCTTACTTACAGTACAGTCTTGACTGGGAAGCACTTTCTTTAATGACAGCTGTTAGCTAATTTACACTGAGGAATATTATAAATTGATGGCAGAAAAAAGTTAATGTGTTTTTGTATCCAGTACTGCTTGTTTGATGAAGGAGCACTGCTACTGTAGGTCACCAAGTCTTTACCAATTGTCCTGATAACAGCAGAACTACGGTGGGTGAATGAATGAATGATGAAAGGATATGTAGCAATGATGGAATGATACTGACAAAGCAAACTCCAGGCTCCCACACAGAATGAATGGCATGCCATCAGACCTGTGTCTCTATAGTGACAGGCTAACAACTAACGAACTGTGTCATAGTAAGGCCTTAAAGACAAACTAATCTACATAATATTTAAAAATGGAATTCCCATCTCACAGAAAACACTGCATTTCTATTACCAAGACCAACCAGTTAACTCTCTTGATGGAAACAACCACTGTTTATTGTGAGAACATAAAACATATAAACATAATGTGTGGTGAAAATGCAAAGTTTCTGAATGTTAACACAGCTGGTATATAGTTACCACTGTGTTCTAAGTGGGTTCAGTGCCATGAAACACACCTGGTCACTTGTTTGTTAGTCCATGGCACACCATATGCTCTTGGATCCTGCAGGGCTTTCAGCACTCTAAGATGAATGTCTCGATGTCTGATCACCAGTTCAGGGTCATTTGACATTGAGGGTAACCCATCTAATATTCCTTCAACAGCCTGAAAATCAAATAATTCCATTCTCATAATATCTGCACAAATGACATGACTAAATCTGCACCTACACACGGGGTCTACAGTCACTGGTAGGTGGATCCCTTAAGCAGCACCTGGCTAGCAAGCGACATGTAACAGGCACCAACATGAAGCAAGCTGTACCTCCTGCCTACAGGCACTAGCCACTGGTTCCTTCACTGCTGGGACACAGCTGATGCCACACTGGGCCACATACTTCAAGGTCCCAATTAATCACATACATCAAGCCTCTACTGTACTGAACAGCACACTACACAACGGCTGCAGAATTATACCTGGAGATAACAGCTGGTCTTGTGTCTTACCTTCTGCACCAGAGAAACAGATGTCATGGCATCTCTCGACTTCCTGGCTATAAGCAGTGCTTCCAACAGATTATGTAGGCTGCCAACATGACAATTTGATGGTATCACCGATTGATTTCCAATTATACTTTGGAGGTAATGATCTAAATCATTTGCAATTTTTTCGAACACTGCACCTAGTTCGTCTGTTCCGTAAGTCTGTAACAGAATGGTATAAAATTGCATATGAATTTGCACACACTTGTAGAGCTTACTCAGCGAACAGCAGCTACATTCTATGTACTTACAAGCTGAGAGGGTCCTGTAGTTTGAAATGGTGTGGCTGACGTGTTCGAGTCCTGATAAGAGAAAAATAAAAATAGCTACAATCTGGTACAAAATACATTTAGTAGTTCAATAAAGACAAAAGTCTGAGAGGTTCTGATGATGGTATAGTGCTGCACTGATTATGGTATAGTGCTGCACTGATGCCAGTGCAGCATTCTACAGTGTCCAGTGATTCAAATAGGCTCTTTATAAAGAACCCAACTCAGAACGTTTCTTCTCTACCTTCTCACCTGATAGAAACAGAATGAACTCCAACTCCATGGAGCAGAGTTCTTCTTGAGAAGCTAACATTTCCTCAGGCAGTCTCAAAAGTTCCCAAATTTTATGGCACTGAAAGGTTCACTACTGCCTCCCATGTGCCCCTATCCTGAGCTGACTTAATCCAGTCTACACACTCCCATCCTAGTTAAGATCCACTTTACTATTATCTGCCCCTCTATTCTTGTCTTCCAAGTGGTTCCTTTCCTTCACATGTCCCCAACAACACCATGTATGTACTTCTACTCCACATGCCACATGTCCCAACCATCTCACTGCCCTTCACAGCATATGAAGAAAACATGAAGATGTCCATTATGCAGTTTTACTCAAGTCACTCTGTACGCCCTCTTAGGTCCAATAATCTTCCTCAGCACCATATTCTCCAATCGTCCCAGCCTATATTCTTCCCTTAATGTGAGAAACAAAGTCTCATACCAATATAAATAACAGGCAATATTACTGCTCTGTATATGTTAATCACTGTATTCTTATACAGCAGAAAAGAAAACAAATGACTCAGGAATGAGCAGTAGCAGGCATATAGGCACACAGGCACATGGGCAGACCAAGTTTCCTAACTGACGTGTTCTGCTCAGAATAGCACATGACGGACAAAGCCAAAAATGCAACAATGAATTGAATTCACCGCCCACCACTCATTTCCCATCTTCCTACAACAATCAGCAATATGTAACAGACCTACCACAACAGATTTTGGGATGAACATTGCCGCATCTCGATCTGTCAGCGGCAGAAAACCAGGGATGTTACGTGCAAACTCTTCGTAGACCGCCATCTGCTGAGATGTAACTCCTCCCACTTTCAGTCGAATCTGTTCTGGCATGCGCTCGGCCTGATACGTGAGCACCAAAGGATCACAGTAGCGCCGACCTTCGCTGCGCGCATGTTTTCGTAATTCAAATTCCTACAATGGCACAACAGCAGAGTGACAAAACAAAAACACAGTTAACAAAATGAAGTCTTCCATAGCAGTTGCTCTGTTAGTACTGAAGTGATTGCCAACAATCCAGAAGTGCTGAGGTGCTGAGCAATCCCCAGTGATACAGACAATGACCCAATTCAATGTATTCATGACTTCACTACTTCATGAACTTAAATGAATGACACTAGTGCGGTTACAATTAAACCATCAACACATTTTGTACAACATACCATTTGCAAATCAATACTTCACAACAGCACAAATTTTGAGGTTTTATCTGACAAATTTAATACCTGCCAAGCTGTACTCAAGTAGTCAGTTCTTAAAAAAAGTTAATTCAGTTTTTGTTCATTATGTGCTGACTCAACAGCCTAATAGTTACTCATGAGTACAAAATCAGCACACACACACACACAGAGAATGCTAAAAGGAACAAATGGATGCATATTAGAATTCAGATTCCCTCAGATGTGATGCCCCATCATCAGTTAAGTGGTTCCTAATGTTTCAGAGTACCATTCTACCTTCATCTCAGACGACGGCACAGTGCTCCTTCAAAACAATACAGCATCACTTCTCAGAAGACCCAGCCCCTGCCAACATCATGTGAGAACCTCAAACCTCACACAGATAATTTCCTAGGAACACAGACTTTTCCAAGTTTAAATAATGGTTACAAAGAACTGGGATTCAATTTGATAACTTACAGTTAAAAGTCGTTTGTCAATTTCGGGAATTGCTTTCTCAATAGCAGTCTTCTGTATGAATGCACAGGCGAGCTCCATGTTGTCCTGGGCAGCAATTGTTGCAGCCTGGTCCACCAACTCTTTCTGCTGCGGTGTGGCACTCTGAAGTCAAAAAGAACTGCTGTATGCGGTATACATTACACAGCAGCGACAGTCACTGCATTCTCAACACAAAGACTGAGTTCAATCGCAGGGTGTCCATATGTGGAGAAAGTAGGGATGGAGCAAAGAACTGCCATGTTCCCCTGCCAGTTACCATTCTGTCACGGCTCTGTACCCAGCTAGCATCAAGGGTTGGAACAGCAGGCCCACTTGGGAACACAGTTTGAAGGAACTTGTGCCTTACCCCACTCCTACAGTTATACATTGCTTTAGCATTGTGTAGAGCAAACAGCTGTACCATGGTTCAGGTAATTTCTGACTGGTCTCTCACCACAAAGGCCCCAGTTCAATTCCAGGTCAGTCCATGTGGGATTTGTGGTGGACAAAGTGGCACTCAGTCAGGTTTCTCTCCAAGTATGTTGCCTTTCCCATTGTCAATTCGCCAGTGCTCCACCCATTCATTGATCCATCACCAATCGTAAACAATGCTAGCAACTGGCAGCGAAGTTAAATAACACACTTATAAAACGACTGCGAAGGGTTATGTTATACATGAAGAATTCTGTGTTAGAAGTTCCACTTACAGATTAGAAAAGCAATGACAGCACATAACACATTTAACTGAATCTGAGCTGACCTAGACCAGAACTGCTGTTTGCTGTGCTCTTGCATCACTATACTGTATTACCAGCCACTATGTTTACTATTAACATACAGTCATTACAGTACAGCAAATGTTCTCTCACTTGTTCAGGTATTTTCCACTCGTAGCGTTCAAATTAATCTCAAATATCACAAATCTACTGTACGGAACCACTGTTTGGTATACTTCCCTTCAGAACACTTACCATAAGTGTAGATAAAAATGTCTGCTTCAGGTTTGTACTAATTGACACCAGCAACTGGTCCCGACATGTTATCATGGCCATTCCTGCAGTCAAATTTCGAACCATGTGATGTGCAGCCACTCGCATACGAGTCTCATCAGAATCTAAGGCAAAATCTTTCTTGACTATCTGTTCACAAGTGGTTAGTGCTATCTTTATGGATCTGTCCACCACTGGATGAATCCATTCCTGTACCGCTCGCTCTACTGCTGGACGAATGAACTGCTTCAGATGAGGGTGGGTTTGGAACAGAGAAACCTGCAAAAAATTACTTTGTAAGTGAACTGAAATACATAACTAACACAACGCTATCTCCACTGAGCACAGAGCTTCTTGCAAAGCTAAAAGTGGGAGAATCAAGTTCTTGTTGCAGTTTTACTGAGAATTCAGGTCTTCTGTTCTGTTGGGTGTCTTGTAACCGACTCTTCAGAGGAACAAGAGCCCATATTCAAGGACAATGGATCATTCTTCTTGGACTGCCTACCATTACGAGACAGAGGCACTGTGTTCCTTCACAGCATTAGGAACCACTCACCCTGTGATACAGTGCCACAATCAATGCAACCCAATCCCCAAGTTAAACTACTCAAAAAATCCCCTGCACATTACGAAACCTGAAGCTTCATTACCTTGCTCGCATCAGCTCATCACTTGCCCCTGATCTCAGCCAAACAAATCCAGCTCATGGTCTCCAATCAATTTTTTTTTGGGAGATCCATATTAATATTACCCTTCCAACCCTGTGTCACATTTCCTAAGACGCTGAATTTGCACAATCAAGAGGCTACATCCCTCTTCCCCACCTCCAAGATGGAGGACTACTCCTTTAGTCTGTCTCGGGCCGTTTATTCAACAAATTCACAGGTAACAACGATATTTGCGACCGTCTCCTCCATCCACAACCCAAGGATGCACCATGCCATGGTAAGAGGGACTTTACTAACATGGACTGAAAGTTATGAAGTCAGTACGAAAGTGTTCATACATATGTGGCTCACCCATAACATTCCTGCGACATCAACAAACTGCAAAAACAACATCTACTGAATGCTGGAGAATTTTGAAGACATTTATTGTTGCTACGGATCCTAGAGAAATAAGGTTGATAGCATAGTTAGTACATTGACTGGAGAAAAGGGGTTTGCACAGCAGTGAAGTCAGATTTCTGTTAATTGCCATGTGCAGACTGGTGCACAGCTAGGCACTGTGGGGTCTGTATAGGGGTTCAGAGCCAGGCTGTGACACTGGCCATTCACCTCCAAGTAGTGGTATAAGAGCTGCACCTCCTCAAGAAGTACAAGACACATAGTGGGTTGTGGTGCCTGTCCATTAGTCTGTGCCATCCTAAACACTAACCACATTCACCATAATAATCACCACCAGACTAATGTAGTCTGATTCACAGTCCTACAATTCTTTGACCATGAGGCTGTCTACTCCAGTTGTTACAGTAGATTGCACCTAACCAAACCTAACCTAAACTTTCTACCCAAAGTGTTATAAGAGACTGCACCTAACCTTTCTACCGAAAGTGTTACAGCAGATTGCACCTAACCTAACATTTCTACCCAAAGTGTTGCAGCAGGCTGCACAAACTCACCTGTCCATTGACAGTAACATGGGGTGCCAAACTCCCAATCCCTGCCACACTGATGTCCATGTAACTGAACCGAGGATCTGGTGGTCCTGCTGGTAAATTTGAAGTTGGTGTAGTATTTGTTGGTGCCACTGATGTAGGTGGTGTTGCTGATGACGAGACTGCAATCTGAGACATTTCTTCGGTCGAAACTGCAGCTGTGGATGTTGTGGTTGAAGCTGTAAATAAATTAAAGATAAAGGTAAAGGTGTCAATGTGCAGGTCATGAAAGCATGTTCGGAAAGCACAGGTATGGCTGCACACGTTCTTAGCCTCAACACTACTGGCAGTGAGTGGTCAGCATCACAATGCCGACCACTTTACTCCTGGGAGGTGAATCCCATTTAATACAAAAGTGGGCAGGCCTCGGAGCCACTGTCCCTTCTACAAACCGAACCCCAGACCATTCAGTTCATTGCCTAGTCACTAAACTGAGTAAACTGCTCCAGCTCCCGGTAAGTTACACCTTAGTTTCATTAAGCTTCTAAAAAGGACTGATATTAGGGACTGCAACTGTAAGACAACACCATCCTATGAGCTTCTGAGGTTCTGAAGGTGGTGAATGTGACAAGTGACTCAATAAACTAAAGAGGGAGAGAGACAAACTTATAAGAAACATATCAAACCAAGACAAGTGGCCAGTGAACAAAAGTGCCCTAGTGAACAAACACACAAAACACTTCATGCAGTTCATTAACTCAATAGATTTCGAGAGACTGTGATCCTAACAAACAACAAAATAGCTGTAAGAACACTAACAAAAGTGCTTACATAATTGCAGAACACAAGAATATGTACCACAACGGAGATAACTATCATACGTATAGCCAAACCTAAATAGGATACATTAGCCATTTAAGCAAATTGTAAAACTTAAGTAAATGCAAAGTCAAACATGTAGTACTACCGATGGACGGTAGTGGAGCATGCTGCTAATAAATATATTAAAAAAAAAAAAAGTGCTCCTAGGTGAGATGTGATGCCATATAAGGTTTCATAACCTACTTTCTTCTAACATGAAGCTAGAAGCAGCAAGTGACTTCAACAAGCCGATACACTTTTACCAGCCTAAAAGGTGTTAAACCCCCGAAGAGTATTCTTACACAACAACCTAAAACAGTGTGCCATTTATCGACAGGTGGGGACTTGACAGTCAGCAAGGAGGGGTATTAGACTTGAAACTAAGATCTTCCATTAATGATTTATAAAATCTTACAATTTACAGACCAGTAAAATGAACTGCCTTGGAACAAGCTAAAACATTTTTACTATGGTGGGACTACAGCTTTTTGACAAAATGACTGGCAGGATATCAGATGCAAAATACTGATAATCACTGCTCTATATTACAAGCATATAAAGCTGCAACATACATCCTTTTCACCAAAATGATCTGTAATGAAGGCAGTCACATGATGGTACACACCTAGCTGCTGCTGAGCTGGTGACTGAGATACAACGGGCTGGGCTGACGGCTGTGACAACTGGTACTCCAGGTTCCTAAGCTTCTCCTGATCCTTCAGGTACACAGACGGCTTCAGATCCTGTCACACCCACAGTACACATTAACACGTGCATCAAGGTGTGCTACAATATCTAACAAGGAGCTCATTAGTGGCAAACATACTCAAACACATGTTCAGCCAGCACAATTAATCACCTTTTTATTTCTGACATCCCTCAGTATGTTTCCACTGTAAACATGCATCTTTATGCTGTACATATGGTATGTGTGAATCATTACATTCGTACAGTGCCAAATCTATAATGAGGAGTATTCCCATGTCACTCAACAGCAGTGACACAAAACAACATCTTAAAATATATAAATATACAGTAATACTATAAACCATATATTACCATTTATATACAAACTTCTACATTGTTTCAATTCTTATACCAGTAGGTGTCTTTGTTCTCATGTTTTCAACCATCCACTAAACTGCAAATTTTGTTTATCAGTGAGTGCAGCTAATTTTCTATTTGCTTTCTTCTGTTAGCTCTTTTTATTGTCCTATTCATATTTTATTAGCTGTTCTCATTAAATGTCACTGCATGTCACAAAAAAAGTGAATGCGATATGTTAACCTTTTGGCGTCGGAATTATTTTTTTAAATTTTAGCACACCCTGTATATAAAATGTGAATAAAACAGGAACCAAATACGTTATAATTATGAAACAAACTGCATTTTGAAGAGAAAAGACGGAGATTATATACCGTGTTTAAAATATTCAGTACCTGTATTTGTTGAATAAATATATAAAATGCAACGTTTAGAGGTTAGCGGTGCGGCACAACCACTATAGTGGTCGTTAGGCGTCAAAGGGTTAATGTTAATGTTTACCTCATCTTCTGGTTTGAGCTGTGTTATTTCCAGGAGCCTTCAGTTTGTTTTTCTGATTCAAGTGTTTCCTTGGTGTGTGCAAGTGACGGTGGCAGATTATACAAATATATTGTACACACAGTTCCCACTAGCCTGATATCACACAAATATACTTCAGCCACCATGCATCCTATACATAGGATGGTATACCACTATCCCACGAGAATCACATTTTACATATTTAGTCAACAAATACACTTTTGGAATATTTTGAATCATGCTGCACAATCTCTGTCTTTTTTCTTCACAAAATGCTACGCATTTCATGACGTTATCTCTTTAATTTCATAAAATACTGACATTTTACACGAAGGGTGCACTAAAATTTAAAAGTCCAAATTTGTCGCCAAACAGTTAAAGGCACATGGGACTGATCACCAGCCTAACACATGTCTAAAGGCAGAAATAAACAAATGCTGGGTATTCAAGAACAGACGAGAGTCAACACGTTTTGTGTGACATGGCACCCTGCATCGCTGTGACAACAAAGGCCTGCCACTACACCAATACCATGCCAGATCATCCAGAAACATCTGTACAGCCTCTTTCTAAGGACTCAAGATGCATTTGAACAATGTTCCTAAAGCAAAATGAAGATGTGATCAAAACAAAACTTGCATGTGTAATTTACATCCAGCTAAAGCAGATAACAAAATATTAATTAGTAATGAGAAATTGCGACACTTGCCACAGCTTGATCCTGCACTGGTGCAATGATAGAACTCGTGGTCCGTAAACGTTAACTTACATCAAGGTGTAACGTTACTTACAACCACAGCTTGACCCTGCACTGGTGCAATGATAGAACTCGCGATCCGTGAACGTTAACTTACATCAAGGTGTAACGTTACTTACAACCACAGCTTGACCCTGCACTGGTGCAATGATAGAACTCGCGGTCCGTAAGCGTTAACTTACATCAAGGTGTAATGTTACTTACAACAACATCAACATTCAAATTCTTGCACAGAACTTCGATCTCAAACTTCAGGTTGAGCTTCAGGTCTTGTTCTTGGTGCAGCTCGGCCAGAACATTCATAATAGACATAGTCCATGGGTTTGGAGGCTTAAACACCTGCAAGAGATTAAGAGAGAAGTTAGACATGTACACTTCCAACAGTTCTGCCACAGTCACATTGTTTCATTTGTGTCTAAAACCCAGTTACAGTCGGTCTTCCCTCTGACAAATATTTGGAAAGTCACACTAAAGATACAAGCTGAAATACACAGGCTGCCTGATACTGTTGTCCAATTTTAAGCACAATGGAATGCGTCACTTAGTAAAACTCTCAAATTTGAATCTTCCTCAGCATCTGTTTAGTGATTCTCAAAATGCTGTATGTGTACATACCAACATGGTGACACTATAAGGTTGATGGAGATTCAAGTCTTCTGGGATTTGGCACCGTGTCATTGGGTGCACAGATCCCCACATTTTGAAGGATCATAATGCCTTCATCTTTGGCATCATGTAGTTCAAGAAGCCTTGTGTCTGCTTGACCCTGAAGATGAAGGCACTACGATCCTTTAAAACACAAGGAACTACTTGCCCAGTGCCACACCAGTCAGCTGTATATGTAAGGCCCCTGCAGGGCAAGGGATCCCCAAATTAACTGAATACTAAAATTTGTTGTGGGTTCCTCTGGACTGGATTTAATTTTTTCTAGAGAAGGCAGTATTCTAGTTCCCTGTTATAAGGTCTGACAGCAACTTCACTAATAATGATACTGGGATCCTAAATATTGAGTTGTGGTGGTGAGAGGGGTAGGCAACTGACTGGTCGTCTATGCCACTGCAAGCATCACTTCCCTGAAGACCGGAATTTTCAACAACAGCACTGTGAGAAACTAAAATATCACATAATGGCCAATTCATGCAAGTTTCCATATTAAACATGTCAAAATGTGCAGACATTGGTACAAATTTAAAATCTACTTATATTCAGTGTAGTCATCATTAAGAAAAGGAACAGCATACCTTACTTTTTGCACATGACTCCAGCACCTTAGCAACAAATGGTACAACATACAGGAGTTCCTGCTGTCCTTTGTGGTAGGCCTCAGCAAGCAACGCTTTTAAATCTATGTCAACCTGCAGAATGGGTCGGCTCTTTGCAAGAGCTAGCATTCCAAGCCAATGACCCAGATTTTTCAACAGCGACCGGTCCGAAAAGTTGGCAATACCTTTATCGCTCCGTAACAGCACCTAAAATAAGTAAGTTATTCATTCAAATAAATTAATATTACAAACATATCTTTTCACCACTTGCCCAAAAATACCAGTTGTATGTCTCTACATTTTGTAACGTTGTTACCAAATAACCTGGGCTGTAGTGCAAGAGATTACAGGAACAGAAATGGTGGCTGTGTGAATGGTGTGTGTCCTACAGTACAAAGTATATACCATACTTTGAAAAATTAAAGATTATGACAGTACCTTGTACATATATCTATGAAATTCTTTTATTTACTAAAATGTATTTAAATAGATTCAAGACAAACTCTACTTTTCATACTCATGATACAAGGAATAAGTCAGATTTACTTATTTCAGGTTGTAACACCAAATATTTGAAGAGTATTGCTTAAATTAAGTGTTAGAGGTATAACAAAATTCAAGAAAATGACTATTAACTTTTTACTTGAAGAGTTTTTATTCTGTGGAAGAATTTATGACTATTGATTCTTAATCTATAAAAATTGTGTTAATGTTGTTTACGATGTAATTATTTGTACTTTATACCTGTATGTTGCATTCGATTAGTATTTCATGTTGTTTTATATAAATATGTAAGTTATATCCTTTAAATTTCATGTATTAGTACTTTTATTGTAATCTTTTGACAAGTCCATTACCATTTTCATAATGACCTAGAGGATGATGTAGTAGTAGTAGCAGCAATAGCAATAGTAGTGGGGTAGTAGTAATAGTAGTAGCAGTAGTTGTAGTGGCAGCAGTAGTAATAGTAGTAGCAGCACTAATAGTAGTAGCAGTAGTAGTAGTAGTAGTAGCAGCAGTAGTAGTAGTAGTAGTAGTAGTAGTAGTAGTAGTAGTAGTAGTAGCAGCAGCTGTAGTAGTAGTAAATAACTACACAGTGGGAGGCTCCAGTGAATATGGCAAAGGACCATCACTTTCTGTACAGGAGGGAGGGAGAGCACTGAAAACCAACCATCAGCTTACTTTGATGTTCCTGAATGTCTCCTGCAGCACCATCAGATTGAGCTCTGGAATCTTCAAGACATCCAGGAAGTTAGAATACAGTGTATGGAAGTTAAGTTCTATGCTGGCACGCTTCATCACTAAATACTGGGCCATCCAGGGCCAGTACTCCTCTGTGACAATGTCTCGTAGTTCATCACACTGCAAACAATAGAACACATCAACAAATCGTACAAATATTTTAATTAAAGGAGACAGGCCAAAACATGCAGGATGATTACCACAGGTTTGTATATTAATGTATTAATTAAAGTGCCACTGTTGAACACATGTGGTCACTTCCCTTACTGCAATGAACATGAAAAATTAAAACTTGCAGATACCAACAAACAAAATCGTTTACAATTATAAACACACAAGGGATGGCTGAAAAATGGTGAATCAGGCAGGAGGGGTAAAACACATTTGTATATTATTGTATCTAATTACAGAGCAATTGTTGGGATATATATGGTGACAGATAGGAGAGTTACATGCAGAAAAAAAAAAAAAAAAAAAAAAAACATTCTCCACAAAAA
>Ga0123355_10013334_pt1 | contig 12783 bp, 16 predicted proteins | sample TergutEmb28metaG_3_FD_89872 | JGI IMG/M metagenome (GOLD analysis project Ga0123355, IMG submission 89872) | Embiratermes neotenicus P1 segment gut microbial communities from Petit-Saut dam, French Guiana - Emb289 P1 | ecosystem: Host-associated > Arthropoda: Insects > Digestive system > Gut ...
CTCTCCCCAAGCGTCACACATCGAACCATCTATTTGCCTACAAAACAGGTTATAATCGCTAAACATTAACAATGTTTATTCAAACGTATGGAAAGCAAACCAACGCAATTATTACATAAGAGACCAAATCACAAAATTGATCTGGATGAGCTAAGGCGACTGTCGGATGAAAACCCTAAAGCCACTCTAAAAGAACTGGGCAGTCACTTTGGCTGCAATAAGCAAGCGATTTCTCAGGCAATCATAAGGCACAACATCCCTCATCAAACAAGACGATCAAGAACTAATCCTGCAGAGTTAAGAAAGTTTGTTGAAGAAAACCCATACGCTACCCTCAATGAGCTAAGCAAGCACTTTAAGTGTACTAATAAGAATATCTGCCGCATAGTGAAAAGGAATAATATCACTTATACTATCAAATTAGGGCGCAAGCGGATGATTGATCCAGATAAACTGAGACAGCTTGTTCGAGATAATCCTAATGCTACCCATAAAGAGCTGAGTAAACACTTTGGTTGTACTGGTGGTGCTATCAGCCATGAATTGAAGAAACAACAAATCCCCTATGTCCGCAAACCAAGGCGTGAACAAAAAATTGATCCAGAAAGACTGAGGCAGCTTGTTCGGGATAACCCTAATGCTACCCATAAAGATCTGAGCAAACACTTTGGTTGCTCTGTTAGCGGTATCGGTATGGCGCTTAAGAGATTTGGCATATAAAACATATGTGGTAGATGAGAGTCACACAGCGCGAATACACGTTGAAACATTAGGATAGTGTTCAATATGATATAATATGGGATATATTGTCTTGGCCTGCCAACAGCTTTTACCAATCGCCAGACAGTAGCTCTTTATAAATTGTTAATTACAAACATTCTCTTACCTAAGACGGGCGATAGTTCATATTTTTTTATGTGAGCTGCCGCCCGTCTTGGGAACTACGACAGAATAAGATCGGTAGTAATAAGCCTCAATAGCGAGGTAAGAGGAGAATGACATCATGTTGAAACCAAAAAAACTTCAAAGCGGACGTTTTGGGTATTTTAATCCCGATGGTAGCAGAGCATTTGAAACTGATTTTGCGTATGCCTGGCAGTTTTCAGAAGGCTTAGCACTCATCCAGCTTGATAGTGGCCGCCATGGATTTATTAAACCCTGTGGCCAAAAAGCCTTCGATGCAGATTTTGAACAAGCCGGAAGCTTTTCCGATGGTTTAGCCAGTGTTAAGTTTGACAATGACCGCTGGGGCTGCATCAACCTTGATGGCCACAAAGCTTTTGAAGGAGACTTCACGTGGATTGGATGTTTTTGTGAAGGTATGGCTTGTGTCTTGCTTGATAATGGCCGCTATGCTTACATCAAGTCAGATGGCCAAAAAGCATTTGAGGCGGATTTCAAATCAGCTACTAGTTTTGCCCAAGGAAAGGCTCGTGTCGAGCTTGATAATGGTGACCGCATCAATATCAACACTCACGGTGTACTGTGTAAGTAGCAATTTATGTTGGCCGCCTCTCATTTTGCATTGAGGGCGGCTTTTTTACATCAAAATGATTAAAAATTTGAGATGATAAGGGGTATCCCCCGTGTTTCTGACTGATAACTAATTTTCAAACCTCAAGAGAAAATCATCAGGTTTTACTGCTGGCACATACATATTGGCCTCGCCTAAAAAATCTTTGTCATTAGTAATAATGTAATCTAATGTGGCTTTTTCAGCACATGCCACCACTAAAGCATCCTCAAAATCTCTCATTAGTGAATTGATGGCCTGTGTGCAGTCGTTTGCATCAACCGCAATAACTTGCAATGTGACAAGTATTTTCCGAACCGCTTGCTTTGCAATTGCTTCATCCAGATTTTTTTCAACCACATAATAAATATCTGTCAAACTGCTGGCAGTGGTGTAACCAAAGACTTGTCTATCAGTTATTAAGTCCATGATTTGACATGCCTTTTCTCTTCGTGGCTCACGATTAAGCAGGTCATCCAAAATGATGTTGGTATCAATCAACACGTTCATATTTGGCCACCCTTCTTTCCGCTTTCATTTGCTCTAAACTAACGCCATTCCCATCAATCGCAGATAGCATATTACGTAGCTCTTGCCAAGCTGTTTTCATTTCTGCGCTTGTGCGTTCATGGGTAGATGGTTCTTCGCTGGCATGTCGTTGGAGTTGCTTAATCCGATCCTTGGCTTGACGAATACCTGTAAGCATCTCTTCAAACAAGCCTTCGGGGATATTTACCAAAAATGCCCGTGGCCTTCCATTGTTGGTGATTATTATTTCTTTGTCATCTGCAAGACTGTCCCATATTTGGGTAGTTTTTGTTCGGAAATCACGTATTGATACAAATTCCATGGTACTCATTCAACTCCTTTACATTTTCTTGATGTTACCAACATTGTACTCTATTGACACTCAAATGACAACACGGGTGTATTTTATCTTCATGTATTATTCTAGTTCATGATTTGAGACCCAGTGAAAAAGATCCTCTTGAGCAACTTTGCCAGAAGCAACTTGTAAAATAATTTCATAAAGCTCTTTTGTGTGTACTTGAGCCCGTTACCATTGATGTATTGTATTGAGGGCGGCTTTTTTACATCAAAATAATTAGCCCCTTGGTCAATGATAGAATACCGATTAGAGAAAAAATGAAAAAGCGCATCATAACTGAGCAGGAGAATCAATCGAAGCATCAATATTCTAAGACCACTAATCAAAAAATTGATTTTGTGGAGTTAATTCATCTTAAAAAAAAGTATCCTGATGCCAAGCTAAGAGAGCTGGCTGAATTTTTTGGTTGTAGTGTGCAAGCTATTTATCGAGTGCAAAAAAAATACGATCTTCCTCAGCGGCCAGCGACAAGGTACTTAAAAAAAGTTGACCCAGAGGAACTAAGAAAGCACATTGAAACTAACCCCAACGCTACATTAAACGATCTTGGCAAATTTTTTGGCTGCCGTGGGGAGTCCGTTTCGGGGATGATCAGAAGACATAAGATTCCCTATCAGAAAAAGACAAATCGAGGGCAGAGATTCACAAGAAAAGTTGATCCAAAGGAGCTAAAAAAATACATTGAGTCAAACCCAAATTCCAGCTTAGAAGAAATCGCCAAATATTTTTGTTGCACTCATCCATCCATCTCATCGGCATTGAAGAGAGATGGCATTTCATATCAGCCCAAATGTACAACAAAAATTGATATCGAAGATCTGAAAAAACGCATCAAGGAAAATCCCAGTGCTAAATTGAAAGAATTGGCTAAACCATATGGTTGCAGTGTAGTTTCTGTTTCTAAAATGATAAAAAGACATAACATTCCATATAAATCCAAAAACAAAAAACAAGAGCGCAAGCCTAATGCCAATAAAGCCAATGATAGCCACCATATAGACATATTCAAGCAAATAAATGCACCAATACAACTATTTGTAGATGATCAAGACATTAAGACTGATGAAGAGCAAAAGACCACTCATCAAGTAAAGAAAAAATACAATTATAAAATAGACCCTGAAGAACTCAAAAAACTCATAAACGAAAATCCAAATGCTACTCAAAAGGAGCTTGCTGATAAACTTGGCTGCACCGACCAGTCTGTTTCTCGGATGCTGATACAACATAAAATTCCATATAAATCAAAACTAAAATGCGATCACAAAATTGACCGTGATAAATTGCGCAGACTAATCATGAGAAATCCAGACATGACAGCCGAGGAACTCGCCGAAGAGTTTGACTGCACACCCGACGCCATCAAGAAAGCCGCCAAAAGGCACAACATCCCATATAAGCCGAAATGGAAAAAGCTAATTGATGTAGACGAGTTAAAAAGACTTATTAGGAAAACCCCGGTGCTTCACTTGAAGAACTAGGGCAACCCTTTGGTGCTAAACCCACATCTGTCAAAATGGCAATTAGGAGATTCTAAATCCCTTACCCTCCAACAAATTAAAACTCCGTAGCCTCTACAGTCCTAATCAACGACCTATCTTTCGCCTGAGAAGAGTCAGTATACAAATTTACAAATTTCAAAATATAGGTTAAAGAGCAACAGGCTCAGTTGCTAGATCTGAAACAACTAACTGACCGTCAGCGGGAGCTGGAATAGAGCTATGTACATGAACATGCCAAGGCAATACCTATGCAGGATGAAAGCTTGAATCATACTAAAATATTGAGTTCGATTGACAGGCTGGCGGAAATCGAAGCGGAAAATCGTTTAAAAAAACTGGTCGAACCTGACCTCCTGCAAAGCAGGGACAGAATACGGAACAGGTAGAAATCTTCCTACTTCGGCTCAATTTTTAACCTGTAGCCAAGTGCATCAAGTACAGTAATTAAGGTGTGTAGTGTTGGATTGCCATTTTCACCGAGACTATTGTAAAGATGTTCCCTCGCTAGACCAGTTTTTTTAGCAACATCAAGCATTCCCTGGGTGCGAGCAACGACCCCAAGAGCCTTTGTAATTTGTTTGGGATCATTGCTAAAAAAAGCCTCATTCAAGTAAATATCCACGTTGTCGGGAATTTCTAATGTGCTATGCCGATTGCTTTTTGCACTTTTACTCATTCTGTTGCCCTCGCATGACGGCATCATAAACGATTCTCTCTAAATGTTCAGGCTTAGACAAATCGCCCAAATCCTTGAACTTGGCATTTGCTGCGACTAAAGCATTCCTTAAGAATCGGCTGTTTTGCTCAAATAAAGTCTGATCAATTGATAACCCTACGCTGTCTGCATATTGGCAACAGAAGTGTGTCACTGTTCTTGTGTTTCCCTCTCTAAAAGGGTGAATTAACCACAGCTGGGATAATATTTGTGAAAATGCTTCAGCTGCTTCTTTTGTCGTTAGGGCTGTCCAATCAATCAGTTTCATTTTGTCAATCTGACATATCAGAGCGGTTTCGATTTCTTCGTTTGGGCTATAATCAATTGAAATGCCGCCTAGCACTGCCTCAGCTTTTTCAATGTCAATCGTTCTTGGCTCTCCTGCCCATTCGTAAATATCCTGAAAGATGTACCTATGGATGTCGTACAGATGTTGAATGTCGTAATTGCCAGCCAGAAAATTTTCAGCAATTTCACTCAACCTCATGCTGGTATACTCAGCTTCCATTTCATCAAGAACAAGCTGGTCTTTTATTCCAAATTTGTTTTTTAGAATAGTGGTTCTTGGGTATAAATACGGATCACTAGCCATTAGTAGCAACCTTGCCTTTAGCGGTATACTTGGCATCCAAAACTTTTTTCATTTCGGCTTTGGTTACTTCTCCGCGTTTTTCTTTTTCAACGAGTTCCAAAAATTCTGGCGATGGCTCCAGTCCATCAATTTTGATCATGCCTAAAGCATAGTCCCAGGCTTTTTCTTTACTCATTTTTGCGGTTTGCATTTTGCAACCTTCTCTCAAAATAGATTTATCGTTCATATGAATATTATTGTAATTTATAAGTTACATTATGTCAAGGTTTTATGAACATGGAAATGGATCTTCAAGATATACATATATGGAATATTCCACTGTTGATTTTCACCAGCGCTTTCAACGACTTTTAGCAAACTGAAACAGGAATGGGTTAGCCCCAGGTAAGCCAATAATGCTCTCCCCTACAGCAAGTTTTGATAAATCCCAATCTTCAACAACATGGGCCAGGCGCGTATTCTCGGTAAGCCCTCGCGAGTGAACTGATGGGATAAATCCCTCAATTTTTCTGTTTACCCCAAACACCCCTTGAACATAATTCCTGGATGCCTGATCATTTAATCTAAAGCTGATCAGGTTTGAAAAGCCAGACAAAATGCTTTCTGCGCGGTATTTTTCGTAAATATCATATAGCTGGGAGACATTTTGCACCCCAATCACTAACTTTAGCCCTAGGCCTCGCCCAAAGTTGACCGCATCATCAATGTGCTGAAGATTCGGAACTAGTTTGAACTCATCCGCAATCAAAAACACATTTCCACTTCTACCCGCACCAATTTTGCGTGAAAGTGCCTCCTTTATCGCCATATCAAACAACAGTCGATAAATGGGAGTCAGCGTGTTCCCAATGCCCAAATCGTATTCAATAAAGACGGTTTTTCCACCTCGCTCCCTTACCAAGCGGCGGATAGACAGTTTACCCTTTTGACGGAAGTTTCCGATAAATATTTCTCTAACCAACTGCTGTAGCCCCGAATAAACTCCGTAAGCTAATGAATCACTGCCTGAGATATAGCTGGTTGCTCCTTTGAGCTCTGGCTTTGTCGCCAACACCCTTTTCAGCTCATCTGGAGTCCAATCATCAAAGCAATTTCGCAGTGTCCAATTGTTCAAGGCTATACTATCTCCATCATCAATCAACAGGCGCAAGCAGGCTGCAAATAAATCTTTTGATGCGTTAGGAAAGAAGGGTTCTTTGGCGTGTCTAATTTTTTCAAAGAACAAACTGCTTGCGATCTCAGTCAGATTTTCCTCTAGCTGTCCCCTATCAATCTCATCGAAGATGTTCCAATAATCCTTGTGAAAGCAAGCTTCGTTGCTGATTATCACATCTCCGGCCTTGGCAAACTCATCACGGAACTCGCCCTTCGAGTCAAAGATAATCATTACATCATCCTTACCCAGGTTCTCTTTAATCTGCTTTACTACCTGAAAAATCGCAGTGGTCTTGCCTGTCCCGATGCTTCCTAAAAAACACATATGCTTGCTCAACAGGTCATTGCCAAAGCTAAATGAGTGTTTCGCTCCTGAAAATTTATACTTATTCCCGCCAAACGCGCTTTGAGGTGGTACTTTCAGCAATTCTCCACCCTCATATACTCGACTATCAATTTTCAAATAAAACACCTCACACTATGTTCCTACTGTATATGCGCCAACGCAGGCAAAGATTCACACTTTTGTCTTCATCGGACTATCTAGCTCGACTCTTGCCTCATACAGATGTTGCGCTGTAGTTGCTTAGAAACTAACTGCTAGCAATGCAAACAGTTGCAAACTAGCAGAAAAACTATACAATGTTTTTCTATATCTGCCGAAATAGGCTATTTTTGATGGTACAATACCATCCATCGTGTTTTGATGCAGAAAGCACTACTATGATTCACGTTTCATTTGCAAATAATCTGGAAACTAAAAAGCTGGTTTTAGAATTACTGGGTAAAAAAGTTGATGAAGAAAACATGATTACAGAAAGCGATGGCTCTCCTGTACTGGATATGCACGGACAACGGATTTCAGTTGAAGAGTTTGGCGGGGTCAGAAATGGATCGGAAATTTTTTTCAAAAAAGATCTAATCTCCTGCGTTGATTTTTATCAAAATTACTTGGCAAAGTAGGGTCATGTGGATTTTGGATAATTTCAAGCACCTGATTGAAAACATCAGTGCAACGGCTGGCGATATTTTAAGTAACAACTCTCTGGTAAAAATCCAACGAATTGATAAAAACATTACCTGTAGTTTCCACATTGATGCCCAAAAAGGCGAGCTTTCCCAGGAGCAAAAAACGCAGTTAGGCCAGCAGCTTCAACAAGCCCTTGAAAATAGTCCAGAAGGGATTATGATCGGCGATAGAAAAGTTGAGCAAAATCTCCTTCCCGCAGCTGAATACAACCGAGACAAAGATGATGATGTGGATGCCTTTATTACAACGGCAATTCCTCAAATTGACCAAAGCATGTGGCGAGTTGCCCTCCTAATGGCAAATAAAATGAAAAGCATCGTGCAAAAGGATAGAGATGAGGTTGCTCGCTTAAAAGAACAGCTTTCACAGTATGGTGCAAGAGGCCGAAATATTGCCAATCTCGGTAGCAGCAACCATCTCCAAACACTTATTATGCCAGCATATGAAGGTTTTTTGAAAACAGGCGAGGAAGGCAAAAAAGCCTTTCTTAAATACTACAACGATATTGTTGATCATTGTCCAACAGCGGTATTCGTCCACATATTTGAAACAGACGCAGAGATACTTGAGGAAACTATCAGAAAAGTCAAAGGTGTGAGAAAATACAACCAAAATGAAGTTTGTGTTTTCGGAGCTGGGAAAACCAATTGGAGTAAAATTGAGACGCTGAAAGACAGCCTGCAAGAGAATCAAGAAGATCTGCGAATTGAGCAATTCAACTTTACAAACCAAAATGGGGCGACGAAGCTATCCATCATCATCAAGAAACAAAACGATCACTCTCCCCTGTCCTCATAAGGGCAGAATCCTCACAGCCTTCCTCTGGACACAGCCCTATCCCGCATTTTTACTCCGTTGAGACAAAGTGACTATGAAAACACTTTCTCAGGGCTTCTTATTTCTTTTATTTCGACCACGGAACCTTCGGCTTCCATAAATCAATGGCGACATCCCCCATTTCTTTAATGTCGCTAATCATGGCCCCAAGCTCTGTCATCATCATGTCAGTGCTTTTGGTTGGATTACCAACCAATGCACATACAACCTTGGCTCCTCCCAAGTTGCCAATCCCCTCCCCAATCGATATAGGGGCACCAGAAGCCTGAGAAGAAAATATTTGCAGGAAAAACACTTGACGACGACAAAATGCAAGCAAAATTAGGCCTATTACGATAGTCAGAATTACAACGGCTACCGCTAATACTTCAATCCCCACCGGATAGTGCATGCCGAAGCTGCGCCATAAATTCTGATGGCTTCTGAATTGACCGTAAATTGGGAATGGGATGATTAGAGCCAATACACCAAAGACCAGCATGAATAGGTTGGTTCTGGTGCCATAGTAAGAAGAAACGCCAGAGACGGTATATAAATCTACCTCCGTCACTACTCTGCTTGTCGATTCAGTGGCACGCATGAGATATTTTTTGACATGCTTAACTCCAAGCAACCTACAAAATGACGAGTGAATGCAAAGCAAAACTAGCTTAATGAATTCAATAACAATGTCCACCCAGTAGCTCTTTTGGGCTAGGCCGTGAAAGATTACCCTCTTATTTGTCACCGTCAAATACCCATCACATTGAGGAAATTTCAGGTTTGTGCAGTGATATTTCTTCACCAAAATTTCTGTTTTTGATGATTTGGTCAGCTTAAAACTATCAACATCAGCAGTCATATCCATCGCTCTCCCTTAGTTGCCTTGGGACATGTATATGCCTGGTTAGTTCAGAATATGAACGGATAAAGTTATAATGTTATATAACTATTAGTGTATTGAATTAAGAATCTTCATAGCTGTTTGCTTATAAAAGCTAATACTATTGAAGTCATTGATCCCTATAGGTTTATAAGCAAACAATTTAATAAGTCAATGGCTTTATACACTTCAATATCTAAGATTATTGAATAGCAAAGATATAATGCAATAAAACATTAAACAATTATAGAGAAATAAGCTTATGCTTATTGACAATTAGTGTTTTACACTTATAATGCCTTAATGTTTCACAATTCAATACATCAATAGCTTTAAGGGCATAAATACTTTATTTTATTGAAGCTTAGAGTTATACGCATTTAGAACCATAGAAACATATACATATGAGAACAACGATGATTCAAAGTGGCAAGGGGGGAGGTAGCTTTAAGACTACGGCTACATGGGGGCTATCCACTTGGCTCAGTAAAGTTGCAAAAAATTGCAAAGTTCTTGTTATTGAAAATGAGGGCAACTCAACAATGTCTGGCTGCATGGGTGCTGACTTTAACAATAGTCCAACTCTTTACCATATTTACTCTGGAGCAGCGAGTCTCGAAGAAGCAATTCAAGAAACATCAATGGGCCATATTATTTCTGGCAACTCGACAGTTGAGAAGATTCCTGCTTTTTTTTCTAATGATGTCTTGGAAGGAGCAAAGGCACTCAAATATTTAATGCCCGAGATTGAAAAAATGGGATTTACCCACGTTATTATTGATAATGCAGCCAGTGTTGGATCAATGCTAAACCTACAATCTATGCTAGCATCTGATGACATCGTAGTTCCATACCACCCCGATCCCGGTCATTTGCAAGCCTTTACCAACTTTATTAAAAGCTTCGCTGAAGCAAAGTCATTTAATCCAAAACTCAGGATTGATGGAATATTGATAGGGAATCTTCGGCGGCCCATCACACACAACCACAGGAAGTATGTTGGAGAAATAGCTAAGTGGTCAGAACATTTGAAAGTAAGGATATATGACACAATCATTCGTTCAGCGATAGCAGTTCAAACTGCCCAAGGCAATATGGAAACACTGTGGGACAAATTTCCGAAAGAAAATGTGACCACTGATTTTGAAAGATTCATTTTAGAATACATGGCAACAGAAGGCAAAAACAATGACCAATAAACAAGTCGGTAAAGGTGCAGGACGTTTTTCTCCAGATTCACAGTTCGGCATCAATCTTAACAAAATTAACGAGTTGCCTGCTACGCCTCTTGAAGCCACCCCCAATATTCCTGCTAAAACAGAAGCAGGTGTTCCAACTAGTGCAGCAAAGCCTATTGTCAAAGCCAACAGAAAATCTTCATCGGGTTTTCAAAGCAACGAATTCAAGCGAAGTTTGGAGAACAAGGAAAGCAGAATAACTGCATACAATTTGGACATTAACCTCACCCGTAAATTGAAAATATATGCGGCTGAAAATCAAGTATCAGCTTCTAAAATTGTCAGCGACTTAATTGAAGGTTTTTTGGCAAAGCAACAGAAGAAGCAAACCCCAGAGTGAAACCCGTAGGAAGTCAAAGGTTTGTAACAATGGGGGAGAGGCCTGCTGTTTTACGGCTAACACCACATAAGGAAAATCTAAGAGAGTTGTATTTTTCACCATCATGCTAAAACCCCTGTTTTCCGTCTTTTTCTTCTCACACCTGTCAATCTTGCTCTGGTGTGAATCTAACTACCCCAGGGGACATCAGCAAAAAAGAATATTTTTCAAATCTATTTATTGCAAAAATAGTGTATCATAAGAAAACAAAACCTAAACAACAGCATCAACTTAACAACAATGAAAATCAAGCGCACCACAAGAAAAGCCCATGATGCCCAGACTATCATAATGGATAGGGACTCATTTGAGTCTATTACCGATATTCTTGGCCAAAGCCTTGTTGATGCTGTTCCTGAAGAAGATGAAAAATCCCTGACATACACATCCACTAATGATAGAACATCCCTTGAAATAGTATTTTCTAAAGAGACTATCAGCAAGCTGAAAAAGCAACTGCAGATCCAAGACCAAGATACTCAAATAAGCGTGGGGCATGAAGCCTGGAGATTCTGGTGTTTTCTGATACTTCAAGCTTGCGAACAAAGCCAGGATGATGAGACAAAAATTAAAGGCAGATTCAAATACAGCGATGCAATCAAAACATTAAAGCTGACCAAAGGCGGCAAGCAACTGGCGGCCATCAGAAACCAGTTTATAAGTTTTGCATCGGTAAGATTTGCTCAAAAATATAAAATTGGTGAGAAGACGCGAACTGATTTTTTTGGGTTAATTGCAGATGGCAATATTATTGAAGATGACTATGACAGTGAAGCAACTGAGTTCAGCTTTACACTAGACATGACTGCACTGGGGCGCACTGTAGATTCTGATGCGTTTGGAGGTACGGAGTCATTTATTCGATGGGGGAGTCTGACAAAATCCCAACAACAAAAAGGATATGTTAAAGTTCCCAAGCGCGACTGGACAATACGAAACAAAAACAGTCATTATTTTAATTTCCGAAACAAGCTAAGGCTTTTTGCCGGGAACACGGTAAGTGCGGAAGTGGTTCTAAAGGACTGGATCAAACTGGGCAATGATAAGTTACGGCGACGAGGCTTCTGTCATGACCTTCTCATAAACTGCTTAGAGCAGGCCAAAGCTGAAAATGAATTAAAAGACTATCGAGCAAAACTGCCAACTGAAAAAGGTTGGCTGGAAAAATGGATGATCCACATAACCGCCAATACTACGAGAACGAAAACTTTTTAACGCGACAAAATTAAAAGGGGTAAAATTTTTATAGGTCAACATAACCTGTTTGATGTGTTTTGATAGGGGAGTGTACGCCCTTACATTTTTCCTCATCAAGTAACCGATGAAAACCACCATATTTCCCTTGCCCAAAATAACAATTTTAACTAAGGTAGCGTACAGGCTGGTTTATTCTATTAGTTTTGTGTGGGGGAGTGTAACACCTCACATTTTTTATCCCACAATATAGATGGTGTACCACCCTACATTTTCTGTTTTAACCTGAAAAAAATAATTTTTGATTGGATTTGATATAGTAGCACTATATTCAGTTTGCACCGCTTTAATATGATTTGATGGGGGAGTGTACGCCCTTACAATCACCCCTTATCAAGTTGCAGGTGTACTGCTTTACATTTTTTTATTCCAGATTACATAGTCTGGATTTTGATGGTGTACTATCTCACACGTTTTAGTGTACCGCCCCACATTTTTTTAAGCATTTAAGTCGGATTCAACGGCATTTTACGATTACGATAAACTTGTTTATAAATATCTATAAAGGCCCAGAAAGTTATCCACAGACTTATAAGTGTTTCACACTCTCATTGTAGTTCTCACAACACTTTTATTATGCGGTACTCTTAATTTTTAATTTCGTGAGGCAGTTGCCTCACGGTGGCTACGCCACCGAAGTTAAAAACTTTTTAAGATTCTTTTTGCATTCAACCTCTAGCTCTTTTAGCTAATTTCACTTTAGCAATTTTATACTCCAAAACACTGACGTCGCCGCCACTATCAAACAATAGTGTCTCCTCAGCAGTAGATCATTCACGCAAGCTTGGCTAAGTCAACGTGAACGTTCACACAAAAC
>Ga0123355_10013335_pt1 | contig 12783 bp, 6 predicted proteins | sample TergutEmb28metaG_3_FD_89872 | JGI IMG/M metagenome (GOLD analysis project Ga0123355, IMG submission 89872) | Embiratermes neotenicus P1 segment gut microbial communities from Petit-Saut dam, French Guiana - Emb289 P1 | ecosystem: Host-associated > Arthropoda: Insects > Digestive system > Gut ...
GTTCCTATTACTTTAAGGCCACCAAGTTCGCGCACGCCTTCGCCCAGCATAATGTCCGTACCACGCCCTGCCATATTGGTCGCAATCGTTACGTTCCCGGCTTGGCCGGCAAGGGCTATAATTTCTGCCTCGCGCTCGTGGTGCTTGGCGTTTAGGACTTCGTGCTTTACGCCTTCGCGTTTTAACAAAGCAGATACAAGTTCCGACTTTTCGATTGAAGTAGTACCAACCAAAACCGGTTGGCGACGGTTATAGCAGTCAATAACGTCTCGTACAATTGCGCGGTATTTGCCGGCTTCGGTGCGATATACCGCGTCCGGGTGGTCGTTACGTACCATCGGCATGTTTGTTGGTACGGAAACTACGTCCAGCCCATAAATTTCGCGGAATTCGCCTTCTTCTGTTATTGCCGTACCGGTTGCACCGGCTTTTTTTGAATATTTATTGAAGAAATTCTGGAATGTAATGGTAGCCAGCGTCTTGCTTTCGCGCTGAACTTTTACATTTTCCTTCGCTTCAATTGCTTGGTGCAAGCCATCAGAATAGCGGCGGCCGGGCATTAGGCGGCCGGTAAATTCGTCTACAATAACGATTTCGCCCTCTTTGTTTACATAGTTAACGTCCAAGTGCATGTTGTAATTCGCCTTTAGCGCGTTGTTTACATGGTGCTGGATTTCGATATTATCCGGGTCAGAAAGGTTTTCCACACCAAAATAACGCTCGGTTTTTTTGACACCATCCTGTGTCAAGGTTACGGCCTTACGCTTTTCGTCTACAATAAAGTCGCCCTCTTCTTCAATGTCTTTGCGCATTAGAGGGTTGGCGGCTTCTTCTTCATTTATTACGCGGCCTTTTTTCAAGGTTTTAGCAAATTGGTCGGCACGGCTGTACATCATGGTGGACTTGCCGCTTGGGCCGCTTATAATCAGCGGCGTACGGGCTTCGTCTATCAAAATGGAGTCAACCTCGTCTATGATTGCGTAATGCAAACCGCGCTGCACTTTGTCCTTTTCGAAAACAACCATATTGTCACGCAAATAATCGAAACCTAGTTCATTGTTTGTAGCATAAGTGATGTCACAGGCGTATTGAGCGCGGCGTTCCTCGTTTTGCAGGCTGTTTACGATACAGCCAACACTAAGGCCAAGGTAGTTATAAATTACGCCCATCAAATCGGCGTGATATTTTGCCAAGTATTCGTTAACCGTAACAAGATGCGCGCCTTTGCCAGCAAGCGCATTTAGATACAGCGGCAACGCAACCGTTTGTGTTTTACCTTCACCCGTTCTCATTTCTGCAATGCGGCCTTGGTGCAAAACAGTGCCGCCAATAAGCTGAACGCGGAAATGCCGCTTCTGTGTAAGGCGGGTTGTTGCCTCGCGAAAAACAGCAAAAGCTTCTGGCAAAATGTCGTCCAAAGTTTGTCCATCTGCCAAGCGGCGTCTAAATTCGTCCGTTTTACCGCGTAGTTCGCCCTCTGTAAGCCGCTGAACGTCCGGCTCCAGTGATTCTATGCGGTCTATTATCGGAGTCATCCGTTTAATTTCCTTATCACTGTAATTTCCGAAAATTTTCTCAAGTATTCCCATGTAACACCTCGTAATTTTTTTCTAATATGATACAATGCTTTTAACAGAACAAGTTTACCAGTTGCGGACAAGGTTCGCAAGTGGAATTCAAAATTTCAAAACCAACTGGTACGAAAATCGTACCGGTTGATATTGATAATCGAGAAGGAGTTTACAGACATGATTAATTTTGACACGTTAAAAAACCCGTATCCACAAGCACGTTTTACTCATTTTGCACGTAAAGGAATGGTAGCCACATCCCAGCCATTGGCGGCACAGGCGGGCTTACAGGTGTTGCAAAAAGGCGGCAATGCAATAGACGCGGCAATTGCCACAGCGGCATGTTTAACCGTTGTAGAGCCAACGTCCAATGGAATTGGTGCCGACGCATTTGCCCTTATTTGGACAAACGGAAAATTGCACGGACTCAATTCTTCCGGCAAATCGCCAAAAAGTATTTCCATTGAGAAACTAACTGAACAAGGCCATACAGAGATGCCCAAAATGGGTCTTGCCCCAATAACCACACCCGGCGCACCCGGCGCATGGGCGGAATTATCGCAGCGTTTCGGCAAGCTTTCGCTGATAGAAACACTCGCGCCTGCGATAAATTATGCCCAAAACGGCTACCCCATATCCCCTGCTTTGGGCAAGTTCTGGGCTAATGGCTTTGCCGCATACAAACGAGCCGCAACCAGCGATGAATTTGCCCCATGGTTTGACACATTCGCGCCAAGCGGCCGCGCACCAAAAATTGGCGAAATTTGGTCATCGCCCGGCCATGCAAAAACTCTTACCGAAATTGGCGAAACAAATGCCGAAAGCTTTTATCGCGGCAATTTGGCAAATAAAATTGCCGACTTTATTGCTAAGCATGGCGGCTACCTTACCGCAGACGACTTGGCAAACTTCAAACCGGAATATGTAGACCCAATTTCCGTAAATTATCGCGGTTACGATGTTTGGGAAATACCGCCCAACGGGCAGGGAATTGTCGCGCTAATTGCACTCAATGTAATGAAGGGTTTCGATTTCAACCCCGCAGACATGCACCAAGCCGACACATATCACCGCCAATTTGAAGCAATGAAACTTGCCTTCGCCTGCGGAAAAGAAGCCGTAACCGACCCAGAATACATGAAAATCTCTGTCAAAGATTTACTTTCCGATGCTTTTGCAGATGAATTACGCAAAAAAATATCTGCCCAAGCGGCAGAACCGGTTGCGTACATGCCGCCCAAAAGCGGCACGGTGTATCTTGCCACTGCCGACGGCGAAGGCAATATGGTTAGCTTCATTCAAAGCAATTACATGGGCTTCGGCTCTGGCATAGTCGTCCCCGGCACGGGAATTGCCCTACAAAACCGGGGCGCAGACTTTAGCCTTGACCCAAATCATGCAAACGCACTTGCCGGCGGCAAAAAAACTTATCACACAATCATCCCCGGCTTCCTAACAAAGGGTGATACACCGGTTGGCCCGTTTGGCGTAATGGGCGGCTACATGCAACCTCAAGGCCATATGCAGGTGATAATGAACACCGTAGATTTTCACCTTAACCCGCAAGCCACTCTTGACGCACCGCGCTGGCAATGGCTTCAAGGCAAATCTTTTGAAGTGGAAAGCCACTTCCCAAAACATGTTGCAGAAGAACTCGTACGCCGCGGACATCAAGTAAATATGAGGCTTGAATCGGGCAGTTTTGGCCGTGGGCAAATCATCTGGCGCGATGCAAACAGCGGCGTTTTGGCAGGCGGTACCGAATCTCGAACAGACGGACATATCGCAGCTTGGTAATTCATGTGGTAATTTATGTTGCAAAATAGGCGTTTTCATATTAAAATGTCAAGTATGTGTCAATAATTCGGAAAAGAGGGTGTATTTATGCAACAGCATTGCAGGGGGCGCAATTTTTTGCTGACTTTAGTATTTGTTTTGTTTTTCTTGGTGCTAATACCAACCAACACTTACGCCTCGGCAATTGCAATTAACCCGGGAAGCGGGATAGACGCCGTTTTAGTAATCGATACGAGCGGTAGTATGCGCAACGCAGACCCGGAACGCATCGCACTGGAAGCGGCTACGCTTTTCATGGGCATGATGGAAACACGAAATTCCCGTATCGCTATTGTTCCATTTTCTGGTGACGTCCATTCGGTTATGCCGCTCACACCAATAGATGACCCAAATATCCGTAATAATATCCGTGACTCTGTTTCACGGTTTACGTATCATGGCTTTACGGATGTCGGTCTAGGGCTTCGCACTGCGGCGGAAATGCTTTTAAGCGACCCATTGGAAACTAACAGCCCGGTAATTTTACTTTTTACCGACGGACATATCGAACTGTCGGCCACGGCTGCACGTAGTGAAGAAGAATCTTATCTTGACACATGGTGGGCAGTAGATAACGTAGGGGATTTTACTCCAATTTATACAATTGGCCTAAACTTTGACGGTACAATTAATACCGACTTTTTAGACTATATTTCACGCAGAACCTCTGCTACATCTCATATTATCGAAGACCCGGCCATGCTTCCCCATATTTTCAATGAAATTTTTGCAAGCCACATGCGTACTTCCATAGACGTGGTTTACGAATTCATTGCAGATGGCGAATACACAAATGTGCCAATTAACATAGACAGTCATTTTGTTGCCGAGGCAAATATCATAATGTTGTCATCTCGGCCAATTGCAAGCGTCCGGCTATTCAACCCACTGGGCGAAGAAATTACATTTGACGAAAATGTATATACCCTAACATCAGCCAATCGCTATTCCATAGCCAAGGTTATTAACCCTATGGCTGGCGAATGGCTTCTTCGCGTGTTGGGCGTACCAGAAGATAACATAACTGTAAACCTAATCTATAACTACACCATTGATGTCGCGTTTTCAATCTCCCAACCGGGCGTAACGAGTGTATTTTTTGACCCCACAGTTCCGCTAAGAGTAGAAGCAACATTGATGTCACAGCTACCGCCCGCGCTCACTCAAACTTTAATGGAAGAGGCAACCGCAAACATTCTCGCCTATGACATGGATGGAAATAGTCTTGGCGCACTTGTAATGAATCTGGACGGCATGGCATTCTCAACCAATTTCATTCCAGAGCCACGGCAAGACATTAGGGTGCGCATACATGTTACACACCCAGACTTTGAAGTTACCACCGCAACCTCAACAATTCTTTTTGATATGACAATCCCGGAACCGCCGGTAGAAACTCCGGAACCGGCACCCGCCGAAGTCGAAGACCCGGTATATGTTCCTGCGCAAGTTCAAGAAGAACCATCGCAGACTGAAACCGGCAGTTTCAATATATTGGTTATTATTCTTATCGTTGTGGCAATAATCTTGATTGCATTTGCAGTTGTCTTATTACGCTTGCTAAAAGAAAGGCGCATGATATTTAGAGGATATTTGGAACTTCGCGCGCTTTTACAAGACGGCAAATATACTTCTTTAGAAGCACCAGATCTAAGCACATTTGCCGGCCGCATTTCTATTGAGGAGTTTATTAGAGTAAGCTTGGGCGCAAGGGCCGGGCGCGTTCTTAGTGCGCAAATACCACTTGATGACACATTTATCCAGCCAACAGCCGTAAACAATAAGCCACGTATCCTGCTTACATCCAATGGAAGCTGCCATATTGCAGACCGCGACGGCAACGCTATTACACAGCGCAAATTTTTGTGGGAAAATAATATGCAATTGGTATTTTCACTTGTTGACGAAGCAACAAAAATTGAAATCACATATCGTATAGATGAGGAATAAAGGAGTCTGCTATGAAACTGTCGTCTGAAGTAAAAACCGAATTACAAGCACTCGACTGCGAATACGGTGGCGGCATATCTACTGCCAGCACTCGTACCGATGTTATTGATAAACCCATTCTAATTTTAGGCCTTGGCGGTACCGGTGCAGAAGCACTAATACGTGTAAAGCACGCCATCAGTAAGCAGTTTAAGCTTGGCGTATCCGCAAACGGACGCAAAATGGATAAACCACCACAAGTAGAGTACATGGCAATTGACTCCGACACAAATATGCAGAATTTGAGTTACGCAGGTACAGGCTTTACAAACGATGAATTCTTGTGCCTAAACACTGCAAATCTTACATCTATCTACAAAAATCGCGACACAGTATTTAAAAATTCTACCCAAAGCTGGATTGCAGACAATTTACGCCTTCAACAAGTCAAACATGGCGCAGGCGGCATTAGGCAAGCCGGCCGTTTGCTGTTAACAATTAACTGCAACAATGTTATCTCTATGCTAACAGAAAAAATCAATCGCCTAACTTCCAACAGGGATGCTCACAATCTTTTATACGTATTTATAACCGCTGGCTGCGCAGGTGGTACTGGCAGTGGAATTTTCATTGACATTCCATATATAGTCCGCAAAATTGCCGAACAAAAAGGCTTTGAAACCGAAAATATCGGTATGATTTTTATGCCCGATGTTACCCTTGCCGACAGTACAATTGACGGTTCTGCCGCGCTAAACATAAAAGCAAACGGCTTTGCGGCACTAAAGGAACTCGATTATCTTATGAACATCGAGCGCAATGGCGAAACGTTTGACCAAACCTTTGCTGACTTAGAAATTAGAGCAAGCCAGCCGCCATACGACCTTTGCCATCTTATAAGTGCAAAAGACGAACATGGCAAACTTGCACCTGCCGCAAAAGACTATTGCATGAATGTTGCGGCAGAAACCATTATTAATTTCATTGCAAGCGAAGAAGTTCTTGACGGTCAGAGTTATACTATCAGTTCATATCTTTCTAATATTGAAAACAACCGCTCTGCTTTTATAATGACACACCAGCAAAAACAACCGGTTAACTACATCTACAATACCGTTGGTGCGTCTAGCGCGTCCCTGCCTGTTGAATACCTGCTCAATTATTTGACATGGAAAATGTTTAGCGAATTGAACTCTCTTATTGACAACGGTCCATCATTCGAAGATTCTCAGCTTATTTTGGAATCCCTCAAGTTGGATTTACCGACTCTCGAACGTGCATTAACTCAAGATAGACCAAAAGTTAGAGATTTTAAACAATACGACCATATTGTTTTGCAGGAACGCCCAGATATTCTGGAAGATGCCGTAAAAAAAGAATTGATTAAGCTAGAAGACCATTATAATCAAGTTGCCGACAGCATTATTGAAAATTTTTACATTGCATTGGACGACAAAAACAATGCTTTATACCAATACTTTTCCGATTTAGAAACCGGTCCTTACTATGTCTTACAAACTTTATCTGACCTTCATGAATCATCACTTATGCGTAATATTGATACTATCCGCAAGCGCGATATTCAACAAAAACGCGAACATCGCGACAGTCTTGCCGCGCTTGAATTAAACCGTCAAGCCGCAACAGAAAAAATGCGCAAACGCACATTTATGAGCAAAAAAACAATAACATCTAATATAATCGAAATAAACGAAACTTTTTTGCGTCTTACAAGCCGCAATCTTATGTACGATGCAATAGATCGCGTTTATACAGCAGCCGAAGCAAGACTCGACAAGCTTTTTAACGAAACAATAGACACTTATTGCGAACTGTTGACAACATTCAAGGAATTATTCGACAAATTCGAAGATACGCAGAGCAAAAACAACATGGACGCAAATTTCTCATGGGACTTAGAAGATGCACGAACATTTTGCGAAGCCTTTGAAAGTGATACAACCACTAACTTGGACTACAAAATGTCGCTTAAACGCCTTTTGCAAGATATGTTGCAAGAGCCAAGCTGGATGCCGGGGCCAAACCACTCTATAATAGAAAATTTAAACAATTTTGTGGCTAGACAGTTCCAAGGTGTCATCTATAAATCACTTGACTATTATTGCGGCATGATGGCAGACACAAGGGAAATAAGTATTGGCGAATATGTAAGTGACAAAATCAAAACACTTCACAGCAGCGCAAAAGTAATGTTCCCAATCAACCATATCCCAAGTGGGTTGCATATTTCCTTTCCACCATATGCATATTTGTCGGTGCCATCAAATGCTCCAAAAATCCGTAGCGTTGTACAAGAAATGTCCGTTGGTGGCAAAGTTCCCAACATTAAATTTAGCAAAATGAACAATCGTCTGTACATGCTAAATCTTAAAATTGCTGTCCCGCTATATTGCTACAAAGAACTTAACGATTACGAAACTGTATACGAAAGTTCGCTAAGTAAAATTGCAGGCGTTCATCTATATGAAAGCGACCAGCGCAATTGGAAGAGCCTGCCTTCACCTCTCTACGACCAGTTATGGACAAAAGATCACGAAAATAATCGTGAACGCATAAAAAATAACCGCCTGCGCGAAATTTTTGACCATGCGATTAGACTAAAAATAATTCGCTTGGACGAACGCTCTCGCCGTTTGGTTGGTTTCTTCGGTGACCCTATTGACCTGCCAAAGCGGTTCGTTCAAGTAGAAGCACGTATTGAGGAACAAACTCTTTCTGCACCGCAGGCTAGAGCAATTATTTCAGAACTTAACGCATTTCTGGCAGATTCATCGCGCGAGAAATACAGTATGCCATTTTTTGATACAGAGTTTATTGAAGAAACCGACACTCCCGACCTTGAATATGCAAAAGGCGTATTTATTTACATGCCTGCGTTCAACGAATATATAAGCAAAGAAATTTTAATGCGCCAGTATATAGCGCAGCTGCAAGCAAAACTCAAAAAAATCGACATGAGCGAAGTCAAGTACAATCACTTTGCACAGTTGTTATACATGGGCGTTATAAGCAAAAACCGCAAAAACTATCGCTATCTTTTAGATGGCGAACACCATATTTTGTTCACAACTCAAACTCTTTCCGAGCAATATGTCGAGTACGACGTTTTCCAAGCCTTTTTACAAATGGACGAAAGCCTTACCACGCATTTACAAAAGCGTGCCCAAGAAGAAGAAAACCGTTATACAGACGGACAGTTCTTAGAATTGGTAAAAACAATTGATGAATTTATAAAGACCTACAAAGAAAAACTCGAACAGCTAGAAGCTGGCTATGCCAGTGAGCGTGACGCCGCACTAAAAATTGTCTTTTACGAAACTATGCTCAACGTATTTGTTCGCGAGAAAAAAGTCCTCTCATGATTATTCAAAGCAACCCAATTATATTTGTAGGCCTTGGACAAGGCGCAGAAATTTGGAAATATTTATCCCCTACTCTTGACAGCTTTGCTAAAGGAAACCGCTATATTAAGCCCAGTCCAAATTTTAGCGAACAATGGATAAAAAGCGAAATTGGACGCGTTTGGAAGGAATTTTTAGACCAAGGCGATAATACATCTGACATTGTTAGGGTCAACTATATCATTTGCACCGATTCTACAGGGCCTTTGTTACCTACCCTACGTGAATATGTAGAAAAGTATCTAATGGCACTTTATCCTGCGGGTGTTTTGGTTGATGTATATTGCCTCCTTGACGATAATCAAATTTTAGATAATGACGATTATCGCAAGCAAGTTATAGCAATGCTAAATGACGAGCAGCAAAAAGGGGCAAACATCTATTTACTATCTAATCTTACCAGCCAAAATGTAATTATTACGGAACGATCTATTGCACACACAATTGCCATGCTCACTTTGTTCAAGGACTTTGTGCCAAAGTCATATGTGACCGGTGCAGATGCTTCGCGCTACAATGAACTTTATTTTTACGATAATTGTTATTCCAGACACGGACAATTTTTAACTGCAAGCAGCCTTAATGTGACAGTTCCGCGTGATGGGTTAAGGACTCTGCTAATGGCAGAGTTGCTTTCTTTTGGTAAAGATAAAGAAAACCGCAATATCCCAATTAACAAATCTACTTTTTTTGCAACAAATGTCGTGCCACAACAAGTGCCGACGTTAGAATATTTTTTAGGATTGGCAATACCTGCATTTGATAACAGTAAAAAACAATGCCGTGGGCAATGGATTTCCGAACTATTTGGTGAGCGTTTAAGTCGTTTGCTAACAAACACTGCTATCGAAAACGACCCATTACCCGAGCTTATTACCGCCGAAACAAATTTATATGATTTATTACACTTTCTTTGCGATGGTGGTATTTATGAAAGTTTTGCGACTTCCGCCATCGAAGATTGCGAAAATGAGATACGTACGGAAGAAGATAATTTTCAAAAATGGCTTGATGCTATTCCTAATTCTGGCAAAAACAATAGTGAGAAGCGTAAACTCTCACCACTTGTTTCACAAGAATTGTGGCCATACACAATTGCAACAGAATATGTGCAACGACAATCTAAAATACAAACATTACAAAACAAGCTGGCAATTTTTGAGATACGTCGCGAGTCTATAGCAACCGCTTATCAAGATTTGCTTGAGTTATTACAAGACGTAAATCTTATCAAAGAAGAATTTTTGGAAAAATCTCAAATAATAGACGAAGCTTTTGCACCATTTAGTCCAAATGCATCAAACTATTTTAGCGACCTTTTTGCAGAATATGCGAGCCAGCACCACGAAGAATTGACAGAATTATCTGCAAAAATAACTACCTCACTTTTGCAAGGTACCTTTCATGACTATGTAAGCCAATTGGGTGACTATGTAGATAATAATATTTTACCTAGCTTTAGTAGACCTATTATGGACACCATGCATGACCTCGTTTCTTTGGGCGGCGGCGATATTTCTACTGCACTTGGCGATTGGATATTTAACCACCGCCGCTGGAATATTCGACTAAAAACCGGATATGCTAGCCTGCATACAGAAATTAATGTATACATGCCTACCCAAGGTGCCGCAGAACTTAAACGGCGTTATGAAGAACGTGGATTGGGGCGAATGAATCTATTTACTGATCCAAGCGCAAACAGCGTTTCCGTGCTATATCACTCTGGTGCCTTTAGTATTGAAGATTTATTTTATGAAAGTCTTTATGTAAACAATGATGTTGGTGATTAAGAAATGGAAAAAAACTACGTATTGCAAGAAACAATAAACCCAGACATGAGCCTGCAAAATTTTAGTTGGCAATCTGACAGTAATAACGCGACATTAATGTGGGATTGGCCAATTGAGCGAGAAATTAGGTTCGCGCTTATTTTTAGTTGCGAAAATGAAAACCCAGACATCTCAAAACTTTTAAATGATAAACATCCTCATGACGTAGTTATGCGCGATTTGGCATCTAATTTTGTGACCACCCTTTCCGAAGCGAGGTGCAAATTTTTAATTTGCCCTGCACATTTTAATAACGACAAGACAATCTCTGTTTGTCCGCCTGCGCTAATGACAGACTGGGTTTATAAAAAATTTGAAGTGGCTGCCAGCACCATATATAGCCCATTACAATTAAGCCGCTACCAAAAAGTATCGTTGACAATTGAAACAAATAGTGATGTAGAACTTCTGTCAAAGGCTTTAACCTATGCTATATATGAAGATGACATGCCAATTGCAAGCTACCCCATTGATGCACACCTGCTAGCGCATGGTGGACACATGTATATTCAAAAAAATCAAACTGTAGAATTTGTACTACATTCAGATTACGAACATCTTTTTCAATTAAAGTAGCTTTATCCGGAGGTGTATTTTGCTTAAAAAGAAACAGGATCATGTAATCTGTCCATTTTGTTGTTTTCGCTTTCATCCAAATAAGGCGAGTTTTAGACTTAACAGTGGCCGAAAATTAACCGATACAAAATTGCTAAACTATTTTGTAGAAATAATGCATAATAATAAAACGGAAGCAAAGGCAAAGGCTCTACAATATCCGGTGATAGCATTAGAAGAAAATGCAAGCGAAATCACTTATGACGAGACGGATATAGAAAAGTATGGTTTTATTCAGTGTATCTATTTAAATAAACCCAATGGACAACAAGAACCCACGGAACAGCGGCTTTGCCCAAACTGTCACAACAATTTACCAATAGGTTATGGTATACGTGACACACTTCTAATTTCTATTTTGGGTGACGCACGTTCTGGAAAATCCGTTTTTTTGACGGTGCTTATCTCAGAACTTGAAAATAATTCCGATTTTGTTTCAAAGCTAACCTTCATAGGCGATAAGCAAGTAAAGGACAGTTTTTATGAAACATATCAAAAGCCACTTTTTAAAGAGCAGACACTAATCAGTTCGACTAAGCGTAAAAAAATCCCCCCTTATGCATTTAACTACTGGTATCAATACAAAGACTCAGACGGTAACCTTCAAGAAAACAGCATTGACATTATTTTCTATGATATTGCAGGTGAAGATTTACGCGACGAGTATGGAATCAGAAGCAACGGGTTTAACATCAAAAATTCTTCTGGCTTAATTTTTTTGGTAGACCCCACCAATTTTTCACGTTTATCTGATTTATTCCGTTTTTCTGATTCTGCGCTTATCGAAGCAATCCCGGACGAAAACTCTACACAGGAAGTGTTTGATACTTTATACAATTATTTTATTGGTTTTGACCGGGAAAAAAGTCAAATCCCTACAGCTCTTGCAATTTCCAAGGCAGACCTTTTCAAATATGTAAACTTCGGTTTTTTTGGCAACAAGCCCGAAAACAGAATTCAACATATTATAACGGAAGAAGTTCACCGTGGCGCAGTTAACATGCCTAGTATAAAAGGGATTCACCAAGAAGTACGTGAACTTGTCTCGTACCTTAGTGAGGACAGAATCCTTAACAATGCCGCTGGCTGTTTCAAAAATGTAAATTACTTTGCTATTTCAAGTTTAGGAAAAAAACCTATGGTTGAAAAAATAAGTGACCCAGTTACAAATGAAACAGTGGAAAAAGGTTTTATTGATGGGCAGTTGCAACCTTTTCGTGTCAAGGAGCCATTTTATTGGATACTTATGCGAAATCAGCTGATGCTTAAGCATGAAAACGGGCGATATTCATTCCATGGCGATAATGCCACCGAAGATGATGTAGCACAGAGTTTGTCTATTTGGCAGCGTTTTATAGGTTTTTTCAAACGAAGTGTGCGAAACAAAAATTAGAATATGTAAATTTTACATTTCAAGTTGTGACGGAGAGTCACAACTTGATTTTTTTTGCAAACAATTCGTAAATTCTCAAAGTAAATGCAACAGTGGAACCTACACTTGCGATTAGTATGAGAAACGGCGTAAAAAAAGGGTTCGTTTAGTGTGATAAATATGATTGAGGAAAAGAGAAGCCAATA
>Ga0123355_10013336_pt1 | contig 12782 bp, 10 predicted proteins | sample TergutEmb28metaG_3_FD_89872 | JGI IMG/M metagenome (GOLD analysis project Ga0123355, IMG submission 89872) | Embiratermes neotenicus P1 segment gut microbial communities from Petit-Saut dam, French Guiana - Emb289 P1 | ecosystem: Host-associated > Arthropoda: Insects > Digestive system > Gut ...
TTATAATATGACGTATAGGTGTCGCATTATAGTGTGTAGTATATATCTGTTGGAAAAGACAGTGTAGGTTATAGCCCTATTTCCTGCGGTTTTCTTGTAGTTATACAGTGGAAACAAATGTCAGATTAAGAGTGTTAAAATACGCAAAAAGGCTGGTGTTTGTCATTTCTGTATCATACACAGTTTGCGAATATAAAAGGGTAAATGATTGCTCCATCAAGATTGATGTTTATCCGGGGAACACTGGTGCGCCGGTGGTGGTATATATTCATGGAGGGGCTTTGATCTTTGGCGGGCGCAAAGATATGTCGGAAGCTTCCATCGAACCATTTAAGAATGCGGGATATTGGATAGTGTCCATCGACTATAGACTAGCGCCTGAAACCAAGCTCCCAAGAATTATCGAAGATGTCCGTGATGCCCTTGATTGGGTGTGGGGAGATGGGAACAGGCTTTTTAACTACAACGCTGACAAAATGGCAGTTATAGGCGCGTCAGCGGGAGGATATCTTACGCTTATGACTGGTACGTTTAAAAGAAAGCCGAAGGTACTGGTGTCATTATACGGTTACGGTGATATTTTAGGTGATTGGTACAGCAAGCCCTGCCCTCATTACTGTAAAGAACCACTTGTGTCGCTGGAGGAAGCCCAGCGATTAATAAAAGGTTATGAGATATCAGAGGCGAATATCTTTGATCGGTACCCTATTTACTTGCGTTCACGTCAAACGGGAACATGGATTGGCCTTGTTAGTGGGTATGACATAGAGTCAGAGTGGGAGAAAATTAAGCAATACTGTCCCATTCTTAATATCAAAGATGATTATCCTCCAGCCGTATTGCTGCACGGAGATAAGGACGCCGATGTCCCATACCAGCAGTCGCTGGATATGTTTAAAGCTCTCAAAACCCGTGGGATAACCACTGATTTGGTTGCTTATGTCGGGGGGGATCATGGGTTTGACTGGAATAAAAACGACCCTAACGTACCCGGTCTAATTGAAAAAGCATTGGCTTTTACCAAGGTGCATTTGAAGTAAGTATTTTTTCAAAGGAGATGAAATAATGATTGAACTTCCGGAAACCTATGTATTATCAGAGCAAATTAACCAGACCCTAGTTGGCAAAACCATTGTGGATGTAATGGCAAACGGCCATCCCCACGCTTTTGCGTGGTATACAGGCGAACCGGCTGCGTATCCTGGTATGCTAAATGATAAAAAAGTCATAATCTCCAGCCCCGGCACCGGCTATACCTGCGGCGGCAATACCGAGATATTATGCGACGACATGCTGCTAGTAATAAGCACACCAATTAAATATCATCCGCCGGGCCAAAAGCTTCCGGCCAAGCATCAGCTGCTGGTTAGCTTTGACGATGACTCCCATATGAGCTGTACCGTGCAGATGTGGGGGGCGATGCTATGCTTTACGGCAGATGAAGAGGGCATTGCGAAGGATTTTTCCCCAAAAAAATGCCCAACGCCTTATGAAGAGGCCTTCGACAGAGCCTATTTTGACAGCCTGTATGACGGGCTTAAACCTAACACAAGCGTTAAGGCTCTGCTTGCCACCGAACAGCGGATTCCCGGGTTTGGCAATGGGGTTTTGCATGATGTTCTGTGGAATGCCCGGGTTCATCCCAAGCGTAAAATAGAAACATTGTCCGAGGATGAGAAAATCGCATTATATGATAGCGTAAAATCAACGCTGTTAAAAATGCGTGACCAGGGCGGCCGCGATACCGAAAAGGACTTGTTTAACCAAAAAGGCGGGTACAAAACTATATTGTCAAGTAAGACACTAATCTACCCCTGCCCGGCCTGCGGTAGGGAGCTTAAGCGAGAGGCGTACATGGGGGGTAACATATATTTTTGCCCCGTTTGCCAGCCACTTTAAAATCTAATAATAACGATCATTTAATCCAGCAGCCACTGCTCCAAATCTCGTGCATAGCAATGCGCATTTTTTAATATATCCTTACAGCCGATAGCTACTACTTTCATCCCGGCAGCTAAGGCGGCATCTATGCCTGCTTGTGCATCTTCAAAGACTATGCAGTGGCTGGCGGATATTCCGGCCATTTTTGCCCCTTGTAGAAAAACCTCCGGGTCGGGCTTAGCTTTTTTTACGTTGTTTCCGTCTACTATTACGTCGAAATAGTGTGCTATGCCTAGCTTCTCTAATATATACATTGCGTTCTTACTGGCCGAACCCAGGCCTATTTTTTTGCCTTGGTTTTTTAGATATATTAGCGTCTCTTTGGTGCCGGGCAGTAGGTCGGCTTTGGTTAGCTGGCTGATATATTCTACATATCGTTGGTTTTTATTTGTGGCCATGGCCTGTTTTTCTTCCTCGGAAAAATTGTTTGCCAAGCCCCCCACAGCCAATAAAATATCCAAAGACCTATCTCTTGATACGCCTTTTAATGCCTCGTTATGGTGCTGGGTAAAGTCGAAGCCCAGCTTGTCTGCAAGCTCCCGCCAGGCTAAATAATGAAACTTAGCCGTATCCACCAACACCCCATCTAAATCAAAAATTGCCATGTCAAAGTCTAAAATTCGCATTAATTATCTCCATCCACATGTACGCGTATAGGCCCTTTATCCTCAATAATTATTTCCAAACCCGTTTTATTCTCCACCTTAAAAGTATCAACGCCACTGCCCCGCTTGAAAAAAACCGACAGCGAACCAACCCCTACGGCAACATTTTTGATTTCTGCCGTATCCCAAGCTGTTGGCATACATGGCGAAAAATATATCTTTCCATTTGGTACATCCGGTGATATACCAAAAAAATACTTTACGATGGTAGTGGCGCAGTAAATTGTCCATCCCTGTGCAAAGCATCCGTAGTCAGGGGACATCTCTGATATACTGCCCGGTGTTGCCATCCCAAAGGCCCGGAACATGCGCGTCAAAATATCTAATGCTCTGTCGGCATAGCCATAGCGCGCCTGTGCCGCTGCGAAAACATTACTTGAAATAGTCATAGCTCGAGGCCTTTTGTCCAAGCCGCTTAAATATGCACCATATGGGCCAAGAAAACGTTCTGAGTGCAAGTTTTCTAAAGCGATTTGCGCATATTCCTTTGGGGCTATACCCATTTCCATAGGTGTGGCTATGACCCATGACGCATTTAGCAACCAGCCGGATTCAACTTTACATTGTCCATTGCTCTCTTTTTCATTTATTTCAGATTTTAGATATGCCCGGTATGGTTCGCCTTCGGGGCCCCAGTTGTACATTGATAAAATTCGTTTTTTTACAGCTTCACTTGTAGTTACCGTATCGGCAAATAAGCCTTTTTCCGGCAACCAAAAAAATTGCATGATAGCGTCTTTGACTTTTATCGCTTTTAAGCGATACTCTTTGGCCGCCTCATGATTTTTCATGAGCGCATTTATTTTACCGAATACATCGTATGCAACAGCTGTATATACAGCAGTATCAACCAGCTCCATATCCATGCCTTCAACTTCCATTATTCCGTAGCCGCTGGGAAATCCATCATTATCGCTATCCATTTCGCTTAGCCATTCGATGCCTTTTTGGATATATGGAAAGCATTCTTCAACAAAATCGATATCGCCCGTCCACTGAAAATATTCCCACACTGTACCTATAAACTGTGCGGTCTCTTGTGTATTTCCGGGATGATTGACCACGCCATTAGCTATAACTTCATGAATGATACGCCCATTTTTATTATGCCTCTCAGACGCCTGTCTTAAAATACGCAAGGTTTGCTTTGCTACATCAGATCTACCCGTGGCAATAAGCCCAAGCACTGTATAGCACCCGTCGCATCCAAACCAGTATGGGTACTCCGGCAAGCCTGCGGTTACGCCTCTGCCTATATCTGCGACATTTAACACCAGCCAATCTGTGTTGACTTTGACCCATTCGTAAATTTCGTTAAATCTGCTGTCACTTGTGGATAGCTCCGACATCCGGCGGATTTTTTCATAGCGGCGTCTCTTTGTTTCTAGATGCTCTTCATGGTTATGTAAGGCATGGTATTGAAGAAGGCACTCCTCACGGCTTTTATATGATCCGGCAAAATAAAAAACAATTTCCTTTGTCTCCCAGGCGTCAAGAGAAAATGAAAATGTCATGCTGACAGAAACACCCGAGCCGTTTGTTATTTCTGATGCAAAAAATTGCCCAATTTTAGTGTTGTCGGGGGTTGTGTCACACCCCACAGCAGCATACCACTCGTTATCACTGTCTTTGGCGAGAAATAGGTTGTCGGCTTCGCAGAATATCGCGTTGTCATTATCTCCGTCATATATTTCTAGTTTTTCTGACAGCCATGTAGGGCGCAGGTCAGTCCTTGCAAGCAGTTCACATGATATGTCTTTTTGCTCGGCACTGCGGTTAAACAGCTTGTATATAACTACACAGCCATTAATACCGTCAGGTGCAAACTGAAACTGTTCAATGTTTATGGACGTTTGCCCCAGACCTTTATCGTAGTTGAAAAGGTTTCCATAGGGAAGATTAGTAAATTTGTCGGCCCTAATCCATGAATTGACTCGCCCACCTGCGCTATGATCTTCCAAGCGCAGCCAAAAGCCGTCTAACAGCTTGATAGGATGAAGCCACATCCCATTCATTTCTTTTTCGATATGGTGCCCCATGTCGGGGAAAGAGCCGTCTGTCGAACCTATCAATTTTAACTCTTCGCTTGCGCATACGTACAGTCGGATAGGGTTATTACTTGACGCTTGCATATATACCTCGTTATAGTTTTTCTGGCCATTCATATAGTGAGCGGAAGGCCGACAATGCCCCCTTCCTTGGAAGGGGGCTTAACTCTTTATCACGCCATAAGCTAAGTTTTTATATAAAATTACTTATCTGCCTGCCATAAACTCATCTAACTGCCTTTGAGCCTCTGCTACTACAGCATTCATACCTGCCGCATCCAGCGCAGAAAGAAAAGTGTCACGGCCAGCCGCAAATTCAGCCTGCCCGGTTGTCCACTGGCCTACATTATCCCAGACAACACCCCATATTGCCCCTAACTGGTTTTCTATATTTTCCTCCTCGAATGTAAACCCTAAGAACGGTGACACTGGGATGCCATCATCCCAAGTACGTACTTGGTTTACGTCTGCCTGCGAGAAGTTGGCTGAAAAACGCGCAAGGCGTGTGTCATCCCACATCCATCTGTTAATACTAAAGTGATTTTCATCTGTGCCTATGGAAGTGTCCACACCACCGTTAACTAATGTGTAATTGACACCCTCAACACCAAAGGATATAAGATCCATGTTTGCCTGGCTGGATTTTATCCAGTTAACAAATTGTACAGCTTCGTTAACATTGTTGCTGGTAGAAGGAACCGCAAGCATATTATCGCCAGAGAAGAAGTTCATCGGCCTGGCCGACTGAAGGACTACCGATTCAATCCTTCCACCTGGGACGTTGTTGGTAAATTGGTCTATACGCTCGGCGGCCCTCATTGGGTTTGCGTTAACGACACCAACAAAACCATGATCAAAGCCGGCATCTCCGCCGCCAAGCCTTTCGTTAACATCACTTGATGGTATCCAGCCTCTTTCAGACCATGACCAAAGCCTTGCCATTATATTTTCCATTCCCTCGGAATGCCAAAGTGACTGTACAACTCCATCCTCTGGATGTACAAACAACAGCCAGTTAAGGATAAAGTGGGCGTCGATATAGACAGGATACAGGGTTTCTGGAAGCCAGCCTATTGCGCCGTACATGTCTTCTTCATTTTCGTAAATGGCTTGCAAGAGCTGCTCAAGATGATCGATTGTGGTAATAGGTGGAATGCCATGGGCCTCGCGAATATCCCCGCGGATGTTGAGAACACTGCGGTTATAACTCATAGGAGCAACCCGGGGCATTCCAAACTGCTGACCGCCTACATTTCCACCCATCATTAAAAACTCAGGGGTATGCTGAAGGATTGCCGGGCCGTGTACGGCAAGGGCATCGTCAATAGGTTGGAAAATTCTTAGACGTACATGCTCAGCTATATAGTTTCTGTGTGCCCAAGAAAGGTCGATAACCTCGCTTGCCGCGACAGCCAAAGCAAGCTGTGTAAAATAATCGTCGAAATAGTCGATACGGATGTTGAAATTGTATCCGTCAGCTTGTAGTTGTTCGTTTACCGCTTCCAACACCGCGTCTTGAGCGGGTGATGCAGAACCAACAAAAACTGCACGAATTGTTTGGACATAGGCGGCTGGCTCATTAACAACTTCTTCCGGCTCATTGACGACTTCTTCCGGCTCATTGACGACTTCTTCTGGTTCATTAACAACTTCTTCCGCCTCGTTTACTACGACGTCCGGCTCAGGGGTAACGCTGTCTTCTTCGTCGTTACGGCAAGCCGCAAGCAAAACAAGTGCCAGTAGCATCACCACGATTAGTGCTAAGATTTTTTTCATTACTATTCCTCTTTTCTTTATAATTATAATGCCCATGCCTCTGCATCAATGCACAGGCTGGCAAAATTTCATAATTTTACCCTTTTACCGCACCTATCATGATACCTTTTACGAAATAACGCTGTACAAAGGGATATAACAAAACAATTGGACCGAGGGTTACAAATAGCGTAGCCAAGCGGAATGTCTGAGTTGGCAGTTGCATATCACCAATAGCCCCGTGCATTCTAATATGATCCATCATGGCATCTATGCGAAACAGCATGTACTGCACAGGATACAGTGCGGGGTTTCTTATAAACCACAGGGCCATACTCCAATCATTCCAATAAGCAAGCCCTATAAATAGCCCCAGCGTAGCAAGTATGGGAAGCGAAAGGGGGAAGACAATGGACACCAAGGTCTTCATGGGGCTGCAGCCGTCTATCTGTGCAGATTCAATAAGCGACGCGGGTATGGTTCTAAAGTAATTGCGTGCTAGAAAGACATTAAAAGGCGAAACCAACATGGGTACAATAAGTGCCAAGGGGCTACCTGAAAGCCCATAGATTTGAGTGCTGACTAAGAACCATGGCAACAGCCCCGCCGAAAAAACCATAGGAATGTAGAAAAATAACGCAACGACATTTCTATATTTTAGTGTCTGTACAGACATGGCAAAACCTGCCATGCTACAGATTAAAACACTCAAAAATGTTCCGATAGCGGTAACTAAAATTGTCACGATATATGCCCTAAGAATTGTATCATCTGAAAATACCGTCCTGTACGCATCAAGGGAAAACTCGGCGGGTATTAGCCGCATCCCGTATCGCATCAGGCTTGTTTCAGCCGCAATCGAAGACATGAAGGTTATAATTATAGGATAAAGGAAGATAATAGTTGTAATGATAAAAACTATATGCATTATCATTTGCCCTAATACTTCGCTTTTTGTTAATTTTCTCATTATGGACATACTCCTTTGCTCAATTTAAAACAAGGCATAATCCTTTTCATAACGCCGTACGAGCCAATTTGAACCGAAAACCAATACAAAACCAACAAATGATTGGTATAATCCAACAGCAGCAGCCACAGAAAAATTAATTGTTGTCATGATATTTCTAAAAACAAAGGTATCTATAATATCCGTATATACCCCAAGCTGAGGTCTGTCGATACCGTAAACAAGGTTCCAAACAAGCCCGAAATTGCCGCGCAGCATACCTCCTATAGAAAGTAGGGCCAGTATGATTATTGTTGGCAGCAGCATAGGCAATGTAATTTTCCATACCTGCCTTAACCTTGAGGCACCGTCTACAGCGGCGGCTTCATACAGTTGGTTATCTATGCCGGATATTGCGGCAAGATAAATGATGGATTGGTGACCGGCCGTCATCCAAACCCCGGAGAAAACAATAATCCAACGCCAGGGGCCGGGCTCGCGAGACCATGCAACCTGCTCCCCGCCAAAGAATGCGACTAGCTGATTAGCAATGCCCATTCCATCGGGGAAGACGACCCTAACGACAAGATGAGCGACAACAACCACAGAGAAGAAGAACGGCAGAAACATGACATTCTGGTAAAACTTTTTGGAGAATCTTGACCGCAGCTCATTAAGCATGATAGCCAGTGTAAGGGAAATAACATTAACCCATATCAAAAAATTGAAATTCAGCCACAGTGTATTTCTGGTAGTTCTCCATGCTGCCCCGCTGGAAAAGAAAAATTCAAAATTACGAAAGCCTACCCAAGGGCTTCTGAAAACATCGATAACATTAAACCGTTGAAAGGCTACGACTAAACCCGGTAGCGGGACATAGGCAAACGCAAACAATACAAGTGCCGCAGGCAATATCATGATGTAATAACCCCAGTTGCGCCGCATCTCTAATATAAAACTGTGCTTACGCGGTTTAATGCGCGGCGTGGCAGTTTTACCAGACATACATAATCTCCGCCTTTCCTAATCTAAATTTCTAGCACGTCGGCTATTACATGGGTAATGCCGTTTATTTCTAGCTCTACGGGGGCAGTTTTGGTCAGGTTTTCAACGCGTATCGTGTCCGGAGTTAGGTCTATTTTGAGCTTTTGCCCTTTAAGATAGCTAAAGAAGCTCAATCGCTTCCAGTTCTCGGGCAGGGCCGGACTTAACCTGATTTTGTCTCCAATAAGTCGCAAACCGCCAAAGCCAAGGACGGCGCATTGCCATATGCCGCCGATGCTTCCCGCATGGATACCATCGTTAGAGCTTAGGGGGTTAGGCCCCATGTCAATGTTGCAGCATCGCCTAAACAGGCTGTACGCAAGCCTATGATCTTTCATGTCCGCTGCAAGGATGCAATGGGTTGACAGCGAAAGGGAAGAATCGTGTAAGGTGCGTGGCTCATAATAATCCCAGTTGGCCCGCTTTACCGCAGGGGTGAAGGCTTCTTCTTTTAACAGAATCAGCAAAAGGACATCGGCCTGCTTGCACACCTGTATCTCGCCTATTTGCTCGTGATTGTAATCACGGTATATGGAACCCACATGCTCCTGATTTTTGTATTTTGCGAGGTCGATATCTTTTAGCCCAAGGAATGTCTGGTTTTGCGGGATAACGCCGTCTGTGCGCGGCTTGGGAATGTATATTTGCTCGGCCTTGGTTTCCCACAGTCTGTAGTTGATAAAGGGGTCTAATTTTGTAAGCAAGGCCGGATTTTCTTGGGATAAGTGATCATAGTATTCCATAGCCAGCCATAAATTCCAGCGGGCGAAATAATTCGTAAATGCGTCGTCGTCGATTTTGTCCTTGTACTCGTCTGGGCCGATGACATTGTTAATATGAAGCTTTCCATCGTTGCCTGGTTCCAGCCGTGAAGCCCAAAAATTGGCCGTTTCAAACACCAGTTCATACCCTGAGCGCTCCATAAAATCCTCGTCGCCTGTGGCTGTATAGTACTGCCAAACGCCGTAGCATACGTCGCAGGAGATATGGATTTCGATAAGCCCTGTTAAAATAGGCGTGGGCAGGCCGGTTATGATATCCGCTGCTCCGTATAGGGGTGTCACTTCCCCGTCGGTAAGCCAGGCCGACTCCCAGGGGAACTGTGCCCCGGTATAGCCGCCTAGTTTTGCCTTTTCCCGTGCTCCGGGAAGGGAAAGATAGCGGTATTCTTCCAAGCTTAACGCCGTCGCCGGCTGTGAGAAAATGTAATATGGCAGCGCAAAAATCTCTGTATCCCAGAAGGTATGCCCCTTATATCCCTCGCCGGAAAGTGCCTTCGCGCCGATATTCATACGGTTGTCGTGGGCGGGGGCCATGATTTGCAGATGGTACTGGGCAAAGCGCAGAGCAAGTTGGTCGGCGGGGTTAGCTGATTCCACGGTTACCGGGATGTTGTCCCATACTTTTTCCTGCCAGGTCTGCGAGCTTTGGTAGGCGATTTTTTCGTAGCCTAAAGCGGATTGCTCTTTTAGCGCGGTAAGGGCAAGGACTTGCAGTGCGGCGGTGTCTAGCCCTTCGCTTTGCTTATCCCGGGAGGTGTGAACCGTGGTGATTTTTTCAATAATCAAGCTGGCCCCACTCTTCACTGCGGTTTTGTAAACGGAGGAAATCTTGCGCCTGTCCATGGTGATGTGGGTGTCAGCCTTTTGAGAAAGGCTGACGTCTGTTGTAAAAACAAAATCAATACCGCTATGGGTAGTTGTTTGCACTAACTGCATATACCGTCGGTCATAAAAACGCTTTGGCCCCTCGGCAAAATGCTGACTTCCCGAATTTGTTATCTGCCCGTTAATCCCTGTAGAAATGGTAATGTCTGCATCGCTAGATAGCGGTGTGATTATTACCTTTTGGGCCACTGTATGCAGGTTTTTTAAGGATACAACCCGGTTGAAATCTAATTGATATTCCCTTCCCGTCGGTGAAACCCATAATACCTGTCGCTTAAGTTCACCAGTTTCGAAATCCAAGGCACGGCTATAGTCTTTGATAGTGCCCTGGGCCAGTGAAAAAGCCTGCCCGTCCAGCAATATTTCCATCTCAAGAAAATCAGCCCCGTTGGGCAGCTCACTAACTTCGTTGTCTGTTTCTGTATTAGATAAGAAGCGGTTGAAGGTCCCTGCCACAAACAGCCCGCGTTTCTCGCCTGTGTACCGCTCCTCTGTAGCCGAGCGTAGGCCCATGTACCCGTTACCCAGGCACATAACCGACTCGCACTTGCCCAAAGCTGCCATGTCAAATCGTTCTTCTTGTAGAATCCACGTGCTTGCACCTTGACTAACCATATATACCTCCGGCAAGTTATTTTCGTCATCTTGCATAATATAACTATAAATATCACAGAGTTTGTTGTCAAGGATTATTTCACGAAAATTTAATGAAATAATTTCAGAAACCATCGATATGAAATTTTTAACGAAACTATTTCCGAAATTCCGCGCTTGAGTTATACTATAGGGGATCAATGAACCCATATTTTCATCTTCGGAGGTATGCATGAAACCCACCGTAAAACAAATCGCCCTGGATTTGGGCCTTTCCCCCGCCACCGTTTCCAAAGCCCTCTCCGGGCGTCACGAAATAAGCGAAGGAACCCGCGCAAGGGTACAGGAGCGCGCCCAGGAGCTTGGCTACTTAAAAAGCCCAGGCCTGCGCCGTCGCCTTGGTGTAATTGCGGTAAACCCCGACGACATGGAGGACTCCCAGACCTCTCTAATGTTTACTTTACTAATGGGCTTCCAAAAATATGCCGACCGGGTGGACTTAGATGTGGTGGTTTTTCACATAAACGGAGAGGGCCAGGAGACCTTGGACCAATTTGCGCAAAAAAATAAATTTGACGGCCTGTTTATCATGGGCATTAAAAATACCGGCCCCTATTATTTTCAGTTGGAAACCACAACCACCCCCATTGTGACGCTGGATATCCACGTCAAAAATCCCATGGTGGGCATCGTGGGGACTAACAGCATTTCTGGTGGCGCGCTTGCGATTAAGCACTTGACGCGCCTGGGTCATACGCGTATCGGCTTTGTTAATGGTCATAAGGAAGCCTATATTTCGCAAGAACGTCTTGCCGGTTATCTTGCCGCGATGTACAGCCATGGCATCCCCTTCGACCAGAGTCTCTGCTTTGACGGTGACTTCAGCATGGAAAGCGGTGCCAGGGCGGCAGAGTATTTTTCTAAGACCGACTCCACAGCGATTTATTTCGCTAGCGATTTAATGGCGATGGGAGCGATTCGCCACTTTATCACCATGGGATATGACTTGCCCGGTGATATGTCTATTGTGGGCTATGATAATCTGCCACTATGCCAAGGCTGCACTCCAACACTTACCTCCGTAGCCCAAGACCCAGCAGCCTTAGGGGAAACTGCCTGCGCCCTACTTAGGAGCCTTGCGCAAAACACCCCGGTAAGCCGCGCCTATTTGGAGCCGTGGCTGGAAATAAGGGGTTCTACGGCGGCACTGCCCCGCCCGTAATGGCTTTTATGCTATACTCCCAAAAAATAATCAATACGGAGGAAAACAAATGTCTGACCAAGAATTTGCAAGCAAAGCAAGTGAAGTCCTAAAGGGTGACGCGTTAAATAACGCCCTGGCATTTGCTAAGCACCTGGACGAAAATGACATGATAGCCATAGGCGGCTCGGTAATTGGCGAGGGTAAGACCCTTTGCTATTTCCATCTGGACGGTAGCAGTGACTATCCCGGCCCATGGACTATCTGGACAGATGGGGAGTGCGACTACAGTGCCGAACACCCAGATGTTCCGGTAAGCGACGAGGAAAAGGAAATTGCATGGGCAAACGCCAATATCTGCGCAAGCTGTGGCGGCAGTTGCAGCCCGGGGATCCAAAAGGTGATTTTTGGCAAGGCTTTTGACAATGTATGCAGCTCGGCAATGGCGTTTAACAACCCGGATAGCAAAACGTTGGAGTGCGTGAAAAAATTATTGGAGATGAATTTGAAGGCATGAAATAAAATATGACATGCTATTGTCATATTAACATGATATAGTTCTTCTAAACCTAATTCAAAAGAGGGCGCGACCCGACCGAAGCGAGGACGGGCTTCATATACCACAGCAGAGTGGTTTGCTGCGCAAAGCGCAGCTCCGCAACGCAGTGAGGAAGCGAGGACGGGCTTTGCCCGCCAGGTACCGGAAAGAAGTCCGGCGGCCCAAAGGGCCGGTTTCGCGAAGCGAAACTACTGAGCAGCGGCGGGGGTTTGGGGGCAGCGCCCCCATTAAAAGGAGGAACTACTTATGAAAGAAACACCAAAATGCCAATCATGTTACATGGAAATGGACGCAGCCGAAAAATTCGGAACAGAGTCATGCGGCGGCCCAAGCCAGGATTACTGCTGCTACTGTTACAA
>Ga0123355_10013337_pt1 | contig 12782 bp, 12 predicted proteins | sample TergutEmb28metaG_3_FD_89872 | JGI IMG/M metagenome (GOLD analysis project Ga0123355, IMG submission 89872) | Embiratermes neotenicus P1 segment gut microbial communities from Petit-Saut dam, French Guiana - Emb289 P1 | ecosystem: Host-associated > Arthropoda: Insects > Digestive system > Gut ...
ATTGCCATTATCTCCCAAACCGTTCAACTTTGGATATAGGTGTTTTGGGTTACATCGGTATAGTATAACATAAGGAACACCCTCCCGAAGTCTGGTCCGTTCCTCCTGTTACACCCCGTATATATATATATATATATATATATATATATGATATCAAGCAACGTAATAAGTGTGTGTAAGACCTGCTGTAGCATTAAAAGCTTTGCCTGTTGCCTACTCACCGTATTAATACGTTTCGTATAATTCCCACAATAAACAAATGACATTTGTCTACGCAACTTCAACCAGTTTGGCTTTGTAGTACATGCGATGGGCGTTTCCGTGAGAGTGGAACTAACGTCTTCTTAACTGATGGCCTAGATGTCTTTCATGCTTCAGATCTCCTAAGCTGGATAAAATCGAGAACTTGAAGAAACGGATAAGACAAGCAAGAACAGATTGACGACTTACTTAACTCAGGATCCTTCAGAATAAACTATGCCATGAGATAATTTTTTTTTTTTTAACTCTTCAAATAATCGCAGATCAAGTGTAAATTTCAGTGGCGTACATCGCGCATTCGAGAGAAAAGTGACACAGGTCAACAGTAATATTTTACAGGGATTCAAGAAGAAGATAGGAAAGAGATAATAGATTCAGCATTGCGTGGTACACGTCAGGTTTGAATATGTAAGTTTATCTGTATATTTCACGTTAGTATAGGTTTGGAAGACATAGCATAGGAGCATATTTTTGTCAAGATAACCGATAAAATGAAAAATGACAATTTTTGACTTGTATCACTTTTATCGGGAAGATTGGATGCTTTGAAAGTTAAGTCCCCATCGAAAAATTTTTCAGCGTTGCTTCTCTTATTAGCCATAATTCTAGTTGCTGCTGTTTGTGAGAGCAGCGATGGCTGTTGGTAACGACACTGCGTGTTTCTTTTGAAACACCCGGTACTGTGTTAATTGGAGGAGCAGAAGACCTCTTAAGATCGCTCTACTCAAAAGCTCTTAGCGTCGCATATAAATTTCGCGAAGGTTCTTGGTTTAAATATGTTACGTAGGCGACTCATATAAAATGTGGATTGTATAATGCCGAAAGTTTTTGTCGATGTCTTATTCGGTCACGTGGACTGTTTATTACTCATTCAAAGGAATGAACAAGAAACAGACGTCTTTAATCAATGTCTGCTTAGGCTAAAGTTGGCATATATGAATGGCGGGCTGCTGGCTGAAAGTCGGCAAGGATCCGGAAGGTTCTGTGACAAGCCAACTAGACGAAGTTTCTCCTAGGTTTTTTTCCCTATCCCAGAGCAAATGCTGAGTTGATACAAAACATCCACCTTTCATGTGCAGCCCCTTCAATATCGACCTCGAAATTATGCCCTAATGCAGACTTCCCAGTGTTAGCTTCAGAATTCCACCAATATTACCATCAAAATTCCCAAGCGTAGAGCAACTGCTCGCCTTCTTCCCCCTTCCCCCCACCTGCATGTGAGAGCTGTCCACTTCGCATCACTTCACCTTCATCTGTAACCTATCAACGCTTTAGCTTCTCTCTGCGCCAGCTTAATAATTTTACAAGAAGGAAGATTGGTACTTTTCAGTCACAAAACTGGTAGTTTCCTTGTAATAAATGCAATTTCCCTCAATACCCTCTCTCAAACTTTCTGCTTCTTCTTCTTCTTCTTCTCTTCTATATCTCTCTGTCTTCTTTATGCTTGAAAGGATTTAGTTCATAACATTTGTTGTCTAATCATTCGTAATATTCGCGTCCAGTTTACCTGCATTTGTAATATCTGATCTGTACAGACCTTAGAACTACGGATCTTTAAGTAACTTTGGTAATATTCATCTGTGCCCCTTAATTCTGCTATGAGGGCTTGTTACCACTCGTAGTTACGTTTGCGGTTTCATGTACTTGACAAAAGAACAGGCGCATTTAGAATGGCATAATTGCATTCCGACAAAAAGACACCTGGTCCCTGGAATGTACAGCAAACATCTGCACAAATATTTGTATAAAATAGGCCTACGTCTTGCATTATTGAGTACTTCAGGGTTAACCCTATAAAGCATGATGACAGCTATATGCGCCACACACACTACAGTTTAAAAATATGTATTTTATCTACACCGTGTATTTTGCCTTTCGTGCGATGTTCGGCGTAAAAGATTATTATTTTACAGAGAGTACCAATCGATTTATCTTTGTAACAGAGACGCAGTGTGTTTTTTCTGCGTCAAGGATTGAATCTTTAAACATTGTTCAGCTGAAGCTGAACTTTTCAAGGCCTTGCCATGGCTTAGGCTGTTAATCGCCGACCTCTCAAAACGGAAGCTCGGGCTCGATCCCAGGTCAGTCCACGTGAGATTTGTGGTGGACGGCGTGGCACTGGGGCAGGTTTTTTCACTTGTCATTCATTTTCATCCCACCTGTTCTCCATACGCATATTCATCTTAATATTACTCTTACCAGAAGGATAAGCAGGCAAGCCTGGAAAATTCAAACACAGAAATGTTTTTTTGGATGTCGGAGAAGAATGGACAAAAGAGTACTTTCACATTGTCTGAGGCGTATGTTTCATGCAACTCGTAATTAGGTAGTAGCATGTGCAAGATCGTGGATAAAAGTAGAGACCGCCATTAGTGTTGGTCAGTTTCTCACTTGCAGGCCTACATTTTCATACATGTCGTTTTATTTCCTTGTCCCAGAGAGGAGACTCTTGAAAATGTAACACAAATTTGTCGATGTAACGTTTTGGAAAAAATGTTATTTGGAGTATCAGAACAGATGTGGAAGGATATTGTAAAACTCTGATATTTATGTGTGTGAATTAAATTAAAATTTGTGATTTTATGAAATAATGTGAAATGCAGGGTGCGGACGGTGCACGGCACCATCCGCACCGTACACACGACCTACGCAGCGGCTCTCAAGACCACCATCCATCCACAAACTCGGTGCAGAAAACCATATGCTGCAACTCAACATCTAATGCTCCTGAAGATGGGCGTATGCGCCCGAAACATGTAATAAATACATCAATAAAATTACCTTGTTGCATCAAGTTGGCATTTCACATTATTTCATGAGGAAGATGCGCGGTCAAACAACCCTCAAGTTTGTGATTTTATGTTCTCACACCAATGTTTTGGAGGCATCATGTCTTCTATAGCATGGCATTATGTCGGTGGATGAGGATTCCCGACGTTTCAAAGGCACTGTCTTTCTTCGTAACGTCGGGATCCACTGAACAAACTGCTGCATCACGTCGGAGAAGACAAGAATTTTCTAAATTAAAGCGGCCGGATTTTGTCCAGTGGCGCATCTGGATGTCACTCTGCTGACATATATTGTTGGATGCGGATCCAGATTAAATAACTCTGTATACTGATGACAGGATATCCGTACACTTGTTAGTTTTCATGAAAGATAAACGTAATCACTGTTCATATGTCTTATAAAAAACGCCTTTCTGCATCACAGTTAATTGTGTCACACAGCTGCAAAGATAACTTTCTTCATATCTTATGTTAGTTGCAGAAGTTACATGACTGAACTGAGTAGGGAAAAATGTTTCTGAGTAATGAATCGAGAAGAATGTAAGAGGAAGCGATCATGGTATGTTGTCAGACACTGTACCAAACTGTGCGTGGACCGACTGAAGAAAACCAGGAACTACGTCTTTCTAGTTAACCGACTGGGGCCAAAAACACCGAAACCGGGAACTTCAGATATAATAGTTCGGCTCTTAAAGGCTCTTAGAGACTGTCGGCAACATTCGTCGGCCAGTTTAATTGCGTGCATTTCATCTCCGATATAACACCACCTTCTATGAACTTCTCTAATATACTGTATTTCGATTTACTGCAACACTCAACATACTGCCACGGATTGTGGCGAGCAAACAGTGGCGCTATATCGGGATTTGACTGTCTATGTATTATTTAATAATTCATTTTTACCTATTTATTTTAGTGGATACGGACCTTTTATATGACGGGGGAAATTATACCCACCTGTTAACACCACTGGGTGTGACTCCACAGAAACCGAACTTGTGATATCGCACACAAACGAACTTGTACCGCAACCATGACAACCGAGTGAGGCACAGCCAAGCTGTATCATAATAAATACTGGAACCCAGTGACCATAGAAGTCAAGCTGTTGGTGCTGCAAATCGTGTTCTGTCGGAAGTCTAACCATAGAAACCAAGTGATCGCGGAAAACAGTGTCGGTTACCATGGAAACCTCGGTCTGTCTCAGCCACACCAAGGACACTACCTCAGATGAATGCGTTGTATAAACCTATTGTTTCTTTTAGCGGTGCTGTCGGTGCCGCAGAAAATATTGCGTCGAATGTCAGGGTGTTCAGTGGACAATTAATTGTTGTGGATGTCGAAGGACGTGATTTTTATCTGCTTTGAGGTACTGTGGCGGTACTTACCTGCAAGGATTGATAAACTGCAGAAACCCCAAGGGAATTACCCCGTCTCCGCGCCGACACTGATTAGCTAATGTCAAGATTTTTTAAGGAGTCTACTGTTGCCTGTTTGAAGGTACTACCCGGTGCTGTGGCGTTCCATTCACATGTTTAACAAATCTTTAGGCATACTGTTTTTTAAGGATCAAGTCATGACTTTATTCATGAACATGGTTTGTAACACACTCCGTTTTTACGAAAACATGAACTATCAATTTTGTTGCTCACAGGACATTCAAATGCTGATGTTCTCTATTAAAGTGTAGTATCCTGGCGACTTTGATTGTTGTGCTTGACCATCCTGCAACTTATTTTAATTGCGTGGAAGACATTGTTATTTTAAACTTCATCCTTTTGCTTGTACCAGATGCACAGCGTACATAATGTGATTTAGATTTGTTCTGAATATACCTAGGGTGAAGGAGACAACAATATGTCAGGGTTTGTACCGTGCAGTAAGGTAGTGTTACTCAACTGGCGTGCTGCGAGTTTTTCAGCTGGAATGCCTTATCAAATAACAAAAGTTAAACAAGTGTGATAAAAGCAGTGTCCTCTTGTTTAGTCTTGTTTTGTTATCTCATTGTGGAGCCCTGTTGTTTCTTTATAACATTGTTGTTGTTTCGATATTATTTATATCTTTATTTGTTTTACATAAGTTATAGTTCGTCATAGCAATTTTATCTGTCAGGTCAGTCATCTATTATTATTTTTTAAAGGGAATATGGTAATGTGTCAGATTTCTATATGAATCGTAACACGTATGAAAGTAATAAACGTAATGTATGGACCAATAAATTTAAAGGGTAATCAAGTATGAACACAGGCAACTACACAATAACAGGCCTACGTAGATGATGTGATGTGACAGGAGATGCTGCACTGTGGTTGAATATGCTGCCACGTGCAAAAGGTTGAGAGCATTGATCCAACGGTTTGCGAGTTCTTCAAGTACAGATGTTCTTCGTTCTTACGTCACAGCACGTTCCTCGAATCCTCACTCTAATCCTATCGTGTATTCAACGCTACAGTTGGTAATATATGCTCCAGTTTTTCACAATTTACGAAGTGACTTTTAGTGTCTCTTGGGGTGTGACACCATGTAGTTTGGAAGATAGGTACCAACGTTTCGGGGAACTTACTTTCTCCATCTTTGGGGTAGACCCGAAATTAAGTTTAATTATTAAAATTATTAACTTTAAAGAAAGTGAGGAAAAAACCTTAGTGAGGTAAGCATGACATGCACACAGAGACGTTTGTATATTTTGATGTAAAGTGCTCTTTACCTTTCTTTTCGACTGTAACAAAAATTCGAAATTGTCGATACATTTCAGTAAAACTTATCGTTGCATACGTGGCAAAAAGAATTAGAGGTCTCGCAGTTTATAAAATATAAACTTAAAAAGTATTTACTGACCTGTCCAGAACTTGCAGCGCCCTTGACGTAAATCCCCTAGTGCTATAAACTTACAGGTTCTGTGTTCCTAATTCACAGTACGTAATTGCATCTGTCCGATGTGTTTTCCCCTCCTGTGTTAGCCAGATGCTCACAATGTTTGATGGAACCCAAAAGTACATTACTGTGTTGAAAAGGGCCTGAAACTGGTCTCATGAAATGTTCACACGGTCGTAAGATACTCGGTTGTGGGTCAAATCTATCCATGGGGTTAAAACGTATCTTAATAGCAGAACATAACATTAGAATATTCATAAACACGTTTTTAAAGGTTTTAAATTTAAGCAAGTGTCTAGTTCCTTTCTTTTTTTTAAAAAAAAAAAAAACCTGTTGCCTCAGTACAAAGAGTGACTTGTTGATACGTAGGTTCATTTGAAACGTACCATGTGCGTAATACAAAAGTGTTTAATGTTCATGTAGATGGTATATGCTGTAACCACTGCGTATTGAATGTTGATGAGATATTTGAAATTGATATTAGAGAGATGAAGTGGAGATTGCAATTGCTGTATTGCCTACAGCTGAATTAATGTTGTTACTTCTAACACAGTGAAATAAGATTTGGCCATGTATATCAGATGGTTGGAAAGAAATGCACACAAAGATAAGCTGGAAAATTACAGTTTTGTTTTATATTTATGAAGCCGTGTCGTCTTGTAGGTGGGCACCAACATTTCCGAGGAACCAAGAGTGTAGAACTTTCTCGCCGAATGTGCAGGCAGTGTGTTCCTCCGAAACTTCCGTACCGTCTATCAGGCTACACGACTTCATAATTCCGAAGACCAAATTTCTTGTTTCCACTGAAGTGAAAATCTCGATTTTTTTATGAAGGCTGTAATTTGGAAGAGAAAGAAGAATTCTGAATGATATTAGAGTGTATAGGACTCTATTTGGGCAATAAGCTGGGGGGAGACCGACTGGAATGAACTGGCTCATCATCCTACTCAGTAGCTGGCCTTGAAATGAAGAGATATTGCATCTTAATGTTCTCTGACTACAGAGTTCGCTGGCTCGTTAAGCATGATCCTTGTTACATAGTCGTTATTTTAGGATTTGCCATATTTCTGATTTGTTTGTCTGGCCGTTTATAGCACAGTAGTAATGACGTGTGACACCTGTTGAGCATTCAAAAAATCGAAAATTTCTGTAACATTGTGTATTAATGTGTTTTGAATTATCATAATCAGTTTATTCCTTGTAATGCAGACAATGTGTGGTTTCCGGTGGCAAAAACTGAATTTTTTTAAACGCTGGCCCAGTTAGATGAATTTCAGTTTTCAGGTGGTAAAATTTTGCAACGCTGCAGCATGTAGGCCTACTGTGATGTAAATGAGTGTCTGGGTAGCACAGTATGAGAAGTTCTGTAAGTAAAGGAGAAAGTGACAATGGAGGGGGAGGTGATGTGATAAAAGCTTGGAATCCCTACCGATACACAACGTAATGGTGTATTCTAAACTTCCAGCGTAATGAGGATGTAGAAAACGGACAAAAACTTATGGTTGTGGCAGCCATGTTGCAGCCACCAGGTCATTATGCACTCCATGCTAGTTTATTTCGAATTAGCAACGCATAAAAAAGAAAAATGTATTAAGCAAATGTAAGCACCCATCAGACGCAATACATGGCTTTCTGCGTTTTGTTAACTAACACACTAGCTAATTTAACTATCCGATAAAAGTACTCGAAGTTTCAGCACCTCTAACATCAAATCCCTCCGGTAGACACAATCAAGTGTCAGTCCCATCCAACGCCCAACCTCACGATCTTTTTCTCTAATACCCGTTGTATTTGTGACACAGCTCATAAGGCTAATCGCAGGCTTCTTATTGTCGAGTACTGTCGAGTCCCACCGCAATCACTGGGATTTGTGGTGGACAGAGTGAGAAGGAGGCATATTATATTTCTGAGTATGTTAGTTTTCTCCCGCCCAAATCATTAGGCCGAAGCTTCATATTCATTAATGTGGCATATGGGGGATAAGAAATGGGGTCATAGACGATGGAGTTCAAAAAGGCATAGGCTACCCTCACCTCAAACCCAAGGAGAAATAAAATATCTAGCAGATTGGTTAGTTAAGCAATTAATTAACTCCCGCAGCAGAAATCGACATCTCAAGGCTGCCATGAAACAGTCCTGAACTAGTTCATCCACCTTTCCTCCTCACAAACTCTTGATTTTCCATCCATCATACTAACTACCTAGAACAGCCCAGCAGTAGCAAAACCCAAACGTTTACAAGACACTAATAGTGCAGCCCTTAATAAGTCACGATTCGTAGCCAGTTCTATCCACCCGCTTCCTCACAGTCAATTGTCCTTAGACGCGCTTTGCTAAATAACGTCTGAAACACTGGAAGGCTTAATACAACGAGAGAAACTGGGGAAGACATGAAGCGGACGGTTTGATACGACAGTTTCGAGCGTGATTTTATCCAGGACCCGAGCTATGCTCTTTACTCTAAACGTCCATAGATCATGTGACATATTTAGAAACCGCTTTTCTATCTCGCTGACATCACCAAAGATTCGCCACGAAGAACACGAAATTCATAAATATAATGTTTTCTTTTTTGGGTAATTCCCCGGCGTCTGAGTTCTAATAGCTATTAGAACTCAGACGCCGGGGAATTACCCAAAAAAGAAAACATTACATGTAGAACATGACGAAAGCTTAAAAACAAGAAGTACATAAATACACTTTGTGGGTAAAATTCATAAAACTTTTGATGTTAAAACAGATGGTGGATATAGTTACCACTGTCATATAGGGTTTGAACTAAATCTGTGATAGCATAATCAGAAGTTTCAACGCCGCTAACACGGATGCCGTCCATGGAACACGATCCTGAGCCGGCTCAATTTACCTCCCAAGCTCACAAACCCATTACCAAAGACCAACCTTAACCTTTTGGCGCCGGAATTATTATTATTATTTTTTTTAATTTTAGCACATTCTGTATATGAAATGTGAATAATACATGAATCAAATACGTTAGAATTATGAAACAAACTGCATTTTGAAGAGGAAAAAACGGAGAGTATACACCATGTTTAAAATATTCAGTACCTGTATTTATTGAATAAAGATATAAAATGCAACATTTAGAGGTTAGCGGTGCGGTACGACCACTATAGTCGTCGTTAGGCGTCAAAAGGTTAATATTTATCATTTTTCCATCTCGGTCTTTCAAAAGCTTCAGTCACTACTTGATTTCACTGACCAGTTAATAGTTAAGCACTTCAGTAAAGTACGGATTTGTTGTGTAGTATGTTGCAAGTTTTTGTAACAAATTTGGGGAATATAATGTGCGCCTTACTACTGTCCTTTCGTGCGGTACACACGGCTGTTATAGTGATGTGCAAGTATTGTGTTACATTGATTGGATGTGTTTAAAATTCTCATTCCCACTACTTTTATTAGGGGACCGCGGTAGCACAGTGGTTAAGGTGATGTGCTACAATCGGAAGGTCGCTGGTTCGATCCCAGCTGGCGTCATTGCAACTTTTCATTGTCATAAAATCCTTCTGTTCGCACTATGGCCCTGGATTCGACTCAGCCTCTAACAGAAATTAGTACCAGGAACATTTCCTGGGGGTAAATGCGGCCGGTACGTAAAGTTGACAACCTTACCACCATCCTGTGCCGTTGTCATGAAATCTGGGAACCTTAACTTCCTGGAACCCTCTGGGCCACTCCAGGCCTGTAACGGAACTGCTTTACCCTTACTACTTTTATTACCTGAGTAAATAGGGCTGACTATTTTATTTATTTCAGTGTTATTCATTTTTAAAACATTAGTTCATATACATTGTGCCATTAATAAGGACAGCAATCATATCTCGAATGAAGAACGGATACTTCTGCTTGCACGTGTTAAAAATAACACTATTTTTTTATATAAACATTTTTAAATTCCTGCCAACAAATGAACACTTAGTTCTTTTGTTGAATAACAGACGTATAAGCAGTGCTCGAATTGGAAAATCTTAAAAACAGAAACTATAAGGGGTGTCTTTTATAAAACTTAATTTTAGTACAAATTTAACTCTTTTTTTTTTTCAACCGGAAAGCCGTTTCAGCGCGTTCCAATTCATTTGGAGCCCTACGTGTAAGTATTTTAGTATACTGAAAATAGGACTCGCCAAACACAACAGGTCTGTTGACATAAGGCCACGGGCTATGTAGAAAGTAATGCTTGAAAGCAATGACCTCTTCCTACCGTTCTGGGTAGGCGATTGTGCGTGTATTGCTGTACGCAATAATACGCAGGCCCAGCCGCGCTGTGACAGCGGCTCAACAGACTGCATGCAGGGTCCTGTGACAGTGGTTGTACTGTACAGCTGCACTGTAACGGCGGGTAAAGAGCTGGAATATTAAAGAGTGTCTGAATAGCTGAAATGTGACAGTGGGTAAACAGCTGTAATATAGCAGTGGCACAGCATCTGCAGTGTAAACGTGGCTGAACAGCTGAAATGTCACAGTGGCTAAACAGGCGCAATGTTAAAATGACTGAACGTCTCCAGTGTAACAGTCGATGAAGAGATGCTATGTAACAGTAAATGAGCATCTGCAGTGTAACAGTGGCTGGACAGCTCAAATGTGAAAATGGCTGAACGTGTTCAGTGTAACAGTCGGTGAAGAGATGCAATGTAAGAGTAGCTGAATAACTGACGAACTTTCTCGGGAAGGTACCGCTAACAAGACCTAGGTCATCGGATAGATGGAGAAATGTTAACACCGAATATTTGGAGTTCCAAATTTTATCGAAATCTGAGTAAAAGTAACTTTAATTTCCTGGAATACTGCTGACAGTGAAAGTATAAGAACGAGGGACAGTAGTATTGAATTCGAAACCAAAGTAAAATTGAAAATGTTTAAAGAAATGTATGCAGCATGCAAATACGGACGCATGAATTGGATAGTAACGGAATTGATTGCGTTGACATTTTGTATTATAACGTTGTCTACAGTGATAGGTTAGGAGGGGAGTAGACTAAATGCTGGAAACATTTAATATCTGGAATTCTCAATTTGTGAATATGCCTGTCCCTTTTCCAAAACACTACGGATTCCAGGATTCTGTGATGGTAATAATAGCTTGTTGAGCTGAGCATTGTTGCCAAGTTTTATGCTGTCTTACAAAATCAGCTGTTTTTATCCCAAGCACAAATTATTTTTCTGACAAACCATGTTACAGAATATCCAAATAAAACTGCTTCGTCTCCACATGTTCAAACCCAGTACTACAATTTTGAAAAATCACATTACTCGGAGCAATTATCCCTGAAATCCCATGAAACTCTTGCAACAACGAATTTTAATTTCGGTGATAATTTTGACTGTCTGTGAAGGGACAAATTAGAGCTCCGTCGTATTTACAATTGCCGGCTTATTACTAAAGTAACAAGCGATTTCAAAATTGAACGTAGCAAATTTTCCTCATTTTACATAAGCCGTACCAACGTCATATTAACTAGCAGTTTCAATAATTAAACAGGGGTTACAGAGTTATATATAAAGATGAATTATAAGATTAGAGGATTCTGTATCGGTGAAGGTGAATATTGTGGGTTCTGGGCACTAGACCCGGCAGAAAAACAGTGAACTTTTACTGAGAAATTCAATTTTATTGAATCTTGTGTTTATTGGACCGTGCATCATCTTGATAGTTGAATAAAAAGAGAGCAACTTGATGTCATTTGCTTTATTATTTCATTATTTAACGCTCAACATGTTTCGGATGTTAATGCATCCATCCTCAGGCGCTTGCGACTTATTTTTTGAGTTATTTCATGGGTTATATTGCTCTGGCTCGATGTGTGTTGGTGTTACGTTGTGGTTTGGCTGTGGTGGAGTGGTATCCGTATGCAGGCTGAAGCACAAGGAGAATGAGATGGGTGGGGCATGTGACACGTAGAGGGGTAAATTTGTGTGTATTCAGGGTCTTTTTGGGGAAACCTGAAGGAAACATACTATTTGGAAGACATATGCCTTGATGGGTGGAGAATATTAAAAGCAAGTCTTTAACAAATAATTTGACGAAACTTGGGCTGAATTAATTTGGCTCAGTACAGGGACCTGTGGTGGTCTTTTTTAACCTTTTGACGCCTAACGACGACTATAGTGGTCTACCGCACCGCTAACCTCTAAATGTTGCATTTTATATATTTATTCAACAAATATAGGTACTGAATATTTTAAACATGGTATATTCTCTCCGTTTTTTCCTCTTCAAAATGCAGTTTGTTTCATAAATCTAATGTATTTGGTTCCTATGTTATTCACATTTTATATACAGGTTGTGCTAAAATTAAAAAAAATAATCCCGGCGCCAAAAGGTTAATAAAACGTCAACAAAAGGGGTCATGCACTTTTACTACAGTACATAGGTAATGTACAGCAATACAGCTAATTTTGTAAACGTGAGCAAGCGCTTTTCTAAGCATTCAACTGCGTTCCAGTCAGCGGCGGACCGCTCTTTTTAACCTCAGCTTGGCTGATATAATTACATTAAAAATACGCCACTCGATTCTTTTATTAAAAGCCAACAAGATGCACCATTTCTCAACTTTATTTTTGTAAAGAACTCTAAATGTTTCGGACAGACTTACCGTCCATCATCAGGAATGCTAATATTGTGTTCACAGCAGTTGGTAGTTTTTATACTAGTTAAGCTGACTGTCCATCCTGACCTCGCTAGCAGACAGTCAACATAACTAGTACGACAAATACCAGTTACCAAAATAAAGTTGATAAATAGTGCATCTTGATGGCTTTTATTGTAAGAATATATCAGGATGCACGGTCCTCTGAATGTCAAATCCGCCACGTGATGTGATGTCGTGTAATCTGGAG
>Ga0123355_10013338_pt1 | contig 12782 bp, 4 predicted proteins | sample TergutEmb28metaG_3_FD_89872 | JGI IMG/M metagenome (GOLD analysis project Ga0123355, IMG submission 89872) | Embiratermes neotenicus P1 segment gut microbial communities from Petit-Saut dam, French Guiana - Emb289 P1 | ecosystem: Host-associated > Arthropoda: Insects > Digestive system > Gut ...
ACAGATGAGATCGGAAAGAATGAGGAGCTATTGGGCCATTCGGAAAGAAAACACGTTGAAGATGAAGATGACCAGAAAATGATTGACTGAAGTGGTCCAATGAGGCCGTAAAAGGGAATAATATATATATATATATATATATATATATACACATTTTAACAGACACAAATTCTTGCTTTGAAAATTGCATCTGCAGATGTAAAGTGCACAATTAATTCTTACAGATGCGTTGCCATCCCTGAAAGTTACTGTTTTTAGGAACATAATGCAGTGACAGGAAAGGCAAAAGAAGCATCAGCAGCGGATAAAAGCAGATAAATTGTAAATACAAAAAAAAAGTGTGGAAGGAAAAATGGATGACACAGCTTCTAAAACGGTGCCTCAACTTGGTCGACAACAACACAAGGGAATGAAACAAAAAACTTTCCTGTATTTCACATGTAGCAGATAGTGCTTTTTGTTGCTTGCAAAGTGTTAAATTTTGAAGCCTTTTTTACACATTCCAATTTTCAACGTAACTTCCAGTTTGATCAACAAGTTAGGGTGGGCCTGCGATATTTATGGCTGGACATAGTACTGCATTCTTGCCGTAATTTTCTTGAACAAGTCAATGTTTATCTGATTAGGTCAATCAGATTTATATCTTGACACTCTAGGCTGCGTTTTACTAATTTTGTTAAGGACTGGGATAGTGGATAACGCGTATTGTCAGAGGTATAATTAATGAATACGGCTACATATAATAGTTCTGTCAATGTAATGACCGTCACTCAACTGAAAGACGAGACCAAAGTCAACAACCGTGACGTTGTGAATAGTGCCTGCACTTCAGGTAAGAAATAATTCAACATAATTTCGTAACATATATTTGAAAGTTATTTTTTCCAGTCTTCTGAGATCAATCATTTACTTGCCGTGTTGTCTTCCCCACAGTTAATTTATATTAATTTCATTTAATCTCTTTTTTCAACTCTACCAAAAGTTGTCGAAAACATTTACTTACAAAGCTGCTCGTTGGGAAAAATTATTCCAGCCTGTTTATTCGTTATGTTTCAAAGATGTAAGTACTTTTTATCATTTTTACCTGATAAATTAGTGTATATGGTCTTCTTCATAATTCGAGTCTAAATAGGAAGGCCATAAAAACAACATAGGTATGAATTTCATGGATTTATTCACTCGACACAAAGATGAAATTTAGTAACCTTGTCATTGGTTACATATTTCACCCAGTGATTAATCTTCCTGTTACAGTTACGTCAACGTATGTGGCACCACATAAATATCGATATCTATTATTAATTTTGGTTTCTAAATTGTCATATTAAGAAGGAAATCAGCCATTACAAGAGGAAAGTTAAAGGCATTTTATAAACATACTTCCTTATGTTCAAGTGCCACACATTTTCAGCAGTTTGGTATTTTGTGTATGGAGCTGTCCCGTGTTTTACAGTATATCTCTATATGCACGGCGTTGCATGGATTAATATGGCCTTACGTATTTTCTGTATGCCTTTATGCGCAATGTGAAAGTGATTGTGACACTGGATGCATCTAGCGAAGCTGAGGGTGGCGAGATATTGCAGAGCTTCATATTGCACTTCTACCCCACACAGTCAAATGAAGCTAGGAGCTTGCGAATTTAATTGCAATGAAGGCAGGCGACTGTGAGTTGAAGTGCATGAAATATCTTAGATAGGTCTACACATTTTAATACTGAAATCAATTTGCGTGTTTTTAGAATTTTCTTGATAATGAATTGAAGCCAAGCTATCTCTTTTTTGGCACCTTATATTTGCTCAGTCGTTCAAGGGACCCCACACGTTTATGGAACCCAGAAGTTTTATCACAGTGTTTAAGCAATATTTCTGGTTCCCACCTTACACCACTGTAATCCAGTCAACGTTTCCAGCTCTCATTGTTCTCTGATATCGATTTTTATTATTCTACTTTTATCGCGCACCTTTTCGTAACTTTATATGATATGATATATTTTAACTGCAATTGGTTTGTCACCAGGTGGCAGTATTACAGTACGCATTTACACACAAACAATACATAGAACGACACAAATAATAACGGAACAACACAAACAGCAACTAATTTGCACAATTAACAACTAATTTGACAAAAATAACAACTAATTTGGTGCGAATGATAGAAAATATCTGCGCGCGATGAACTAGAAATAATGCGTAAGGAAATTTTAAAATATTCTTAGAGTATTTTCATTATATTTATTCAGATATTCTGAAGTACACCTCAGATCGGCCTACAGTCCCGTGTCATGTGTAATATTTGAACCAATTATCTGTCAAATGCAAGTCAGAAGCGGGTTCATGGTCGGTTGTTTTAAATTGGACACCCTGAAAATAATAAATAACATTTCATGTGTTGGTGACATGGAATATGATATGCACCACTGTCTCGTGGTGACATGTACCTCGTTAATCCAAGTCATAAAAGTGACATTGCGGGTTAATTATTATCGTGTTGGGTTTTGGTGACAAAGTATATGCAGACTTTGGCGGAAAGTTCACTCAGTTTATAACTAAACTACTCATTGTCACAAACACTGCTGAACCTAATAGACAACACTGTTTCAGTAATCAACAACATAATTGTTTTACACCTGTAATAGGGCCTATATTCCTATTATATTCTCTCTAGCCTTATAAAGTGTTTTATGTTTATTAAACTGAGGCGTTGTTAGCATATGTTTGAGTGTCCCTAAGTGACACTTACTTGTGTTGTTGTCTCATTGGCATTGTTAATGTATTGTAATTACTTTGGAATTGTAGGATTTAACTGCTCATTGCGTTTTCTTCGTCAGTACGTCATCACCAACCCTGAAATTTCCCAAGACCTACTTATTCAAGAAATAGGAAAAAGCTATTTTTCTATGGTTGAAATAGCCAGAAATTCTTTACTCATCCCTCATCTCAGTGTGTAATTTAATTTAAGTTGTAACTTCCGCAGATATCCTACATATTAATCAACACCTTGAAACTAACGGCTGTAAGATTCGGTAGTAATTTCAGGTCATTGTACGAACAACAGAACTGAATGTGAAATTATTTATTACACAGCAGTTGGACCTCAGTAACATTACTACGGAAATGTGCCGTTATACTGCACTCTAATTTTTATGCGACCTACCATTTTCTGTTATTAAAAATCATTCCTAACTGATTTCCTTCAGCATTCGATAAATGACGATAATTTAAAACGCTTTGCATATTCGTTCCCGCTTCACAGTGACTCCGGCATTTATATTATTTGTAACTTTTTGAAGCAATCTCTACTGAACCGTATGTACTGGAACAGATGCAAAGCCTAACATTTATTTCAAAAAATTACTCACATGACTACAGTGATGTAATTGGTTTATAAAATTAATATTCGTCAAAATTTACTAATTGCTTCCTGCAAAATTAATGCTTCTCTTTATTTGTATAAAGAGTACGTCATTTTAATTAACGTTTGATGTAATGATGACAGTTTTTTATTGTTTTGTAAATTATACTGCACTATATATACTGCACTATATATACTGCGCTATATATACTGCACTATATATAGACCACGAGACATATAATGTAGAGGACCGACAACAGTTACAAAGTGGTTTCAAAATTTTTACTGGATAAAATGTTCTGACAAATTTTAAGAATATTTTTTATAAACAAGAATTAGCGTTAATTGTGCTAGTATTTGTCATTTAATATTTCAATAATCATGATATATTAATAACACTACATTTAATTTTTTTCTCATCTAATTCATTGTAGTTCCTGAGGTCTGTCGACTAAATACCAATTTTTATGACCTTCCTGTTACGGAAACACGAATATTCACTGCAATTTCAGGTGTATCTTTAGATTATTTGTTTTCTGTTTCTTATTCCAGTCAGTTTCAGTCCAGGTTGGATAATGAAGATTTTAATTTTTCTCCCATACGAATTATATAGAAATTTGGGCACGATTTTTCGTTTTATTTCTAAAATGATTTTGAATGACACATAAATAAAAGAGTGAATTTAACATTTGTAATTTTTGTCACATATATGACTATGTAACAAGTTTCTTACGTGTCCAGAAATTAAAGCGTTCGCTTTTACATTCATTACAACGCTGATATCCTCAGTTCCTATATCTTTACTTCGAATAAAAAGTTTCCAATCTGCAGGATGAGGTTTTTTCAATTTGAAGACGGTATGTTTTCGGAATAGGAAAAAGCTGTGGTCGCACCTATATACAGTAGTTGATGAATGTCACTACTTTCAATTTTACTTTACTTTTATCACCTGCAATTTACAAATTACCGAGGACGTAATAACAATTTTTGTAAATATGTGACAATTCTCTGTGTTAAGTCAGTTTAGACGTAATTCCAAGTATAATCATCTTATCAGACATGTCAAATAGGTATTGCAAGTTACAGATACATAAATTATACGGCATAGAAAATACAGAATAAAAATTTCACTTTGTTCCTATAAAGCCTGAATGTGTCTGCTGTACTACTATGTAGTAAAATAGAAAGAATAACATAATTCGACATCCGCCAGAGTAGTTTAAATTTATACTTCCACAGGCAAAGTTTTGTCGTCTTCTTTGTGTTGTATTTCACACCTACGAAAAATCAAGAGAATTAATTAGCAAGATCTGGATTGTCAACATACCCCAGTAACTTAATTTTTTTTTTTTTTACGTTTTTGCACCACGCATCTCGATATATTCATTTAAACAAAAGCCGACTTGATGCACAATTTATCTTCAGTATATTTCGTCAAACACGTCTACATGTTTCGGGCGTAGCTGTAGCCCATCACCAGGAGGTACACCGTGTGGATACAACAATTGGTACTTTTTCCGCTTTTTAGAAGACTGTCTGTTGTCCTGTCCAGGACAACAGACAATCATCTAAAAAGAGCAAACAGTACCAACTGTTGTATCCACACGGTGTACCTCCTGATGATGGGCTAATAGATAAACCCGAAACATGTGGAGGTGTTTGACGACATATACTGAAGATAAATTTTGCATCAAGTTGGTTTTTCTTTAGATGAATCGGTAACTTACTTTGGTGTATTTCTGTAACTTTTCATGAACGAAAGTTTGGTCTGTGTGGTATTACTTAGGATGAATGCAAATGTCATTGTGCAGCGACATATTTGTCACAGGTGCCTAGATAAAATAAATGATCCGTGTTAACATTGATTTCGTGTTCTTGAAGACTTCCTCAGGTGAAGTGCCTGCTGTATGTCTACAGCAGATACTACGATGACATCATTTCGGGAGAAAGCACAGTGCATCGACTGATTTGTCACTTTTAAGTTCTTTGTGAATGTTCAACGCAGTCAACAATGTCCCAAAGACATAATTTACACTTTGATGCAATAATGTTGGTATTAGTAACATGGCAGATTTGCGAGGCGGGGCTACACTAGCGACACTGACTTCAGATATTGAAATCATGCAGAGTAAAGGGCGCTATACACTCTCAGTTAAACTGAGCGATTTAACTGTGTGACATCATACCTGACGAAAACTGCGTAAACTGCGCAGTTTTTACAGGCAATAGCGCAGGACTCAGAACTGTCCTTTCCAGTCGTCTGTCACACAGAGAACTGCGCAGTTCATTCAGGGAATTCCACACACATTCAGTTGAGTTTTACATGCAGTTTTTTTACACAGTTAAGCTGCACAGTTTTAGAGTGTATGGGGCCCTTAATGTACGTTTAAAAATACGAAAATCTTGTGAATATTTTTTTATTTTGAGGAGTGTAAAAGAAACCGTATTCTAGCACTGCGAAGGATTTGTTTATCTTCCGGTTTTATGTAATGAATGAGTGTATTATACATGCGAAATTTGGTATGGAGGCGAGGCACAAACGTACTTATGTTCCATATAGTCCTGTAGAATGTTGTTTTAAGTGAATAAATTGCACCGTCGCCATGTTTGTGTTTATAATTACAAACATGGCAACGTTGCAAAACTTTGAGTTTGTATCCGGAAAATTTGACGTATGCTGCATCTGTAGTTAAGGAATACGTATTCACCAAAATAGAATAATGCAACAGTAATTATTCTAATATACACTTAAGGACATAAAGGTATCCATTGGACATCTTGTCTTTGATTTCTACTCGGAAGTTCCTGTAACGCATAAAATAGGCCATTTTCTTACTTTCTTCTTCTTCCGAATGTCCTTAGTGGTCGCTGTCTAGTAGTTCAAATTTTATTTTTTGCTTAATGCACATCCACCTCATACTCCCCTTTAATGTAATATTTGTAAATAAACAACTTGAAGCACAATTCTTTTTCTTACATTTGTTTTTTCCAGTTCTCTACATGTTTCAAACAACCAAGTGCTCATCATCAGGAGAGTCAATTGATGAGCACTTGGTTGCTCGAAACATGTAGAGAATTTGAATAAACATACACGAAAAAGAGTTGTGCGTCAAGTTGGTTATTTACAAAGATTATAATAAGATGTACGGTCAACAAAATATAAAATTCCCTTTTATTTGTTAGATGTTATTGAGAGAAATGAGGCCAATAACAATTGTCGCATTTCACGGAAAAATGAAGGGTATATTCCGCACTTTATAACCTTTCCTTATCATTGTATATAACATTAATGTATCTACTTTTATATCAGAACAATTTAATAAGAAGTGAACAGAGTGACTAATCTAAAAATCATAAAAAAATATTTTTGGTAATATTGCTTGTTATCAATGTCAAAATTATTGTCGCGAGCTCGGATATCTGGTTTCACTTAGTAATTCAAAACGAGAAGTCACATTTATGAAAGAATTATGTATTTTTCAAGGTCTTCGTGGAGCAAAAGAATTTTAGCTTGGAATAGGACGTGACATATTGTTAGATGTTCTGAATGTGCGTCATGTAGTTAGAAATGCACATACTCGTAGACGATAATATACATACATTCACCCGGTTTACTTCTGTGTTCCGGACCCGAATATGTGCCTGATCAGGCGCCGTGCGTAACCACAACTCCACAAAGGATAGATGTGGAAAATCTGTGGTAGGGTAAGTAGACTTACCCCAGTGACATTTCTGCACCAAACGTTTCACGTGAAGCACCCAGGGATTTCACCGTGGGTCTCTGGCCCATTCTTTCATACATGCACACTCGAAGCCGTGAAAATAAGCAAGCTGGGTTAGGCAAAAATATCGTCCTTAGGGTGTGAAATGTGTTACTGTTTTGAAGGATCTCGCCCGTTTCTTATATCTTGTGCAAGAAAAACCATTCCAACCCCTAGAACACTACTACTTCCAACCCCCTTGTCAGGAACTCCAAGGTCTTTCAAGTGTTATCTTTTCTTCAGATTTTCCGACTAATAATATGCACGAACTTATTTTCTTTTGTTTTGTTTTATATTCCTCACCATTCCGTTCTCCGCGAGTTGATAAGACCAATAACACTTGGTGTATGCAAATTCTGAGTTGTTCTTCGTATAATCTACTCCAGTTTCCTTGCTCTACTTCCTTTCTTCTAGTTGCAGGTTTTTCTACTTCGGACGAACGGAATGCATCACATCAGGGATAGGCATGAACGGTGGTGTAGAATTTAAACGACCCTCTGCAGTAAACTATGAAGACTCCATTTTATACCGTCTAAAACTAATTTCGCTGATAGAACCCCACTCTATTACTCTTTTAAATTATAATTAACCTTCTGTTATTCTGCTAAACAAATCACATTTATTCAGTCTAACAAGACACAAGTTTTATTTTAATTCAAATTGTTACTTTAATGTGTGCTATATGTTTCGGCCTGTGCTTAGGCCATCCTCAGGCATGTCAATACAAAAATTATAAAAAGGGAGATACATTGAAAATCTAAGGGACCCTTTCGTACAGTCACTTGTTTTATAATGAAAATAGGCACAATAAAAGCCGTGCTTCTCATTGTAACATTTCGTGTGGTGTTTTGTTAAAGTTCTGTATATGTAGATATATTTAATGAAAAACTGTTTATCTCACTTAGCTCTACAACGCACGCAATGTGTGAGACGATGAACCCTTACCTGGAAACTGAAAATCTGTACGTGAGTTTGATATAGATTAGTTTTGGATCATTCAGTTATTTTAAGAAGAACACAAATATTAGTAAATAGCAGAGCAAGGATATCCGATATTTAAACGGGATTCTAACTAGATGCCTCTTAAGTGCAACAAGAACGCATTACCTCTGTCTCAGTTTCCCAGCATTTAATCTAGAACTGAACTCCAAACTGTTACGTAAGGCGAACAAAAGTTTTCTCTTCTTCCGCAAATGTTGACGGCATTTATGCGTGGCTGAGACGACAGTAGCAAACAATCAAGACATAAACGTGTGCAAGGGTGACAGACTACACCGCTCTCTTGCTGCTGGATGTTCTTTTATTTTAGCCTCTGGCACACTGCAGGGAACTCGTGTGATTCTGCCGCACATTTTTCAGGCACCGTCCCAAAATTGAATTATAATCTGGGCCTGAAAATCAGTGTATAAAACGAACAAACGAGAAAGGGCGCTTTCCATTTCGTGTGAGGTAAATCAGACATGCATTCTATCGCCGAACGAAAGTACGGCGCTTAGTATTTGGGTACCAGCCTTGAAACGTGGGTTAGTCCTCTTCTTTTTTGTAAGCTTTCTGTATTCGTGATAAACTACATGTTTCGTTTCCAAAACTGTGAACGGATTTGTTGTGAAGAGTTGCAGATCTTACAGAATTCATGCGATAAGAAAAATAATTGGCAAGATTTATGACACGACATATTCACATAAAATTTTCACGCTGACTTACTTATCTGACCAGACTCACGATTCAAGGCACTAAACTGACAGAAAGCTTGCAATGAGTACTTGCCTGACAGTGGTTACGCGATAAAGGTATCTACCTTATGTATATACAAGGGAATGCAATAAAAATCCACACCCCAACTCACTGGAACTTGGTTGCCAGCAGCACGACCGTCAGGCCGCCTGTGTTATCGCCCACGACAATTCTTCCACTACCTACGTCTGATTGCTTATGGGAAGTTTGTCACTTACACTGAAAAAGTTCACACTAATTTTATATTAGTCTACAGTGATCCATCACAACCCCTCCTGTGTGTGCAGAACTTAATCCTCGCCCCTAATTACTTATTTATTAATTACTCCATTGAGCAGAATCCTTCTTGAGAAGCTAACCGGTTTGCACCTAGCCAAGAAATTCGCCTCATTTTATGGAACCTGAAGGCTCATTAACACATTCACGAGTGCCCGCCACCTGTCCCTATCCTGAGCCAGCTCAATCCAGTCCATAACCCACATCCCACGTCGTGAAGATCCGTCTTATTGTTATTATCCCACCTACGCCTGGGTCTCCCTAGTGGCCTCTTTCCCTCAGGTTTCCCCACAAAAGCCCTGTACACGCCTCTCCCCTCCCCCATACGCGCTACATTCCCCGCCCATCTCATTCTCGATTTTATCACCCGCACAATATTGGGTGAGGAGTACAGATCTTTAAGCTCCTCATTATGTAGTTTTCCCCACTCTCCTGTTACCTGGTCCCTCTTAGGCCCAAATATTCTCAACATTCTACTCTCAAACACCTTCAGCCTACGTTCCTCCCTTAATGTCAGCGACCAAGTTTCACAACCATACATAACAAGAGACAAAGTTATAGTTAGCAACAGTATTAGGAGGTGACGTAAAGTTTACGTCAATGTGGTTTATTGTGAGCGTTTCATTTTGCCCTCTGATCTGAAGATATACAATTAAATATCTCCATGGAAGAGAGCCCTTCTCGAGACGATGATTATCAGCCACGTAACTGCGAAACCCCCTTATTTTAAGTAATTCTAATGCCTGTTACTCTGTTCTCAATACCCCTTCCCTGAATCTTGCCGACACACATAATAATCCAGTCCGTACAAACCCCATCCAATCTCCTTGACATCCATTTCACTGTCATCCTCCCATCTAAACCTAGGGACTCCATACCGTTTCTTTTGTTCAGGAATTCCGACCAAAACGTCTTATGCATTTCTCGTTATGAACTACCACTGAAGCTGTTCATGCCCAGCTTAGTGCAACAGGTCAAATTATTCCCTTAATTTTCTTTGTCTGTAACATAATTTATGAAACGTTACAAGGGAGTACTTTTATCCATTATTTCACTTGCCAACGACCGGCTTTTCTTTTCAATAAATGAACATTACGATTTGCGAGGAGTTCGGAATGGCCGAACTCACGTTCAGTACTGGAGTTCACCACTCCACTCTATTTGTTACTTATCTCTGGTATGAAAAACTTTCCTTTCTGGACTTACAAATGTTCATATCATATATGTGGCTTTTTGTCAGAAGTAAGGCCTACGATTTATTTATGTCATTTTGCTGTCACTGACTTTGTACTTGTCCAAGTCCCACAGCGAGCCGGTAATTACACTTTCATTTTGTCGTTTTAATAGATGGGCCACATCTGGTGTTGTGCCTTGTTATTTGTGCTGGCATCCAGCTATGTTGCAGATATACTGGGATAAATCTCCCGTGGTTACAAAACCGTTGCAGATTAATTTTGGGAATCTGCTATGAGTTAGGGCTATTTTTGTGTATTAACTTTGGATATGGAATTTAATTTCAATTCTAGTAATGAAATGGACAGAGTGACAAGCTCATATTTGCAGACTCCGCCTACATAATCGCAAGGAACCTTCAGACAGATTTCAATTCATTATTTTCATTTGCGAGATTTGGGGTTTTCACAGCGACGTTTTGAATATTTAAGTCACGTGGGATGTAATGTTTTGTCCTTGGGCGAATTGCTTTCGACGATTCCAAGGATTACAATGCTTTCATTGTCAGGGTCACTTTACCCTGAAGACAAAGGCACTACTTTCTCTCGAAGTGTCGGAGATATCTCCCCTATTAACAAAGATTGGCATCCCAAACACTTAAATTTCAATTATATTATTGTGTTCTTCCGCTGATTTGAGGCACAATTTGTAGTTTGCTTTCCTTTTTCAAGACCTGGGGATATATTTCCACTATTTACCTATCTATGTATGTATGTACTGCTCCATTTATATATGAAATTTTATTTATAACATTGTTCCATTATTTCTACGTCAAAACTAATTGTAAATTACGGAGCCGAAAAAAATGATACGAGAAATCTAGATACAAGCACACCCACGAAGAGAAACGGAAAGGTTTACATAATTACATTACATCGTGCATGTGCGTTATAGCTACCCCATGATTTTCCGCCAAAATATGTCCGTGTAGAGAGATCTGTTGTGGAAAGGCAATCTGGAAAGTAACAATTCAAATCGCAGACTAATATCTGTCGCACACTGCTAATATAACTTGCTCCAAATAATTGTTTCCCTTGTTTTCTCACTTTCTCAATCAACGTTTTATTTTGTTGTGAAAAGCAATAAAAATATCATTCTGCGCACTTGTCTTCCATATACAATTTGTCTTAAATCCCTTAACAAAAGCAACACGGGAATTCATGTTTTATAAATTAACAAGAACAAATGACTGTGGACTCGTCGCTATGTTCCAAACAACCAAGTTCCTGAATCACACTCAGGGGTGTGCAGAAGAAATGATTTACAGCCGTAGGATGGGACAACGCTGTATCCCTTGATACCAACTCAGTTTTTTTTTTATTTTATTTTTTTAAATAAGGTGGCGAACTGCACCGAGGTCGGGAGTCGCGTTGCGCGGGTGAATATTGTGAGTGGCTGTTTCATCGAATAAGCTACTATAAAAACAGGGCATTTTCCGAAGAATTGATACGGTGACTGATTAGGAATATTGCAGTAAAATGTGGTTTCATTTATCAATAGTACTTCCCTTGGATTTTAAAGATTTTGAACGTTTTCATTTCCTGTATTAAAAACATTCTTGTGTTCCACTCTGTCATTTCTTCAGATGCGACATTTTTTTGTTACCCATCTGGAGACATCTTGAGTATTCTGTTACATTCCATACTTCTTCCGCACCTCCCTTCACACTGTGATCCATTATTTCAGAGATTTATTGCTACACGTTTATCTTCCTTTTTCTGTCTTTCGCGAATTTTTCTAATTTCACCAGTTCATCGTGACATAGTATAGACCGAACCATTTACATCGTTCTAAGAAATTTAGTCTTATGTACGTTCTCATTCTAGACTCGTGAATTAAAAATAAGAAACCTATGAAATTCTTCACTTTTTTTTTGTGCGTGGATGTGGGCGTGTGCGTGTTTCTGTTCTAATTTCGCCCTTATTATTATTAGCGAACGAGAAGGGACATCCATGAACACCAAAGATTTCACATACAGAAATGGAACATCGAGTTCCATACAAACGTGGGACACAATAGGATTTGTTTATCGTTATTAGAGTCAAGCTGAATTTATGTAAAAATGACAGAAATATTTCTCATCCTTCCCATGAAGGGATGTCCATAATGAAGTTCTTTTTGTATATTCTTCATTCACTCTAATGCATGCTGTAATAATATCTTACGCAGACCATGGATATTCCATGCCTTTGTCTGCACCCCTCCACTACGTAATATTTGTATGTAGGCTAAGCGTTGCAAACTGTCCTGCATAACCAGTGCAGTTCCATTTTATTTGCACCCGGTTAATGAATCAGTTATACTGTCAAGACAATATAAACCCTTTATATCCATTATAATATAATATAATATAATATAATATAATATAATATAATATAATATAATATAATATAATATAATATAATATAATATAATATAATA
>Ga0123355_10013340_pt1 | contig 12781 bp, 9 predicted proteins | sample TergutEmb28metaG_3_FD_89872 | JGI IMG/M metagenome (GOLD analysis project Ga0123355, IMG submission 89872) | Embiratermes neotenicus P1 segment gut microbial communities from Petit-Saut dam, French Guiana - Emb289 P1 | ecosystem: Host-associated > Arthropoda: Insects > Digestive system > Gut ...
CACCGAGCGATAACAGGCATTCTGTGACTTCAATCTGCATTTATTTCCTTCCTTAATAGAATTTTGATTCGTTAGACTTGTTCTCAAATATCTGAAATGTTCCACCCTTTCAAAGCAACTATTATCAATCTTTAAATTGTGACTTCCTCTTGCGTTCTGATCTGAAGACATGACCTTGTATTTAGTTTTTTCAGTACTTTCTTCTAGGCCAATCTGACTTGTAAACTTCGTACCACAATTTATCCTTCAGATTTTTGTCGCTGTATTCTTTCAATGTTTTTAAATAAAAAGATGATCTTCTCTCCACCTCCCATATTAACTTCTCTACGTCTTCGACGATAGACATAGCCGTATGACGCAAGATACATGGTTTGTGCACCTTACTGCAGCTAGCAAGCAACTGTTTAGTTGCCAGTGCGCGCGGACACAATGAAACATGTGCGTCCTATCGTTTTCAGCAACATTTCTGTTGCCTCGAGAATGGGTCAGGCCGCAACAGGCAGCAACTTTTTTGTTGCCGCAACAGAAAAGTTGCCAGTGCGCGCGCTGTAGTATAAAGCAGTGTTCTCCATCCGCGCAACTAAATAATTGAGCAACTAAAGCAGCCAGTGCGCGCCTAGCCTAAGCGTATTTAACTCGTTGCAGCCGTAGGTCTTCCTTCCACGTCGTATTTCTGTGCTTGTCCAAAAAACAAATGAACGCTGTCAGTCCCTTACATTAGACTGCATTGTTGCACGGCTCTCCACACCTTACAGGCAGAAATTACGTAACTCTGCAACTCCCTAAACATTTCCACTACCGAAAAATTTTCGAATGGATGTCGTACAGTTTAACTAGGTCTATATTTTTATATCGCACAACAGTTTCGTTAACTATAGTAAAATAAACCGTTATTCACAGCTGTCAGTATTTAGGATTCATTACAGCACGTTTTGGCCGGCTTGGCTATCTACAGGTAACACAGATAAATACAAAGTTAATTGCAATCTTAAGTTCCATGTAAATAATAAATTGGATCCCATTTTTATATAACCATAACGATTCATGTCTTTGGCATATTTTTTGTAGTTGTATAAAATCCTGCTATCCTAAGAGTATTCAAAAATATTGCATTGAAAGTTCCAGCTTTTACACTTTTTAAGGTTATTTTACGTTGAGTAATTTGATTAAGGTATATAATTTTACTTTGAGAAGATTCTGAAGAGTAGTTTCAAGGTTTTAAGTTCTTGCTTTTCTTGAGTGTAGACTAGCTGAAAGTTTAGTATTACAGTAGACAATATCTGCAGAGCGAGTTTGTACTGTAGAAGTTATGAGCTGCCTTCAATGATGAATTTGGAAACTGAAATTGAAGGACAGGCTAAGCATGAAGATAAGTGATTGAGATAAATGTTATAATAATATAATATTAATTATAATAATATAATAATAATCAAGAGTGAAATGTGAAGATTCTTACAGTTTTGAAGAATTCTTGGATTTATATTAGTGACCTGACTGTGATCTAGTGTGGAAGATAATGAAGTATGCGAAATATTTTTTTCGTATGACCTACAGAGGCCAAGCCGGGCGAAACATGTAATGAATATTAAATAATGTCCACAAAAAATTTGGTTGTGAATGGCGGTGTATTTTAATACAGTTTAAACCCATGTATTATCATAACTGGACGCATAAAGTGAATGATAGTTTTTTAAAATGAACAATTTTTAAGGAAAAAGCTGTAGGTTCTGAGTTCTACGAACAATTCTATACCAAATTCCACCGAAATTCATAAGCCGAAACATGCGAACAGGTTCACAAACGACATCACCATTACGCATTTGTCTCAGGAACGTGATTCATACAGCGGAGAAGAAGATTTCTATATTATTAACAAGCGTACACCGGTCACAAAAGCTTTTTTTTCTTTTTGCGCTCTTTTGTACCCCTCATTTGTCAGCGTCTATACTGCAAACGGCCATAAACTCTGCTGAAGACAGCACTAATCGAGGGTAAATAATACACTACAACGCGAAATTACTTAAACGTTACTCTTCTGGGATGTTGCGTTATGTGGTGTAGCTCAGACGCATCGGAGGAACCTTCTGCCTCTGTCTCCAGTTGTTCCCCCATAACGTTGATAGCTACAGCACAGCGTCATATCGCAGACGACGCTTTCTTAATAATGAACTTCCATCTTACAGTTGGTTCCTCCGATACGCGGGTAGCTACAGCAAAGCGTCATATCGCAGGCAGCCATATCTTAACAATGAAATTCCATCTTACAGTTGGTTCCTCTGTAACGTGGGTAGCTAAAGTACAGCGTCATATCGCAGAACACAGTAACTTAATAACGAACCCTGTGAGCACCCAGTTACTCTGACGTAAGTTATTTTGTAGGTACAGTGAGTTTTCTAGACAGTGCTGCCCTAAACGGAACTTAGGCGTATACAGTTCGGCCCAACTCGACGAGGGAAGCGTCCCATTCTTCTGCCGAAGTACACACTTGCAAAATTCTCACTGTATTCCATTAAATATCCCACACTGTATCAAAAACTATTTCACATGAAAGCTGCAGAATGTAATTAGATAATGCTATATCTTGTGGCAAGTACCCATCACTCTATGAAATGCATCTTGAGAAACATGTTTAAATGATGTATGGGTTTCATGTAGGGACATAAAAGTCGCTTATTTAACGACGCTGTCAGCTTCTAGGATTACACAGTGTCGAAGGCAGATGAATGAATGGGTGAGGACTGATACTGACAGGGTACAACTGCAGTACTAGGAGAAAAATCTATCTAGTACAAACTTCTCCACCACAAATCCCACACGGAAAGGCGTGAGATTGAACCCGAGCCTCCAGCAGTGACATGCCGTCGCGACTAGTCCCATAGTAAAGCCCCATAACCTAAAAAACCCCTCAAATCGCACAAAGTCCATCAAGTGCTTTCGAGAAATTAACCCAGCCTGCTACTCAACGAATACCGAGGGCTCTCTCCCCGGGGAAAAAGACAACGAAGCTTGAAGCTTACGACTTACGTACCTTTATCTACAGCCGAAGTTGAGAATGAGTGGAACTATATCTCTACCCCCACGTGCCTTCGTGGATTGCGCCGGCATATTCACTTAAAAAAATTAGGCATCAATCGCCAAATCTGAATCCGAACAGCAGGCAGTGGGCGATAACTTCTCAGAACCCCAGCCTTTACAACAACGTGAACTTCCTGGACCTTGATATAACCGTTTTGTCAAGTGGATAATTGACTTCAGAGCGAACACGCATTAAATTTGTGAGCTCAGCACAGTGCGACTGTCAACTATTTGAGCCTGGGAAGCATTGTGAGGGACAAGTGTTCCACCAGATGGACAGCATGCGTCATCATATGGTACACACTGGCCAGAGAGAGCGTTCACTGTGGGGAGAATCAGACCACGTGACTGCAGCTTGTAATAAGCACACAGTTGCCTTGAAAATATGTGGGTTATTTGGATTTGCATCTGAATTGTTTACTTCGAAGTGTGTACAGTACGCTTACGGATTAAGTAACTCGGTATATTATCAAGGCTGCATTAATGGTCTTCTGCTTGCCACAATAAACATCATTTTCGTAAAAAGAGTTAAACATAAAATTCGTGCTTCAAAGGTTAGCAAGAACTGGGTATGTGCCCTTTTGGGTGGGAGCTTAAAAATACGTCATTTATGCATGACGTCTGGCTGCTTCCGAATACAAATAACGCAGTAAAACCTGTCAGACGACTGCTAGTACATCAAACATGACTGAATCTTTTTGATGACGATTTCAAAGGGGCACACTTAACTAGGTATTGTTATTAAAACAGTGATCAGTCGGCTTCGTACAAATAATAAAAAATAACGTAACTTTTACAGACACATTTAACTTTTAATCAACACTATCAAGTGGACAGACTGCTTAGCGAGATATGACTGGTCACATCTGTTTGCACCCTGAAGTACTGTGGTCCACAAAATTAACTACAGCGAAACAGATCCACACCCGCCGATAGGCATCTTGCGCGACATAAATAACATACACCAAGTTCTACCAGCATCTGTCAAAGAACTCCGCTCCCAATTAAAATACTGAATCAACAACAGGAAGCTTCGACAAAGTTTCGTGAACGTAAACATAAACAGAATTTCATCAAAATCCGTCCGCAGTTCAGACATCGTTACGGGCGAAACGACTGAGTATGAATGAAATCAACAGCGTGTAGTTCTGTGATCCTTGGAACAGGGTTGTTCTTGACAGGCTGACAGTGTCTCCGTGCATGGCAGCTGTCACGGGATGACCCTGGGTATGCAGGCTCTCTGTGCAACAAAAATGCCATACTCAGCGGCACGATAAAAGCGATGACAGTAGACGCTAGGTTTGTCACAACGTTTGTAGAACCCATTCATCTCCGTGTTCGCAACAGCCTGCCACTGGTCCCTATCCTAAGCCAGACGAACCCAGAGGACACCCATCTTACGTTCCATTCATATTTCATCATTCCTTCTATGACTCGACACTGCAAGACATCTGATTCCTGTTGGTTATCCTATTCATTCTTTGTACGCATTTCTCTTCTACAGGAAGTAATCCCTTAACTTTAGGGGTCATGTTTCAGGAAAACTGCAGTATGGAGCGCAACAGCTTAGAGCAGAGCAACAACAAACAACCAAGCTGCCGATTCTGGCCGTTAAAGATCCCTCCAGCTTTCAGCAAATACAGAGCGATTTCAGGCTTTGGCAGCGAAGTAGATGAGAACTTCGTTCTTCTGGGTTATTACGCAGCGAGTAGATGGGACCGATAGGTTGTCCCGAAACGTCGCTAAGAAATTACAACTACTCGCTGCGTAATAACCCAGAGGAGTACAGTTATCAGCAAATAGAGCGTTCTTCGAATCTTTGGCCGCTAATATTTGCAAAGTTAAAAAGTTGTTAGGGTCACTATTCAAAAGAGTGCTGCCTGTGTACCATGCGCTCCGCCACATGCCCCACACATCTCACCCTCCTTAATTATGATCACTTTAATTATTTTTGGTGACGAGTACAAATCACGAAGCTCCTCATTTTGCAGTTCTATCCAGCCTTGTGGTCCTTTATATACCTTGGATCCAAATATTCTCGTAATCACCCTGTTCTGAAGCACTCGCGGTCTACGTTCGTACCTTAATGTGAAAAACCAAGCACCTGAACAGAGTCACGCAAAGTTATCAGGTATAGGAATATGCTCAGCAGTTCCATAAATTTGTCAGTTTCCTGAATATTACCGGAGCAACACCACCCGAGTAAGCGAAACAACTTCAGCTTCTTCACACTAAATGACAAACGGGACTACGTGTCCATGAGGGCGACAACAAATGAAACAGAAAAAGTTAAGGGCTTAAAAACACAAGTACAAAAACTCTATAATCCTAAGACTTGGTTACGTGTTTCACATTTCCACACTAAGCCATCCAGCGGATGAAACGCGGAAAGTATTTACTTTTAACTCCAGAAGATGATTTGAAACGATTCAATTCACTTTAAGTACTAAACGACAAAAACACTCAGAGATGGAAACAATGTTTCAAGTCAAAACATGCCGTTAATGGCATGTAAACTGTTAACCAACACTGCCCAATTCAAATACTGGTTTACGAGGTCGTGTTTTCCTTTAAAACCGACTGCAAACACGGCAGAAAGAAAAGGAGTCCGTGTAGAAAAAAAGATGCACCGACGTCCTATTCTGAACAACTGTGAATGTCACGACCAAGACCTAACACTGTTAGGATCCAGGCCTACTACTATTACGATCCAAATAACTGCCCAGACCTACTACTCTTGCGATCCAAACATCCTACCATTACAACTAGACCCACAACTATTACTTTCCAGCCATACTACTATTACGACATAAATCTGCTACTATTACGGCCCAAATCTATTACTATTTCCCTTCAAATATGCATTAAGTATGGGAATGAAGCTATACACACAAATTCTTGGTCGATGAACAGGATGGGAACAGACCACTTCAGTAATTTCTGCACACCCGATGGAAGGTACCTATTAAACGCTATCTACAAAATGTTATAAAATGCCTGTAGTGAAAATACCAATTATAGCAAGATTATATCATCAGCATCGATAACTGGTTTAATTTTACACAACGGTACAATAACTGTAAATATTACCTGCGTTAATTAAGAAAGCTTCAATTTTAATCAACTAACCTGCATGAATTTAGTCAAAATCGTCCCGTTGTGCTAGTTAATCAGTAGCAACCTAATCCACACAAACACAACTCCCCAAACCCAATACGTTCGTTTATTGTTATTTCCCCTGCGACATGTTTCGGTCATTCATTCGACCATCATCAAGTAGAGGATACAAGTTCACAAAGAAAAAGTGTGCTATGGAGTGCCTCTTGTACAGCACCCTTTTCCTTTAGGCACTTGTATCTTCTACCTGGTGATGGTCGAATGAACGACTGAAACATGTCACATGTAACAACAAACGAACGTATAGTGTTTAGGTGTGGTGTTTGTGTGGATTAGGTTATAGCTGACTGACCTGCATGCCCTAAACTCATATGGGGCCTATGCAAATTCGTCCAGTTTATATTTCTGTGGTGTAGTGGATTCAAGTGGCCAGCGCTTGCCAATATGACACAAACTTTTTTATTGTTTGGCAAGCAACGCCGTGTAACGAACTGCTCCGTCCCACGATTGCACCGCATCACATCTTCATATCCAATGTGGCATAATATGTGAGGAATTTTTTGACAACCTGACAGTTTATTGACTGATGTATGGAATTAACAGATTAGTTACTACTCTTCGTTAACACTTGCAGCACCGTGAGCTGTGATCGTGTGCGAGAGGCTGGCAATGATGCAGAACTACTGCACTAGCAAGCGCATTCCATCATTATCTCTTACTGTTAACGATAAACACGCCATTACAGCCGCTATCATATCGACGGGGTCACAACCGAACAAACCGCTCCAGTTTGGCTCCCTGGCAACTTCTCGCTTCCAGCTCTTTATCTGAAAGTTGTCATCATTTCACACATTCAAATCTGATTTGGCGATCCTACAGCATCATACAGAACCGCACGATGTGAGCAACATGCAGTGAAGCTCGTACGTTTATTTTAGAACGGCTCTCCGCGGTAATCCTGAATAAACGTCCGGCGTTTCGGAAACTACGCCTTCATAACAAGTGCGTGCTGTGATCACTGTCATTGGCTACGATGCGTGCGAGCTTTAACATAACCCAGGTTTCAAATGAGTTCATCATGTAACCCAGTAGCAACTATAGCATCAAGTCCCCTTCCCTTACTTACGCAACACCAAAGGCCAAACGCCTGACTGCTAGTTCCTACTGCTACATCACTGGCATGTCCATATCTGCGAAAACTTCATAACACTCAACATGCGGGTCTCCAACTCGCGTCCCGCCAGGTTGTATCATGCGGCCCATTGTCACATTTGCAATTATGTACACAATAAAAGTTAATCGGTAATTTAAGCAGTTAAGTTTATTACTTCCTGTGATTTTTCCGTGCGGCCCAAGAGCCAGCCCACATCAACGGTTGTGGCCCTTTGCCATAAAAAGGTTGGACACCATGCTCTAACACATGCAGAACACACAGAACTTTCAGTACATGTCACAGAAACCTGCCACATGAGCCCATTACAGTCACTTACCCTGAGACATTGCGTAGTTTTCTTCAATCAAGAAATTACATATACATGCCTTGTACTACAGGAACCGAAGGTTCATTGCCGTATGCACATGAGCCCTCCACCTGTCCTATTCGCCACCAGATTCACCACATCTTGACAACTACTTCTTTGAAATTAATTTTAATATTACCCTCACATCCACCTCATGTCCTTCCAAACGATCTGCTCCATTAAAGCTTTCCGAATAAAATTTGGTTCGTATTTCTCACGTTACGCTGCGTGTTGCAGGCCACGCCCGTGTCACCCTCCTTGACTAGACATTTTTTTTTTTTAATATTTTTGGCGGGTAGTACTATTCACGAAGCTCCGCATTATAATCCTCACTGTCCTCATAATACTGCTTGCCTCTTGCGTGGAAATATCATTCTCAGTGCCATAAAGTCAACTTTAGTTTTTAAGCACGTTCGCAAAATTGCGAAAAACGACTGCATGCTGCGTCACGTACGTCTGTTTGTCTGTCCCTCCGTTGGCGTGGAACAACTCGGTTACCGATGGGCAAATTTTCATTAAATTAATATTTGGGGGCTTATCAAAGATATGTCAAGAGAATTCATGTTTCAACAAAATCTGATAAGAATAACGGGTACTTTATACAACGGCCTATGCGCATTTATGATACCGTCTCGATGTATCCTTCTTAGAAAGAGAAATGTTTCATACAAAAGTTGTTGCGGAAACAAAAAAAAAATTATGTTCAATAATTTGTTCCCGAAAATCGCGCCGTTTATGAGATAATGTGAAGAAAAAAAATGGTACAGCTAGACAGGCCACACATGACAATATAATGATGCGTAGAAAAGGATGCGCTCAGTATGTCGGATAACTAAGGCAAAAATACAAACACACATTCATACTGTTTAACACTTATTGTTCAATAATTAATTCCGTCTGGTCTTGTAAAATATTGTAAGGCAACATTTATAAAAACTGAAAAACTACACAACGATCTGTTTAGCCAAATTGTATGTACGTCTAAAGAAGTACACGAGCTAATGATCATGCTTGTGTTACAGTGCGGCGTTTACATGTAGCGTGTAAAAAGAGCGCAAATTAGTTGGAATACAATTTATTTCAGAAACTGGTACGTGTAATTTGCATTGTTGCTAGTGACAAATTTAACGTAAAAGCATTGTTGTGCAACACTCTACTTTTATATATTTGACAGTGACGACGACAACAACAACAACGCACAGAATGCACTGTTGTGTTTCCACTACAAAATGGTTACGCGAATGCGGCGTTCTTGTTCTAATGTGTCCTCTCGCTTCTGCGTTCGGAATCAGTTCGTATAACTCTCAGCACAACGCAAGCACAGCGGTCGCCTTCCAAACAGTAGGCCTATTGTCACTGTCCGGGAACCAAACTACTGCCTATGCCAATTCTTCGAAACACAAAGAAAGCACGACTTCACATATTATGTAATTTTTTATAAACTTTGTGTTCGAAGTGTATACTTAAAATGGTAGCAAGATAAGAAGGTCCAGTCCGTCCACATGTTTTAACACATACGAACGTCCCTCGATTAAGTATGGCGGTAGAGGTGCACTTGTACACCGAATGTGGTTAGTCGACCAAGTTCTTGTTCGTATTCGATCAATGTAAATGCAGGTACACCTACTTTACAAAGGTAAAGTCGAATGGATCGTACGATAACGTGTACAGGCCTATACTCCTAAAAATAAAATAGGCTTGTAGATGTATCTGCAGGTTCTATACGCACATTTTGATTATGGTGAATATTTAATGGACTACAACAGACAATCACGTCCGGATCTACCATGTGACACTGTAATGTGTTTCGCGGCGAATCAATGGATTTATATCGACAACAAAAGAACACGAAGGTCAACAGAGCATTCCTAAGATACATGAACTCAACTGGAGTACAGCCTTCAACTCTCGCCTCATTATAATCATCATCATTATCACCACCACCACCACCACAGACCATACAAAATGTTAAAGCGTGACAATCGCAAGTTATGGCCATGTTCAGTTGCGACCCAGTCCTTAACATAATTACAAGGTCGTCTTTTAGTGAACAAGGTAAGGCAGGCTAATTTAAGAACTGCTAAGTCATTATGGCCAATTAGGTCGGCTAATCCTGAACAACTTCCAAGCGATTCCATGAGCGAATTAACACTAAATTTTCTAACCAGATCAAACCAAACTGCAGTTTATGCATACAGGCGGTGAGTTGAAAAATGTTATATATATTTTAATATGTTCCACCTTCCGTGCATTAAACAGATCCGTAATATATATATATATATATAACCACAAAATTAATTTCAATGTTCATGATGTATTTCATTCACTAAATTCTCACCAACATGTTTCGGCCGCTATCGCGGCCATCTTCAGGGTGATGTTATTGTTACGACAATACAAAGGTACAAATGTGGTTAGCTGTGTCTCCGTCACTCTATAACAATAAACTGAAATTATAATAATGTTTAATTGTTATAGAGTGACGGCGACACAGCTAGCCACATTTGTACCATTGTGTTGTAATAATATCACTCTGAAGATGGTCGCATAGAGACCGAAACATGTTGATGAGAATATAGTGAATAAAACACACCATGAAGATTGAAGTGCATTGTGTTGGTTATTTATATATTAAGGTTATGTAATTTTGTTACACAACAAACGGGTGTACGGAGCTACGTTTATCTGCCCATCCACAAGAACTATCTCTTACAATCACTTCAAGCCTGCAGTAAACGGAACTGCTTTACTGGTCTACACTAAGAGGTGACATTTCATTGATGTGCAGAATCCGAAGATTCTACACATCTAATACCGAATGCACGTCTACCATCACTGATCATAAAACACCTCTCTTAACATCCATCATCTTAAGGTTCTTCAAGAAGCTTCCCCACCAAACTCTTCACATCGAGTTCTCGTCTTTTTTCCTTTCTTGCACCGTTTCCGGTATTGCTGTATACTGCTCGAAAGATAAAAACATTTTCTATTTTTCCCCTCTCTCCCTGATAATCTTCCTGTAGGCCTATTTGTTTGAACCGTCTGTTACTATATCATTCAATGGGTCTCTTTCTCGCAAAATTATAATGCCCTTCGCGGCATTCTCGTTCTGTCCACTCCTTTTTACACGGCAAAATCACTGCAGTCGTTTCTCCGAGTTCCGACATTTTCTCAGCAAAATTCATTTCTTCTCTTTATTCCGTTCTTGTTTCCCCGTCAGTATTTCTCATAAACAGTACGTAATATCTACTGCCTGGATTCTGTGTTGCTTCTTTTTTGTAAGTTTTTATGTTTCGGTGCTGAACGTTATCTGTTTAAGCCATAGCCTACTGTAAGCACAACACTTGGAAGAACTACGAGGCAATACGTAAACCAATAAATGAAAATGTTCAGTGATTTAGCCAGTCCCAGCACGCTGCTGTGGTGACTGGCACACCTGCGTGTCCTCACCGCAGCACGCAACCGCTTACACTGCATTTATTTTACCGGAAATCGGCACAAAAACAGAATGCGCACTGCAGCGCTCTCTTACCGTTGCTGCACCGTACTGATCCGAACTCAAACGTCAGACCGCAATGAAGTCAAGACCTCGCTACAGGCTGCCGGATCCATGCGGGCTGGACAAGTGGCCCAGGAATGTGCAAGTGGTTCACAAGAAATTTCATGTAACGGGTGCCATCATACCTCCCTCATGCCATGAATTCTTATTATAGTAGTTTTCAAGCGCACAGCGTAGGACTGTTCTGGCAAGATTTATTTTACATTTTGAACTGTTTCAACTTCAATATCACTTTCGGTCTTCAAGGAGAATGTAAGCAGTTTCACTCTCCAGGAAGACTTATGCCGTCTTATCTTCGTGCTGGACTCTATACCAAGCATTCGCCTTAATACTGATCTTCAAATATATAGAATGGCACACGAAAACGTAGCCCGGACTTTCGTGTCAACGTCATTAACAGTTTTATTAACAATACAAGGATTACAAGTGTTATATTGCATTTGAAAAGTTATTTGGTTGTTCTTAAAGAATATTAGTTGCCATTTTAAAGGCTGTGCTGAAAATGGTCTCCACTAGCAGCAAGGAAAAGCGACGCGGTGCTAATTCTCCGTGCGCCACTCCGTACAAACGGTCTCCATCTTCAGGGTGGCATAGCAGGCTTATCACGACATAACCAGTTTTCATATTCAGAGTCACATCAGAAGCCTCCATCTTCGGAAGGGTAAAGGGGTCTAAGCAGTTTTAACCTTCAAGAATGCAAGCGCCGCCTTACAGAATACTTACTCCATGGAGCAGAGTCCTTCTTGAGAAGCTAACCGGTTTGCAGCTAGTCAAGAAATTCCCCGCATTTTATGGAACCTGAAGGTTCATTACTGCATTCCCAAGTGCCCGCCACCTGTCCCTGTCCTGATCCAGCTCGATCCAGTCCTACCCCCACATCCCACTTCCTGAAGATTCATCTTCATATTATCCTCCCATCTATACCTGGTTCTCTCCAGTGGCCGTCTTCGAGAATATGCAGTATAAAAGACACGCTGCACCTAAGTATATAATGAATTTAGGCCAACTTCAGCTGACTGACAGTGCCAGTATCTAGCGCAATTGTGCAGTAATTTCAATGCCTGTGGAATGGGTTATTCTGGCGGTTTCCCTTAGCCATACAAAGCAAGCCGGCCAGCCGGGATGGCTCAGTCGGTATAGCGATCAGCTATGGGCTGGACGATCCGGGGTTCGAATTCTAGCAGGTGCAAGATATTTTATCTTCTCCAAAACCGTCTAGAGAGACTCTGGGGACCATTCAGTCTCGCAGTCAGTGGGTGGCGGCGTTACTTCCCGGGAGCAAAGCGGCCAAGGCGTAAAGTTGACCACTCACCCCCATCTAGTGCTGAGGTTTAGAAAGACTGCAGCTATAACTCTGCTCCCCCTACATGCCTTCGTGGAGTTGACAGGGACTTTACTTACTTACTTACTCCATGGTGCAGAGTCCTTCTTGAGAAGCTAACTGGTTTGCAGCTAGTCAGGAAATTCCCCGCATTTCACGGAACCCGAAGGTTCATTACCGCACTCACAA
>Ga0123355_10013341_pt1 | contig 12780 bp, 4 predicted proteins | sample TergutEmb28metaG_3_FD_89872 | JGI IMG/M metagenome (GOLD analysis project Ga0123355, IMG submission 89872) | Embiratermes neotenicus P1 segment gut microbial communities from Petit-Saut dam, French Guiana - Emb289 P1 | ecosystem: Host-associated > Arthropoda: Insects > Digestive system > Gut ...
GGCTGCGGGTAGAGTTTTTAATACTCCTGATAATGGGTGCTGTGACACCCGAAACATGTAGAGTAGTTTTGCAGTGAATAAATATCTGCATATTTTTGCATCTGTTGGATTTTTATTCACATTAATGTAAAGTTTATCGCGCAGTTCTACTTGATCAGAACTTCGACACAGCAATGACAGAAATTCATAAGATTTAAGAATTGTGTGTTAATTCACACTTTCACTGATATAACGCAGCTACAGGTCAGTAGACTACAAGCTGACGGTACCGTCGCGCTAAAGACTATGCCAGCCGCTGTTTTAGCAGTAAGCAAATATGAATTAATCTAGAAATAATGTACATACAATATAGTATTACTATACTGCCATATTAGCATAATTGTGTACAGGTGGAGCTAACTGCAAAGAGGTGGAAACATAAAGACCTAGAATTGGAGGGACAGATTAGTTTTGGAATAATCTGATCATCTGAATGGGGTAGCAGCATCCAACCCCTGGGTCCGAAGAGCTTATTTGTAATCTGGAAGTGTTTTCACTCTTGAAAGTGCTCTGAGTGTAAGCATAGTATGTGTTACGACGTATTACAGTTGTCAAAGGTTGCTGACCTACTCACTTTCTTTTCCCTCGTTTGTTACTTCTGTCAGCAATGTAACTTGCCCGCATTTGCTTCTACCTTAGGACTTAAAATTTCGACTCGGTAGGGCGAATCAATTACTTTAAAACACATTCCCCTTTTGTTTATGGCTCGAGACGCCACCACCAGCATCAAGCAGGCAGGTGTAGTTCCGCGTTGGAATGTCTCCCAAAGGGTCCATTGTCATGTTATGCCTAGGAGCAATGCACATTGCACGCAGACACACTAGGCGGGCTGTAATTCACGGCGGACTCCGAACTTATCCGTGTGTAGCAGGGACCAGTACTGTGCATAATACATAAAGACTGCAGCCTGACAGCAGGTCATGATAGGTGAGCAAACTTGCACGACCACCACAGAACGTTCGCATCATGCAACTCGAAGTGACCTCATTACGTCACGTGAGACGAAGTAGACGGCTTGTAAGAGAGCTCCATTAGTTAATCTCAGAAATCCATTATACGTCTACCAATAAACGGAATGTTAATTCAAATTTATCCCTCAAACACACATACAACTTACACTACAAAGTCCAATAAAAACATAAATTTGAAGAGTCAGTGTCATTAAAACTAAGTGCGAAAGGACGTGTGTAATGAGACTGCAGCAACAACTCAACTTGGCCTGTTAACGTTCTTCTGAACATATCTTTTGTGGCTATAAAGAAGCTTCGTGTTTGGAACAGACAGAAAGTTTCTGAGTTAAGACCAAGAAAGAAGAGCAGAATATTTGCTCAGAAAATAAGGGGTGCGTACTTCACTTTTTTCAAAAAGTACAGACATCCAATGTTTATAACAAAATGAAATATTATTTCATTTGAGTAGTTAAAGTTAGTACAGGTTTTCATTATCTAAAATTCAACAAGTATAACTTTAAAGATCAGAGACTTTGTCGTATTTATAATTTCTTTTTTTTTGGGGGGGGGGGGGTAATATTTGATTCAAAATTGTCAAGCACATTACTGCTATTCAACGTGCCAAGTTCCGCATTCCTTCAATTATGAGTAAAATCTCATAAGGAGGAAGTCATGCAAATCTCGTTCTAACTTAATTTCTCTTTTTTAACTTTCCACATTAAAAATTACTTTAAATGTTTTATTGTTTTTACCCCAAAGGGGTGAGCAGCGCTTCAAATGCGGGAATTGCAGCATCTGCATTTATGGTAAATAGAATAAGAATAAGGCATTTGTAAATAGCTGAATAAAGAGAGACCAACTTAATGTCACTTGCTTTATTATTTCATTATTTAATGCTCAACATGTTTCGGACCTTATTACATCCATCCTCAGGAGCTTGCGACTTATTTGTTGAGTTACTTCATGGGTTGTATTGTTTTGGTTCGATGTGTGTTGGTGTTACGTTGTGGTTTGGCTGGGGTGGTGTGGTATCCGTATGCAGGCTGAGGCACTGGATGTTAATACATCCATCCTCAGGAGCTTGCGACTTATTTGTTGAGTTATTTCATGGGTTGTATTGCAAGCTCCTGAGGATGGATGTATTAACATCCGTATGCAGGCTGAAGCACTGCTTCAGCCTGCATACGGATACCACACCACCCCAGCCAAATCACAAAGTAACACCAACACACATCGAACCAGAGAAATACAACCCATGAAATAACTCAACAAATAAGTCGCAAGCTCCTGAGGATGGATGTATTAACGTCCGAAACATGTTGAGCATTAAATTATGAAATAATAAAGCAAGTGACATCAGTTGGTCTCTCTTTATTCAAATATCAAGATGATGCACGGTCCAATTAACATAAGATTCGCAATTGTAATTATTTAAGCCACAAATTCACATGCTTGGAAATGAAGAAAATATGTCCATTGTTTGAGAAACTGGGTTCTACCTGATCAATGATCAATGATGAAATAGCTTCCAAGAGAAGTTAAATTCATCCCCGGTAGCAGAGTGGAAAGAATGGGAGGTTCCAGACCATTTAGGTTCCCCCTCTCTCTTGTTGGTGCCATTTCATCAACAATCCGCTTCTCTCAAAGCATCTGAAATTGCCACTCAGAGCCTATTCCCCTGTGTAATACCCTCGAGAGTACAAATTGTTACTTATATTGCCAACATTCTTACATTTTCAAATCTGTGGGACTAATGTACGTAAATGCCAGACTGTAGCGTTCACAGTGTTCTGAAAGTCATTACTCTTCATGTGCTGAACTTTACAAATCCTGAATTTACACCGTTCACGAGTACTCTCCGACACTTGTAATAAAATTTACAACGGTCTATTCACATTAAGTACTAAGGACAAGGTTTCTATTGTTCGCACCACGATGATATGCGATGGGGACTACAACTATAGAAGTAAAATTCTCAGACATTTTTATATGGAATGCATGATCTGGGTACATGGAGACAATGTTGTAAGACTCCATAAACATTAAACTAAGAAAACATTTAAATTATTTGGATCAAATTTCGTACAGAAGTTCAACCCGAAATAATTTTAGGAAGATTTAATATTGTTTAATATTGCTTCATATTGGGGCAATAAGAATTAAATTAAATTGAAGGTCACGCGGAATATGTAATGCAATTTATGAAGTAGGCTTTCACGAAACTTGTCAAAAAACGCATCACTAAGTACTTGAAATATTTTTTTTAGATGTAACGAATATTTAACGCAATAAAGAACATTGAGTATATTCAGTGAGATATTTGTGGAACTATTAATTCTGTTGAGATTATGTTCTTTTATGTTAATGGAAATCAAAGCTAACGATAGACGTTAAGATTTTGCAGACATGTAAACTTAGATTCTTCTTAAAATTTTAATATCTGATCGTTTAATATATCTTAACCTTCTAAAGCCCAGTACTTACTTTATTTTTCTCCAGATTTAACAACTGAAAATTCTACGTTTTGCCCACAAAGGGCATTTCTGTGTTTTGTACGAAATCCAGAAAGGAGCAGTGATTATTTCCCCATACAACATCAAGCCACTGGGTTTATAAAGGAGACGGAGTGTGTTCATTACGCGGTACGCACTGATTCTCTAAATCTATATCAGGTTCTTCTTTAATCAGCCTCATCGTATGTGAACTAAATCGGTAGGAAATTAAATTATTCATACTGCAGTCTTACATAGACGAACACTACTAAAAAATGTCATAATATAAAATTAGTCTTGCCAGACGTCCTTAATTACAACCACTAGGAAAGGCTGTCTGTTATATAAAGTGTTGACTCCTGAAGTAGAAGTGAGCAACATTAAGCGGTTTCTGACTTTCTTGCTCATCACTCGCAACGTCTGCTTCATTTAACATGATGACTAGCCTCTTTCCTGCTGTGTGGTTTTGCAGATCCCCGTCATGCATCAGAAACGTAGACCATTACGGATCGCAAAAACTGACCAGAATCTCAACATTAACGAATATATGTTTCCTTTCTTTAAACTACCATTAAATCGCTACGAAGCTAGATCCTGTGGGAACACAATAGTGTTGTACTGATGTTAATTTTTCAATGTACTCCAGAAGCATAGAAGATATAAATTATGACTGAAACCCGCCATCATCATTGCTTTTATATCTGGATTACCCGTCTTCAAACCTGAATCACAGACCCCCCCCTCCTTTTTTACTGAATTTTTTACTGGTTTCAAGTCTCTCTGGCAAGAAATTTCGGTCAGTGAGTTAAAAGTGACCACCACACATAACTTCAGTATCATTTTAAATTCACGGCTGTCCCCTAATTCTGCACCAGCCTACGTAATCCGTGCAGCTGAAAAATGCCCTTACATATCGTATTAGTCAACCAGGCGAGAATGGCATTAATGGAACTTGTACGGAACATAATTTGCACCACATTCTTAAGTTGATTTCAACGTGTCATGGGTGGAAACCACTAACAAACGAAACATTTCTTGTGTGGTTATTGAAATGTCTGCAACATGTAGTCCTTGCAAAAATCTTACTCACAGATATATTTTACAAATATTGTGTTCATTAAAATAGTTTTCAGCTGAACAATTTAAGATTGGTTATTTTTAAATTGTACCCAAAATTTCGTCTTGCATGTCACAGTACACAGACCACGTCCATTGTTACGACATAGCAGTGATCTTATTTAGGAACGTAATCGCTGTTTATTGTGAGCATCACGGGGAACACATAAATATAATGTTTCAAAACGCAGAGTGCCTCACTGCTACAAATGATCGTAGGTATTTGAAGAATAAAAGACCAACTTGATGTCACTAGCTATTTTATTTCCCTTCTTATGTGCTCAAGATATTTCGGACATTAATATATCCATCATCAGGAGCTTGCGACTATTCTGCTGAATTACCACATCGGTTGTTTTGTTCTCGGTTCGTTGTATGTTAGAATTTCGGTGCGGCTGGTTTTGAGTGGTGGTCCGTGTTGTCTGCAACACGGACCACCACTCAAACCCAGCCACACCAAATCTCCTACGCACAACGAAACGAGAACAAAACAATAGATGTGATAATTCAACAGCATAGTCGCAAGCTCCTGATGATGGATATATTAATGTCCGAAATATGTTGAGCACATAAGAAGTGAAATAAAATAGCTAGTGACATCAAGTTGGTCTTTTATTCTTCAAATATTACAATGTTGCACGGTCTAGTAAACATAAAATCGTAGGTATATTTGCCACTGGTCCTCAACAGTTCACATTCCATTTAAATTAAACTTATTAAAAAATCAAGATATAAGAATAAAAAAATCGAAATTGACAAGAACGCCTGGAATAGATACATACAAATATTTTTTGTAATGGAGGGCGGATATTACTTTGACGAATATATAGACCTGTATATATATATATGGGAATGGTAATATTAAAAAAACCTTAAAGAGGCCTTGTATAAAATATTCAAGATGTTCTGTTTATATTCAGTGAGAAGCCTCTCTGGGCAGATAGTTTTTCTTCCTCCACGTTTTCATCTGCAGACGAATACACAAGCAGTCTACGAAATATTACACTTTTCAAATTTTTTTTGCACCGTGCGCTGTAATGTAATTATGCTATATCAACCAAAAAAGCACCTTTTCTAAACTAATATTTTAATTTTTAATTTTTATGTTTCCTACGTGTTTCGAAACCGAGGGTTCGTCTTCAGGAAGACGGTAGTACATAGTTATAGTAAGTTCTACGTGCATCATCAATGATGCGTGTTAAACAAATTACACCATAACTGTACGTACAACCGTGTTCCTGAAGATGAACCCTCGGCTTCGAAACGTGTAGAAGACATCAAAGAATTAAAAATTAAAATATTAATATAGTAAATGTGCATTTGTTGGTTTATATTGTACACAAATATTATGGTTACATTCTTGTCTATAGACCATGAACAATATGCATACTAAAATACACTATTACTAAGGACTACGAATTATAATTGGATATGTAATCAGTTAATCAAGTGCTTGTCTTAAGTTTCTTGAGGAAGAAACGCATAAAACAATTGGCAATTCATACGAATTTAACGATCCACAGTAGCCGCTGCTGACAGCAATCTGCCTGATGCTGAACCTGTTTTCAGTTTTGCTTCCCTGTGAATGTTCATCGAACGTTTCAGACGAACCGCCAACTTCAAGGTAGACAATCCGATTAGAGCAGGACCGAATGAAGGGCGGACAGATAAAGGACTACAGCCGAGTAGCCTAGAACATATAACCTTGATAACTTTATACGTCAACGACCAGTTTCCCCAGCCTCTTTACTTATAATGGAGGCAGCAAGAGCTTCTGAAAAGCTGGTATATGACACAAACACGCAAGGTACCATCATGTAACATGGGAAACGACACGTTTGCAACATTTCGACTTCACCAATTGTGACAGCTGTAATTGCATGTAAGGCGTAAGGTGTGTATGTGACGTGTGTTTGATTATGTAGTGCCTCTTTGTACCAGCTGTCTCCAAACGTGCTTCGACTGTCATCACGCCTGACCTACCTCACGCCAGAACAAGGAAAAAGGTTCATATGTCCGCAGCCAGTTAGTGTTAGAGCTGGAGCCCAAAAATGTGTTGAACTCAGGCTTTTAGATTTTCATTTAGGTGGGCTCTTACAAACTCCTAGTGTATTCTGGTGTTTTGCTGACCGCGCATCTCAGTATAATCCTAGTAATTAACCAACTTAATGCACAAAATCTTCTTTTAAAATAAGTTTATTTAATGCCTCTACATGTTTCGAGCACTATGTCCTCATCATCAGGAGGTCAAAATTGTATTATACAACATCTGGTATTATCACACCTGTAGGTGGCCGTCCCGTGCACAGGTTGAGAGACGATTCCAAACAGTCTTTTCTCAACCTGTGCACGGGACGGCCACCTACAGGTGTGATGATACCAGATGCTGTATAACACAATTTTGACCTCCTGATGATGAGCACATAGTGCTCGAAACATGTAGAGGCATTTAGCAAACTTATTGTAAAACAAGATTTTGTGCATCAAGTTGGTTAACTACTAGGATCCTAGTGTATTCGTCTGCAATTGAAAGTGAAGAGACACCAGCTTGTCAAAAATTTCGAAAGTGTGCGAAAGCCCGTAAACAGAAGTACCCTTGTACACACTGATTCAGGTAAATTGTGACTTGATAAAAAATAAAGCCCAATTTTTCTTTTCTGGGAAGCTCATTTTAATGCGTTATATCAGTCTTAAGTAAAATATTGCGTAGTTAAGATATTTCTCTCCGAATGTAAACTTTAAATTACATTGAAAATCCACCAATTCCCATATATATGTTTATACGAAATTTCTTCTTTGCTTTCATGTGACGAATTCACTCATTTTAGATACACCCTGTATAAGAGATGTTCTCGAGCCATGACAGATATCCAGTCAGTTTTTCTTCTGAAGGTACTTCTATCAGACTTGAAGTCCGTAGGTTGAAATTTCGTTCTGCTTGCTGTCGACCCAAGTCCGTGTTCTGTTTCTCCCTTTTTAAGCCGTTCACGGACAAACCAATAATATTTAGAAGTAGACTAATGTCCTAAAATGCACATAACCACACTAGTCTGGTGCTCTGTTACCAGGGTTCTAGGATACCTCAATGAAACTTTGTTGAACATGCTTACTGGGGGTATCGCTATCCGCTTCCATTATAATATTGTACAGCTGAACGATAGAACTCCGGCAGAACACACAGTAACACTCAGCCGTATCAAACTGTTTATATATATCCTACGCGTCCCTATCTAAGAGGTACATTCTGTTGCATAGCAGATCTGCTATTCATCTTGCAGACATTCTCTCTCTCTCTTGAGACATCCACACTTTGCCCCACTAGACTCCTTCTGACTGTCCGTTCGGTCTATATTGCCTGCCTACAAACGTTTGGGATATACATCTCTTACGTGCATTCCAGTCACCTACACCCACCTCGGGACTCAACGAACAACCTCGACTGTTGTAAATAAGCAGAGATCACTTTCTTCGGGTTTGTCGTAATCTGCTAAAGATATAAAGTTCAAAGCAGGTTGCTCAGAATTCGGACCACAAACATCTCCTGGACGCATATGCAATTAGACTTGCACGAACTCGGCTATGATTATATTGGCCAGCTGGAAAAGAAAACAACGAGCAGATCGGAAGCACAAAGAAGACCAATAACACCATGTTACGATTATGTCTGTTCATTGTTCATCTAAACAACCCAAATGTTGTCACTGCCTTTCCGGCCACTGTTCGTACTATTTTCTACCATAAATAAAATAAATTTCAAAAAAATATTGGAGGATATTGCAGCTGCAGAATTCTTCCTGCAATTCTCTACAATTAAGAGCATACATTTTGAATTAGTGCTGGATAAATGTAGCATCCACGGAAGAAAAATATGCAGACAATGAAAGTAGGAAACCCAGAAGGGATGAGACAATTTGGGAGTTTCTTATGAAATTTCGGAGAATAATATTAAAACGAATATCCAAAAATGTGATATGAGAGACTGAATACTTCTCACTCCATACAGAGTGGATATGTAGGCTCCTATGAGCACGGCAATGTGCCGTGTGTCTCCAGCACGTTGGAAAATAACATGACCAACTCAGCAAATAATATGTTCTGAATAATGCCTCTGCTCCATCGAGTAATTTGCGTCATGTAGACGTACTTCACTTAGGCTAACAAAAAAAAACAGCTCTCTAAACTATTTATTAAGTACCTGTCTCACAACTTAGCTAAGTTGTTACGTAATCTATTTCAAAACACAACAATACTAGCACAGAGAGCACAAATTACACATGATTTCAGAGTTACGGTAAACCATTTTACCCAAATCATGACAAACGGCCTCCGGTTTAACAGGAACCTGCAACTTACTGGGCACTAAGCAGTACAGTTAACTGCTCGATCACGGCTTTCGGTTAGAACATTAACCCTTTGACGCCTAACGATCACTATAGTGGTCGTACCGCACTGCTAACCTCTGAACTTTGTATTTTGTATATTTATTCAACAAATACAAGTACTGAATATTTTAAACATGGTATATACTCTCCGTTTTTTTGTCTCTCTTTAAAATGCAGTTTGTTTCATAATTCTAACATATTTGGTTCCTGTTTTATTCACGTTTTATATACAGAGTGGGCTAAAATTTAAAAAAAAATAATTCCGGCGCCAAAAGGTTAAGGAAACAGAATGGAAGTGCCACAGGATAAGAAGGGAACGATGGACCATGGAACACAGGCACCGGAAGTGGTCAGTGACTTGTATCTTGTCTTCTCGGTCATGATATCGATGTAACCAACAATGATGATGTTCTTGAATTAATATCAGTTCAGTAATTTCGTGTTCGCAACTATGACCTCCGGGAAATTATAGTGGGGTTGTATAGTAAAATTGCGTAACTTATTATATCTACCTACATATATTATAAGTCCATTATACTGGGAAAATTTATAATATTGTACTGGCCATGTTTGTTTCCGGGTTTATGGGCCATAAACTTCTACGCCCTAGTTATAAGGGACAATGATGCGACTCTTCTACCTGTTGATCTTTGCGGATAAATTCTGGTAGAAAACTAATTAGACCGTATAAATCACCACGTTAGCTACACAACGCCATCGCATTTTCATGGTCCTTGTCCGAAGTCATTTAATCTTGTGATTCACCGTATTCCTTTTTGCATGAGAGCACACAGGCCTATAGCGACGTCATGTGTACGTGCGTCCGTGTCCTGCACGTACTTCGGAATAAATGATTAATACAATGATAAATATTTTCCTGCTATCATTATTACAGGTTCTACGGCAGTGCGAATTTCTGAGGCAGAGGTGACTGTAACTGATTTAAGCTGGCTAAAGTGTAAAATTCTGAGTTTTACTAAGGAGATGCCGGTTCGCAATCCAGTCGGAATATCTATTATGATTCCAGTAGTTTTTCATGGCTTTGATAAGTGGATCCCTGTCACCACGCAATGGTGCGTCCTCTGGTTGCAGATGGAGGAACGACCTACAATATGGAGGGTAGCTGTGAATATATTGTTTGAGAACATGGTGTTGAGGAGAATATTTAGACCCAGAAAGGACGAGGTACCGGGGGAATGGAGGAGATTGCACAACGTGGAGCCAAATTATCTGTACTCCTCACCCAATATTGTGCGGGTGATAAAATCGAGAAGAATGAGATGGGCTGGACATGTAGCGCATATGGGTGAGGAGAGGGTGTGTATAGGGTCTTTCTGGGGAAACTGGAGGGAAGTAGGCCACTGGGGAGACCTAGGCGTAGATGGGTGGATAATATTAGGATGGATCTCCAGGAGGTGGGATGTGGGTATATGGACTGGATTGGGCTGGCCTAGGATAGAGGCAGGTTGCGGACGCTTGTGAGTGTGGTAATGAACCTTCAGGTTCCGTGAAATGCGGGGAATTTCTTGACTAGCTGCAAACCAGTTAGCTTCTCAAGAAGGACTCTGCACCGTGGAGTGGAGTAAGTAAGCTGTGAATATATTGAATAGGCAGTCGCGGGCAACCTACAAGGGGTGGTCCTGCAGCTTGTGGATTGGGTGATGTACTAACAACTACTCACTGTAAAAACTGACATAGTCACGAAACATAGACACGTGCTTCGGACTGGTACTGATACTTTGGTACAAAATAAGCAATGTAAAAGGGCCATGAGATTCGTTACTTGGAATGTTAGGAGACTGTATAGGGTAGGTTCATTTTCAACAGCAGCCAGGGAATTAGGTTTAGTGGGTATACATGAAGTTAGTTGGGACAGAGGGGGCACGATGAGAGCAGGGTTTATATTTTTTGTATGGAGAAGGAAACGAAAAGCTTCGGTTGGGAACAGGATATTTTGTATACCACAGAATAGTGTCAGCAGTTAAGAACGTAGATTTTGTTAGTAACACGATGTCATATACAGTTCAGAAAGGTCACTTGTGTAATACCATTGTTTTGAATGTGCATATAACAAGTGAGGAGAGAAGTGATGATTCAAAGGGCAGTTTTATGGGAAACTGGAGCTGGTTTTCTGTCATTTGCCTAAGGACCAAAGTAAAATTCCGTTAGGAGATGTTAATGCAAGCTAGAGAAAGAGAATATTTCCAAGCCGAATTTGGGAATGAGAGTCCACATCAGGATAGCAAAGATAATTGTTTTAGACTAGTAACCTTTGCCACTTCAAAAATATCTAGTTGTTAAGGGCACGATGTTCCCGCAACGAAACATTCATAAATCCACCTGGACCTCTCCAAATGGGAAGACTCACACGTAGATAGATCACATGAATCTTTTATCTTCCAGTTTGCTATCCAAAAATATAAATATTAAGATGTGCAGAACTATACTTTTGCCTGTTGTCTTGTATGGTTGTGAAACTTTGTCGTTCGCATTGAGGGAGGAACGTAAGTGGAGAAAGCTGCATATTGAGGAACTAAGTGATTTTTTCTCCTCACCAAACATTGTTCGGGTTATCAAATCGGGAAGAATGAGATAGGTGGGGCATGTAGCACGTATGGGGGAGAGGAGAGGAGTATACAGGGTTGTGTTGGGGAAACCTGAGGGAAAGAGACCATTTGGAAATCCAGTCCTAAATGGGAGAATATTATTAAATTGGATCTTCAAGAAGTGGGATGCGAGGCATGGACTGGATTGTTCTGACTCAGAGTGGGGACAGGTGGCGGGCACTTGTGAAGGCAACAATGAACCTTCGGGTTCCACAAAATGCTGGGAATTTCTTGACTAGCTGAGAACCGGTTAGCTTCCCAAGAAGGACTCTGCTGCATGGAGTAAGTAAATAAGTACGTAAGTAAATAAGTAAGTAAGTAGTCTGTCGTTGTCTTCCTTATTCCCTCGAAGTCAGTCTGTGAACAGAATATCTTGTAGGCGGAAATCGCACTGTCCTTTCAAGTTTACCGAAAGTTACGATTTTCTCTCATCGTTGAAAGCTACATAACTTCTGCAGTTGTAAGGCATCGTCAGATAGCCTACGAAAAGTCAACTTTTGGCCACTAGCCTGCTATTCCCTTTTATTCCTAACATGATTCAGGATAACTCAGACAGAAAAGACCACAGACGAAGAAATGGTGTCTGCCAGAGTGCAGGGGAAGTTTAGTGGACTGTTGTTTTTAGCAGCGATAGGCAATACTATTTCGAGTAGCGTATGGCGTGCGATTGCGTCGTGCAAATGCTTTCAGGTAGAGTAATAGCGCTCGTTATTTGCTATGAAACCTTAGATATGCGTATCCATCGCAGTTCTGGAAGGGAAAGTTTCCTGGCCTGTGAACAGTAACAGTAACTGAGAACTTGTAAATAAAAGCAACTTGGTGCACAATTTTTCTTATTATGTTTATTCATTTTCTCTACATGTTTCGGGCGACCGTGTACTCATCATCAGGAGAAACAACTGTATTTATGCGACTGTCTGGTATGCATACCAGACAGTCATCGATACAGAATAACAAGTACCAAGTGTCGCATAAATGGTTGTTTCTTCTGATGATGAGTACACAGACGCCCGAAACATGTAGAGAAAAGGAATAAACACACTAAGAAAAATCTCACCCAATATTGTGCGGATGATAAAATCGAGAAGAATGAGATGGGCTGGGCATGTGGCGCGTATGGGTGAGGAGAGGGGGGTGTATAGGGTCTTGCTGGGGAAACCGGAGGGAAGGAGACCAATGGGGAGACCTAGGCGTA
>Ga0123355_10013342_pt1 | contig 12780 bp, 13 predicted proteins | sample TergutEmb28metaG_3_FD_89872 | JGI IMG/M metagenome (GOLD analysis project Ga0123355, IMG submission 89872) | Embiratermes neotenicus P1 segment gut microbial communities from Petit-Saut dam, French Guiana - Emb289 P1 | ecosystem: Host-associated > Arthropoda: Insects > Digestive system > Gut ...
AATTGGAGTAGGCCTAGATGTAACTATTCCAATGAACTTAGCCTTTGTTGTTCAACGTTTTGGCCTGCAAATATTTGATTGGCCTACATATAAACAGGTGGTAAAAATCCGCACATGGCCATCAGAAATCACTAAAGGAACATTTATCCGCCGAGGCGATATGTGGGATGAAGCAGGAAATAAAATGATGGAGTGGACAAGTTTATGGGTGCTTATTGATATAAAAGAACGCAAAGTTAAGCGTCCAAAAGCCCTGTCAATAGAGCTTCCCCAATATGGGTTAATGGATGTAGAAGTTGAAGCGCAAAAAATTGATATACCAGAAGATGCGAGACTGCTAGCCTCATATTCCCATACTGTGCAATATAGCGAGTTAGACATTAACATGCACATGAACAACGCCGTTTATGGAGATTTAATTGCAAATGTAGTTGAGTTAGGTAAAGTCCCTTATAAAAAATGGCAAGAAGTACAATTCAATTACCTAAATGAAGCCCTTGTAGGCGATGAAGTTAATATAGAATGCCGAAAGGCGGAAAATACACTTTATATCATAGGCGAGACACAAAGCCGTGCTGTAATTAGTGCTCGTATTAAATTTGGAGGCTGAAAATGAAAAAAATATCAAATAAAACATGCGTTTACGCAATGAGCCCTCAAAATCCACCAGTGATGACCGTATCGCCAGGCGAACAAGTTCAGTTTGAAACCTTAGATGCGCTAGCAGGGCAAGTAAAAACCCTAGAGGATTTTAATGGTTTAGATATGACTCGCGTAAACCCAGCCACAGGGCCAGTCTATATAGAGGGTGCAGAGGTTGGAGACATTTTATCTGTTCGTATAGATAAAATCGAAGTAGATTCTCAGGGAGTAGTCATTTGCGGCAAAGGCATGGGAGCTTTGGGACATATATTAGAGGATACGGCCAGAAAGATTGTGCCGATAGTGGGAGATGTGGCGCATTTTTCAGACAAAATCCATCTACCGTTAAATAAGATGATAGGCGTAATAGGTACAGCACCAAAGGATGAATCCATACCTTGTGGAGCACCAGATTATCATGGTGGAAATATGGACTGCAAAGAGATTAAAGAAGGAGCCACCGTGCTTTTGCCAGTCAACGTACCCGGTGCTTTACTCGCTATGGGGGATCTTCATGCAGCAATGGCTGATGGCGAAATTGGAATAAGCGGCATAGAGGTATCTGGCTTAGTAACAGTCACAATTGATGTAATCAAAGGCAAAAACTGGCCGCTGCCTATGATAATAAGCGACAGCTATGTAATGACTTTAGCTTCACACGTAGATTTAGATATAGCGGTAGAGATGGCTGTTGCAAACATGGTAGATTATATGCAAGGTTTAGGATTTGATAAATACGATGCTGTAATGCTCTGTTCCTTGGCAGGAGATGTACATATTTGTCAGGTAGTTGATCCTAAAAAGACGGTAAGAGTTACAATGTCTCCTAGCATACTGCAAAAAGCTTAGGGGGAAATCAGCATGAAGCAATTGATGGGGCAATATTCTGAAATGTTAAACAACAGGATGCAAAGGTATTTCCGTAGATGAACAGTTATAAAGAGGCGGCTATGCTAACAAAAGCAAAGCCGCCTCTCTTAGGTTTATTGATTAGATTTCTTCCAGTTCGTAATATATATCATAAAGATAAATATCAGTTATGTCATCTATTTCTGGTATTTGCTCTTCTATAATTGTTGGGATGCCAGGTTATTGTTATTATTGCAATAGATTTTGTCAAAATCATCCACAGAGGACAAGCCTTCAACCGCAAAAATAATAACGATGCTATCAAGACAATAACTTGATACCCATTTTTAATATCATGATATTTACGGGCTTCAAAAGCTTTCATCAATATCATCAAAGGCGAAAAGCCGTAAATTCTTGTTTTTTATTAACGTTTTTGGCCCACATGGGTCAAAGCGCGATGATTTGGATAAAGCATTCAAGACCAGTGAAATCAAAGTGTACAGTGTAATTAAAGATACCCCATTGCAATCGGACGTGTTATAATCCAGATTAAAATAAGCTAGGAGATATTTAATCGAACCTAACGAAATCGAAAATAATTAAGTGGTAGCATAATGTAAGCAACTTTACTATTAAATGAATTATTTGCTTAAACGCTTATTCTGATCTAGGCAAAAATCGGCATCGCTTAATTTTTTAGACTAGTCTCTTATTTCAGTGCATATTATAAAAAGGGTACTTTTGTACAGAAAAGGAGAGAATCATATGGCTGGCTTGCATCATTCAGTTATTTCGGCCTTTGGCGCATCTAAAGTGATACGAGAAAAAGGCTATTACAAAACTATAGATGGCACAAAAATGATACGTAAAACTAAGGATGATCGCGGTCAAATTATGGCACGTTATCAATTGCTTGATCATTGTAATAAAACAGGGTATCTGTGGCTGGAACGCTACCATTTATCCAAAGACGAGTTGCCGTATGTGTATTATGACGGCGAATACTACATAATGACAAGCCTGTTTAAACATAAGGAGGCAGATTTTACTGTAGACTCCGAATTTTTTAAAGTGGTGAAAGCTTTGGCAAGTTTTCATAAAGCAGCACGAAGTGTCACTTTTAGTGATGGAGCATTTTTACACAAAAAATCCCTAATAACACCCCTTACAGAAGTCATCCAAACAAGCAGTATAAATTTAGATGCGATACGCAAACGTATTCGTAAGCAATCAAAAATGTCAGACTTTGATGTTTTGTTTGTAAAACATTTCTCCGATTATCGTAACCGTGTTTTTAGGGCTCTACAGCTTTTAGAAAGTACTGGCTATTTGAAGCATCTGACAAAAGCAAGGCAACATTATCATGTTTGCCACGGTGCCTTAAAGGAAGATTGCTTAAAAATTTGGGATGATCATGTATATATAACAAACCTAGAAAATACAAAAATCAGCTATCAGCTGGACGACCTTTGCGATTTAATACGCAGAAGAGAACGAAAAACCCCAATTAACGTAGCAACAGTCATTGATGCCTATAGCGACGTGCTGCCGTTAAAACCCGAGGAAGAAGTAATTTTGGAAGCCATGCTGCTTTATCCTGCCGCATTTGTAAAAATATCTACAGAGTATTATCGCAAAAAACGTAGTTGGACACCAATATCTATGATTAATAAAATGCAAGAAGTTGTGAATAATACATCAAGCACCACATCAGCGGAACCATTCACTTGATTATTTCCTATGAAAAATGTATACTTGTGCATATAAGGGGCTTTAGTGTCATTTTAAATTACATTTTAGTACGAAAAAACCGCCAAATATCCTAGGCGGCATTTTCGTACTCTTTTGAAATTTAAATTCGCACTTGATTATACATCAAGAGCCCTTACTTTATATGAGGTGATATTAATGGCAGAACAACAGCCTAGGCGCAGGCATAACACAAATAGAAGAAAGAGAAAAAGTTCGGCAGCGCAAAAGAGTTTTGCGATATTTTGCATCATAACCCTATTAATAGGCGTAGCTGTTTGCATAATCTTGTTTGTGGTAGCTTACCGAAATTTTGTACCACCAAGAGTAGGCGGAGACACAAGCCCAAGAGCCACGGCATCACCATCTCCAAATGATGAAAACGATGAAGATATATACCAGGATTGGGAAGATTTAGAACATGCCTTTGGAATGATAACAGCTATGAATACATTTGAACCACGCACTTTAGACATTCTGTTGTTAGAAGACGGCAGTACTCAACGCTTTAGCGTGATAGAAGCAAGCAGAGTAAGCAACAGACAGGGGACAACTATAGGCTTTAGCGAGCTTAGCGTAGGTCAAATAGTAGATTTATACTTTGATGTTGAAAGCCGAAATCTGGCCACAGTATCCATAAGCAATAACGCTTGGGAGCAGCAGCAAAGCGGAAACTTTACCATAAATTTGGAAAATGAAACAATAACTTTAGGAAATCAAACTTACTCCTATAGCAATCAAACGCTCGTGCTTAATCAAGGTGCCCGTATCGCTATAGATCAAATTACGACTGCCGACGCTTTAACTTTAGTGGGCTATCAAAATAAAGTTTGGAGCATACGCCTAGAAAGCAATCATGGTTTTATTCAGTTTGAAAACATTGATTTTATAATAGATGGTACAATATCTATCGGAGCCACTGTTTTTATGAATTTAGAAGACGAAGAGCCAATCCCACTACCAGAAGGTATGCATCGGCTTGTAGTGGAGGGACAAAATATAGAAAGATTGATACGATACGTTGTAATACGCCAAGGCGAAACAGCAGTTATTGACCTTTCAGAATTAGAGTTGAGGCACGGTACAATTCAAGTTATTACTAACGTGCAAAGCCCTGCTGTGTTTATTGACGGATCCCCAGTTGCTTTAGATAACACCCTTTTAGGTTTAGAGTTTGGGACTTACACAATAAGGGTAGAACATCCTGGATATATTGCCATAGAACACAGTTTTGTATTAGATCAAACGTTATTGCGTTTAGAGTTCACTTTAGAGGCTGATGTTCCGGGACGGAATATTGCCATTGATACCATCCCGACTAATGCACAAATCTTTGTAGATGGCGTATTTATAGGCAATTCGCCTTTGGTTGTACGTGTAGAGTTTGGTAACCGTACAATTGTAGCGCGAATGGAAGGCTACGAAGACAGGCCGCTGCACTTTATTGCAGATGAAAACTCTCCAGCACAGTATTTCTTGCCTTTAGAGCCGGTTTGGCAGCCCCCTGTGCATGGTACACCTGATCATGATGAGTGGTGGTATGATAATGATTAATAATAAATGTAGTGCGTGTGTCTAGATACACGCACTACATAACTGTTACTTAATTTTACTGGTACTAACCGTCTTAAAAAAGAGGCTGTATAGGAATTGTCGGAGGTACATCACAGTCGTCGCCGCAGTAATTTGGCTCGTGTGTTCTGCAATCGTTATGCTTAACTACTTCGCGTTCTCTTACAACATCTCTGGTATTAAATTCATGCTCGTGAATTATATCGTATTCATTTATGACATTGTGTTGATGTCTTACTATATGCTGGTGCCTAATTACGCGTTGTGTACCTGGGCAGTTAAAAACTTGTCTTACGACAGGTTCGTGACCGCATCTTTGGCAACCATCCATGCAGTTACAATTCATGTTTTCATCTCCTTTGCTATTTTAATGATCGTTTTTGTTTTTCTAAAAGGATTTAGAAAAACTAAAGCCGACATTTTGGTACTTGCTATATAGTATGTAGTAGACGAGTTTTGGTTCTTAGCTTTTTGATTGAATGGGGAGGATTTCATATGATACCAAAGGAAAGAGCAATAGCAGCACTAACACTGCAAACACCCGACCAAGTACCAACTTTCGAGCTAGAATTTCAACTCGAAAGTGAAATGTTTGGTAAAGCGTTAATTCCAGAGGATTTGCGTCCACAAAATATAGGAAGATTATCTGCCGCCGAAAGGGACAAGCGTTTAAATGAGTTGGCGGAAGATTTTGCATATATCTACGGAGAGCTTGATTATGCGATAATTCCTGGGCCTTACGGCATTGGCTCTGTAACAGATAAAGGAGTTAGCCCTGAATTAAAATTTTTAATTAAAAAAGTGAAAGAGCTTACAGCAGGTAAACGTATGCTGGGTTATCATGGAGATGGCACTTTTTCTATCACAGATGGAGAGGGTATGACAGAGTTTGCCTATCAAATAGCCGACGAACCAGAAGTCGTACACACCACCGCTAACCGAATGGCAGAGGAAGCAATAGCCCGTAATCGTCATTTGGCAGAAGCAGGAATAGAGGTTAGCCTGCTTTGCGCAGATTATTGTTATAACTCTGGCCCATTTATATCCCCTGCGATGTTTGGAGAATTTATTCAACCTTACTTGGCCAAAATTATCGAAGCGGCCAAAAAAGAAGGTTTGTACACAATTAAACATACCGATGGTAACATCATGCCGATTTTGAATCATTTAGTAGAATGCCGCCCTCATGCATTGCATTCTATAGATCCTATGGCTGGTGTGGACATCAAATTGGTTAAAGAATTGGTAGGAGATAAAGTGTGCCTTGCAGGTAATGTCCACTGTGCTGCAATGCAGACAGGCACAGACGAGGAAGTTATAGCTAGCGCAGAATATTGTATGACGCATGGCAAACCTGGAGGCGGCTACATCTTTTGTACAAGCAACGTCCCATTTAGGGGTATGCCACCAGAACGTTACCAAATGATTTTGGATGTATGGAAAAGGATGAGGGATTATGCTTAACATTGACATTAAGCGGATTGAGATAGTTACAACAAGGGCATGCAGCAGCAAATGCAAGCACTGTTCTGTCGATTTAGATGATTCTGATAAAGGCGGTATTAATGCCCAAAAAGCCATAGTTGCTATAAAAAAACTGACAGATAGATATAATGTTGAAACAATTATGACTTTCGGCGGAGAGCCTCTTTTATATGCTGAAACAGTGTGTAAAATTCATTCAGCTGCAAGAGATTGCGGTATAGAAGGTAGAGCTGTTATTACTAACGGCTTTTTTTCACGCAATGCGGAAAGAATCAAGCATGTTGCGGCCTCGCTTGCTGCTTCTGGTGTAGATAATATTTATTTGTCTGTTGATGCTTTCCATCAGGAACATGTACCTATAAACTTTGTAACCCAATTTGCAGAAGCTGTTTTAAAGCAAAAGATTCCAACTTTTCGTGTTCATCCGGCATGGCTTGTGAACAAAGATAATGAAAATTCATACAATGAAGAAACTAAGCGCTTGCTCACAATTTTTGAAGATATGGGAATTGAAACATCTAGCGGAAATGATATATTCCCTGCAGGAAACGCAACAAAATATTTGGGAGAATACTTTAACACCCCGACACGAGAAATGGATTTGTCTATCCCCTGCGGAGAAATGCCTTATACTGCCCCACCAAACGAAGTGGAATGCGTATCTATAGAGCCAAATGGAGATTTGTCTTTATGCTCCTTTGCTATTGGAAATATCTATGAAGAAGATGTTTTAGAGATATTAGACCGATACGATCCTTATAGTAATCCTATCACACTAGCACTTATAAAAGGTGGCGCAGCAGGATTGTTGAGTTATGCTGAAAGCGTTGGTATAACAGTTGATACGAGTGATTGCTATTCGGCTTGTCAAGTATGTAAAAAGATAATGAAGAAGCTATGATACATAATTTAGCGCAAGTAGGCCAAGGTGCAACAAGCAAAATATATCGCGATGGCAAAATCGCCATCAAACTTTATGAAAACATTTTATACGAAGATGTGGTGCGTGAGGCTAGTAAGCAAAAATTCGCTTACAATGCCGGTTTGCCCGTGCCTGCAATACTAGATATACAACAGCTTGAAGGAAAATCTGTAGCTTTGCATATGGAATACATAAAGGCACAACCTCTTATGCATGTAGGAATGGATAAAGACGATAGAAGAGCGGCTATTGAAACTTTGGTAAAGCTTCAATGCGATATACATAAAATTCCGGCGATAGGCCTACCAAAGCAAAATGAGACTCTCCATCGAAGACTAACACAATCAGAATATTTGGCTGAGACGGAAAAAGAACAATTAATAACTCTACTAAAAAAACTAACTACAGATGAAAACAACCTGTGCCACGGAGATTTTCATCCGCTTAACATACTTTACGACGGCAGTAAGCACTGGATTATAGATTGGGTAGATGCCACTGCGGGGAATTGTCTGGCCGATACTTGCCGCTCATATCTAATTTTCAAACAATACATTGCGCGAATGGCAGGAATTTATTTACGGGCGTTTTGTAAAGAAGCGAAAGTTAAGCAAGAAGATGTGTTAGCCTGGTTGCCAATCATCGCGGCCGGGCGTTTAATCGAAAATCTGGACGAAAAGTCAAGAACATGGCTTTTAGAAATAATAAGGGGGAATTTGTAATGTATAATTTTGCAAAAGAACGCTACGCCGCCCAAGGCGTAAGCACCGAGGATGCCCTAGCAAAGCTTGATACCATCCCAATTTCTATCCACTGTTGGCAGGGGGATGATGTGAGAGGTTTTGAGCAAGAAGACGCAAGCTTAAGCGGCGGCATACAAAGTACAGGAAACCACCCCGGACGTGCCGCCAGCGCAGATGAGTTGCGAAAACATATGGAGAAGGCCATTTCACAAATCCCAGGGCCTGCAAAGGTTAATTTGCACGCCATTTACGGAGATGTGAAAGGCGTAGAGCGCAATGCCATAGAATCGTCACACTTTCAAGCCTGGGTAGATTGGGCTAAGAATCAAAAAGTGGGGCTTGATTTTAACCCTACACTTTTTGCCCACGAAAAATCATCCGATGGCCTTACGCTAAGCCATCCAGACAAAAACATCCGCGAATATTGGATAGAACACTGCAAACGCAGCCGTCAAATCAGTGCATACTTTGGCGAGCAACTTGGCCAAGATTCTGTCTGCAATGTATGGGTAGGCGACGGTTTTAAAGATGTACCAGCTGACCGTCTCACGCCGCGCATCAACTTAAAAAATTCCTTGGATGAAATTTTCGCCAAGCCTCTTAACGGCAATATAGACGCAGTAGAAAGTAAACTTTTTGGCATAGGTGTAGAAAGCTACACTGTAGGCAGTCACGAGTTTTATATGGGCTACGCTATGCAAAAGCAGATGGCACTGTGCTTAGATGCGGGGCATTTTCATCCTACAGAATATATTTCAGATAAGATATCAGCAATTTCTCTATTTGTACCAAAAATTTTGCTACATGTATCTAGGCCTGTACGCTGGGATTCTGATCATGTTGTTACCTTAGATACGGAGTTAATCACCATAGCTCAAGAGCTAATCCGCCACAACTTACTAAACCGCGTGCATGTAGGCTTAGATTTCTTTGATGGCTCTATAGATCGTATATATGCTTGGACGATAGGCACAAGAAACCTACGCAAAGCGCTATTAATAGCCCTGCTAGAGCCATACGAGCCATTAAAAGAAGCCGAGAAGCACTTCGACTTCACAAAACGCCTTCTAATGCTGGAAGAACACAAAAATCTACCATGGCAGATTGTATGGGAAGAATACTGCGAGCGCAAAAACGTACCGGTGAGTTTGATATGAGATACTATTTGGCGATAGATATAGGTGCATCAGGAGGCCGTCATATCTTAGGATGGTACGAAAATGACCGCCTACATACAGTAGAAGTGTATCGCTTCGACAACGGCATGGTAAAAAGAAATGATTCGCTGTGCTGGGATTATGATGCACTTTTTGCTGAGATTCTGAAAGGGCTAAAAACTTGCGGAGATTTAGGAAAAGTACCGTACAGCCTAGCAATAGATACCTGGGGAGTAGATTTTGTGCTGCTCGATGAATCCGGTAATGTTTTAGGTGACACAATAGCCTACCGGGATAATCGCACAGAAGGCATGGATAAGGCCGTTTTTAAGTTAATCTCTCAAGAGGATTTGTACAGCCGTACTGGCATAGCCAATAACATCTTCAACACAATATTTCAATTAGTGGCGGTGGATTTAGATAAAGCAAATTCAATGCTAATGGTACCAGATTATTTAAACTACATGCTAACAGGTATTGCAAAAACAGAGTATACTGAAGCATCTACATCGGGCTTGCTTAATGCAAAAAACCGTAACTGGGATGATGAAATTATCAGTAAATGCGGCTTTCCGCGACATATTTTTGGGGAAATTGTTCCTCCCGGTACTTTTGTAGCAGAATTACGGCCAGAGGTTGCTAATAAACTAGGATTCGAAACAAAAATAATAGCCGCGGCTAGTCACGATACAGCTTCGGCAGTTATGGCTGTGCCTTCAGCGAACTCTGTATACATAAGCTCCGGCACTTGGTCGCTAATGGGAATAGAGATAGACAAGCCAAATTGCTCTCTGGAGGCCTTTGCAGGAGGATTTACAAACGAGGGTGGCTATAAAAGATACCGCTTCTTAAAAAACATCATGGGATTATGGATGATACAATCAGTTAGAGCGGAAATGGGCAAAAAATATAGCTATGCCCAACTATGCCAAATGGCAGAGATGGAAAACATAGCTTCAATAGTAGATTGCAATCACAAACGCTTTTTCGCTCCCGAAAATATGACAAAGGAAATTCAATTGGCATGTAGCGAATCCAATCAGGCCATCCCTCAAACTCCCGGTGAACTAGCTGCAGTTATCTACAACAGCCTAGCAGCATGTTACCGGGATTCCGTTGCAGATTTAGAAAAAATAAGTGGCCGTACCTTCGAAACCATTAACATAGTAGGCGGAGGTGCAAATGCTAGTTATTTAAATAGGCTAACAGCCGAATATACAGGTAAAACGGTATATGCAGGCCCTATAGAGGCTACAGCTATAGGAAATTTGCTTGTTCAGATGATTGCTGATGGGGTTTTTAGGGATTTGCAGGAAGCAAGAGAATGTGTTATGGAATCATTTGAGATAGAAATTGTTGGAGGAGTAGAGGGATGATTTGGTCATAAGCATAGAATAAAACGCGCTGTGCGCGTTTTTTCTTACCCTGATGTTTGTCTAGGAAAGGATGCAATTTCCTATGACATACAAAAATGCCGTAAAAAGTATTTTACTTTTTACGGCATTTTTGTAATCACAGGGATAGAAGGATTCGAACCCTCAAAGACGGTTTTGGAGACCGGCGTGATGCCATTTCACTATATCCCTAAACGCAACAGGGATATTATAGTACTGTAAGACACATATGTCAAGCCTACATCATTTTTTTAATAAATTTTCACATTACTATTGCAAAGTTCAAGAAAATTATATATCATGGACATGAATTGCAATTTTTACCAAATAAGGAAAGAGGTAGAAAAATGGATATAAAACAAAAAAATAAAACTCTCTACATACAGCTGGAGGGTGAACTTGACCATCATAGTGCGCAAAGCTTACGAGAGCGTATAGACCAAGCCTTTGAGCCTACTGATTGCAGGCAAATTGTTTTTGATTTTGCACGGGTAACTTTTATGGATTCCTCCGGCATAGGCATGATAATTGGCCGATACAAGAATGCAAAAAAGCGTAGCGGTACGGTAAGTATAGTTGGTATGAATCCTGAGGTAGGGCGAATTTTCCAAATTTCTGGCCTTGCTAAAATCGTTGATAGCTATGCCACACTTGAAGAAATGGAGAGTTTTTAAATGGACGCAAATAATAAAATCGGCGAACAAACGATAATAAGCGCAAATAACAAGATTAGCCTGCTTATGGATAGCCGTTCTCAAAACGAATCTTTAGCACGTACGCTTGTGGCAGCTTTTATTGCGCCATTAGACCCTAGTATAGATGTGATGATGGATATTAAAACAGCGATTTCTGAGGCAGTTACAAATGCTGTAATACATGGCTATGGAGATAAGGAAGGTCAAATAAAAATAGATCTTGCAATAGAAGACACAGAGCTAAAAATCATCGTATCAGATACTGGTGTAGGCATTGCAGATATAGAAAAAGCCATGGAACCCCTCTATACCAGCCTGCCAGAAATGGAGCGGGCAGGTATGGGCTTTATGGTGATGGAAAGCTTTATGGATTCAGTAAAGGTTAAATCGTCCCCCGGCAAGGGTACTGCCGTAGAAATGGTTAAAAAAATATTATGAGGCCAGATATGGAGCATATTTTAAATCTTATAACTTTAGCACAACAGGGGGACGAAGAGGCAACAGAGCAAATTATGAAAGAAAACAGCGGGCTCATTTGGTCTGTCGTAAAAAAATTTGCAGGTAGGGGGCACGAGGCAGAAGATCTTTACCAAATAGGAGCGATCGGCCTGCTTAAATGCATACGAAAGTTTGATATGAGCTTCGATGTAAAGTTCTCTACCTATGCTGTTCCTATGATAGTTGGTGAAATTAAACGCTTTTTGCGAGACGATGGCATGATAAAAGTATCTCGCCCTTTAAAAGAGCTTGCAGGCAAAGCGCGTTATATGCAAGAGGCATTAACCAGCCGTTTAGGACGCCAGCCAACTATATCCGAATTGGCCAATGAACTTGGGGCTAATGTTGAGGATTTAATCGTAGCCATGGAAGCAGGCATGGAAGTAGAATCCCTTTATGCAACTATCCACCAAGGGGATGGTGGCCCCATCTATTTGATAGATAAGCTTAACAGCAAAGAGGGTGACGAAATGGTAGAGATGATTGCCCTTAAACAGTTGATAGGCCGCCTTAAACCTAAGGAGCGTCAGGTTATCATGATGAGATATTTTCAGGATAAAACCCAAACCGAAGTTGCAAGGGACATAGGGGTTTCGCAGGTGCAGGTTTCTAGGATAGAGAAGAAAGTTTTGCAGACTATTAGGGAGGGGCTAATGGTGAAATAGCTAGTAGTTAGGCCGGTTTTATAGCTTTTATCAGAATCATCCCTCTACTTTTCTTAATGATTTAATTCACTGAACCGCATGAGTGGTTGTTTTTTTTGCTTTATTTATATATTTGTTCATAAAACTTTTTTTCTCATTACTGCCGACATTTCTTGTACCCCAACCATCATCTGTAATTGTAACAAAGGCATGAATACGCGTATATAACAAAGAAAGAGCGTAAACTAATGTAGTAATTGGAACGAACAAAAAACGTAAGGGATTATATAACATATAAAAGCAGTTGGACGTATACTAGTAAAGTAGACACAGCATCTGTAAAAGTGTAAAGTAAAAAGTAGACACCAAAGGAGCTGTGAAAAATGCCAAAAACAATCCCAAAATATGATGAGGATTTCAAAAAATC